>WLWD01002430.1_pt1 | contig 25487 bp, 14 predicted proteins | sample 6712731 | NCBI WGS metagenome assembly WLWD01 (sample SAMN12718690, study PRJNA576275) | sponge metagenome | isolation source: marine sponge | host: Mycale hentscheli | place: New Zealand: South Island, Marlborough, Capsize Point | collected 2014-11-01 | reverse complement strand
TTTTATTCCACCCTCTCCCCTTCGTTCCTGTGCTGAGCTTTTCGAATAGTGTATATTACATTTGTCCAGGCCTGCTAGGATTCCTGGAAGAACCTCAAGCATATGCAGAACATTCATGAACTCCCGATATCGTCGAACATTAATATACCCCGTAGCTATTTTATTGTTTATTATAATGCACGCACTTTTCGCATTATCTTAGTTACGTTTTATTCCACTTTCTGTGCAGTGACTCATTTTCATTGTGTTCTATTACTTATTTGTAATCTATTATAATTAATTGTGGTTGTTGGGACTTGGCTGTCTCTGTCACATTTGATAGACAGCGAGATCCCAGAGATAACTTGTACAAAAGTCCAGATCGTCTGTGGGCCTTACAACCCCACAGCTCCATAGCAGGACGTTTCTCTGGCAGGACGTGACCGTCCATTCATTGGTCCTTCGAGCCGGATACTCATCCGAACATTTCTTCCCGAGTACATTTACATACTCTGTGGAATCGTGCTGTAGTTTGTACTGTGTTGGATCTTCATTCCTACCTCTCCCTTTGGAGTTGATCTTTAGACTTGCCTCCTCCTTTTTAGACTTCCGATTTCGACAGCTTCACCTCTACTCGCACTCTGGAATTCGTCCTGACTTCGCTTCACAATTGGAGTTCTACTACGGTGAACAGAATTGGTACTGTCGGATACACCTAGTGGATACTGTGAGGTTGCCCAGTCATTTCATTTACTCATTTTTTTTGTTGATCTCAACAATCTTCATTCATTTCTCAAACCTTTTTGTTTGATCTAAACTATACTTGGTTATTTTCACTTCAGCATGTCGATTGACTATGAAGCTGTCTACCCCGATATCACTGATGTCAACGTCCTCAAGCAGAAGAGGAGAGCTCGGCGAAGTATGATAACTCGTCAGGAACAATACTTTACGTCTCATTCTTCACTTTCTCCTCAGGAGATTAAATCAGCTGAAATTTCCAGTAAGCTGAATAAACTTAAAGATCTAGTTAGTGAGCATGAAGCATTACAAAATCGTATTGATGATGTAACGAAGATAATGCTGATTTTGTAAAAGACAATCAATTGCTACTTAATCATTTTCAGTTGTTAGATGATTTTGAGAGTTTATATAATCAACATCAAACATGGTGTACCGGTAGTCGCATCAAACACGATGCCAATATTCTTTTAAACACTTCATCGCTAAATTCTGAAGCTTGCCGTGAGTCCTACGAAAAACTCAAACTAGAATACAAGACCTTCGTTACTTCTACTCATTCCTACCTTAGTTGTTCTGACATAAAAAATGTAGTAGACGAAGTACATGAACTACTAAAACAACTGCTAGACAAAGCCTCCTTAGATTTTGAACCAAAAGTTAAAACCACTACTGAAAGCTCTACTAGGGTAGACCATGTTGTTCCTCACTTTCAAAGTCGACTAAAACTCGATCTTCCGACCTTTTCGGGAGACTTACTTGATTGGCGAGAGTTTTGGTCTATCTTTTCTGCTAGACTTAGCAGAGAAACTGGCTTAACTGAGCACGAAAGAATCAGTTGCTTGGAAACTGCTATGGCCGACAAAAGTGCAAAGGCTATAGTACGAGTACACGGCTCTGGTGGCTCCTTTAGTGAATGTGTCAAGGCACTGCAGGAACGGTACGATCGCAACAAAATTGTTTATAGACACCATGTTCAGAAGCTGTCACAGCTGAAACCCATTCAAGACAATTATGAGAGTCTCTGTCAAACAATTCACGATCTAACCCGTCACTCTAGTGGTATGAAGACTTGTGATGGCGCTACTTTCGAACAACTCCTCGTTGCTATGATAGAGCCTCTCTTACCTACTGTGCTGATTAAGCTTTGGTCAGATTTTACTTCTGACTCTCACTCACCACCTGCTCTCGTTGACTTAATAAAGTTTCTGAAGCGACGTTCTCAAGCCGTTGAAGCTATATTACCACCGAAGCCTGTCTTGCAATTTCAAACACCGACGAAAGCTACTCTTAAACCCAAAGCCTTGCATGCTAAAGATCACAATCAGGATCGTTGTCCCTGTTGTGATTCTTGTCACCCTGTATATCACTGCTCACAGTTTAAGAGTCTTACTGCAGATAAGAGATATAACCTAGCCAGACGAAACCATCTGTGTTTCAATTGCTTAAGCAAGTCTCACACAATTGACTATTGTTCTAGCAAGGCCACTTGCAGAGATTGTGGTCGCAAGCATCATAGTCTTTTGCATAAACACACTAACTCACAATCTCAACCTATAACAGCTAGCTCAACTGCTTCTAAACCCACTAACTCACAATCTCAACCTATAGAAGCTAGCTCAACTGCGTCTACTTCAATTGCTTCCCCATCTGGAGTTAAGACTTCTTTATTCCAACAGCGCAATTCGCTCATTCCTTCGTTCGTTTACATGCCTGCTACAGCTTTAGCTATGGTGTCGGTTCCAGGCAGACAGTGTAAAGCAAGAGTTCTTATGGACTCAGGTTCTGGTATTACCCTTATTACATCTCGATTAGCTCAATCCTTGAAAGCTAAGAAGCACCATTTAGTTCATGAGATCACTGGACTCAATGGAACGAAATGTCTAACTTCTAAGTACGTTGTGAACCTTACCTTGAGTTCTGCAAGCGTTGTAGAAGGTGAAGAGGTTGCCATTCAAGCTCACGTGGTTAATCAGATCACTTCTGACTATGGTCCCCAAGACTTGAGTGCGATCAGAGCTTTACCCTTTCTAGAAGGAAAGCAACTTGCAGACCCTGAGTTTGGTCGCTCAGGACGAATCGACCTGCTATTGAGCATTGCTGACTCAAACCGGTGTACGTACGACGAATCTGAATCTATTCCCGATCGTTCTTTCCGTACTTGGAATTCTGTATTTGGCTGGATTGTCGGAGGCCAAATTTCTACTCCTAACTCATCTTCAACTTGCATGAAGATTACATCAGGCGACGCTAGAGCTGATGAAATTCTACAGCTTTTTTGGGATCAAGAAGAGGTTCCTAATGATGAACACGTACTTCGTCAAGAGGATAAACAAGCACTTGATGTGTTCCACAATACTCTGACTCGTGATGACCAGGGTAGATTTTCAGTATCTTTACCTAGAAAGACTCCTTCACTATCTCTTGGAGAATCCAGAAGTATTGCACTGAAGAGGTACATCCAGAACAAAAGGTCTCTAATCAGAAAGGATCAGTGGGAAGCATTCCACTTAGGACTGGATGAATACAGAGTCCTGGGACATTCTGAGCTGGTACCTGAAGCTGACTTGCTTCAGCCGAAAGATGAAGTATTTTACCTACCTACCCACGGTGTAATTAAGGAGAGTAGCTCTACTACTAAACTTAGAATAGTTTTTGATGGTTCGGCAATTTCTTCAAATGGACTCTCGCTGAATGATATCCTACTTCAAGGTCCTTCATTATACCCTCTCCTTTCCACTGTGATTGCTCAGTTTAGGACGCATACGATTGGCATGTCGGCCGACATTTCGAAAATGTTTCGCGAAGTCGGTCTGGCAGAATCTGACCGAGACCTCCATAGATTCCTACACGAGGACTCCGAAGGCCAGATACAGGATTGGCGAATGTGTCGTGTAACTTTTGGTATTACTTCTTCTCCTTTTTTGGCCTCAAAGGCATTACTTCAGGTGGCTGAAGATCACAAGATCGAATTTCCTGAAGCTTCTCAAGTTGTCAAACGGTCATTTTATGTAGACGACTGTCTAACTGGAGCTGACAGTCTTTCTGAAGCCAAGCAACTGAGGTGCGATCTAAACTCACTCTTGTCTTTAGCTTGCTTCACTCTTAGAAAATGGAGGTCTAACTCCCGTGAACTATTAGCTGACTTACCTTCTGAACTAAAAGAGGTGGATAACTCTAACCTAGTTATATCTCCTTCTGAGTGCCCCAAGACACTGGGCTTACACTGGAATACTTCCACTGACACCCTTCATGTGTGTACCCCCTCCCTTGAGGAAACCGAGGTTCCGACCAAACGCCAGTTAGCATCTGCTGTCGGTAAAACCTTTGATATCATGGGCTGGTATTCACCGGTGACAGTGGTAATCAAGATCTTACTTCAACGAGTTTGGAAATGCAAGGTAGACTGGGATGAACCATTGCCTCCAAATCTTCTTCCTGTCTGGGAGAAATGGAGCAAAGACCTGCACCTTCTAACTGAACATCCTGTGCCCCGGAGATATTGTAGCAGTGATTCACCGATAATTCAGAAACAATTACACGGCTTCTGCGATGCTTCGCAGGCAGCCTATGGAGCTGTAGTATATTTGCGACTACTTCATGAAGACACTGCAGTTTCCATCAGCTTGATCACAGCGAAGACCAAGGTTGCACCTCTGGCTGGCAGTACCATCCCTCGTCTGGAACTCTGTGGAGCGGTTCTTCTTGCTCGACTGTTACACCGTACTCGGAAAGATTTGAGCATTCCCACAGCAAACATTTTCGCTTGGTGTGATTCCTCTGCTGTCCTCGGTTGGTTAAACATGTCATCATCTCGTTTGAAGACCTATATTGCTAACAGAGTCATAGAGACAACGAAGTTGGTACCGGCAGGACATTGGAGATATGTCTCTACTAAGATGAATCCAGCTGATCTCGTTTCTAGAGGTCTATATGTTCAGGAACTTCTGAATTGTTCTTTATGGTGGCAAGGACCTGACTGGTTGGTTCTCTCACCTGAAGACTGGCCAAGAAGACCAGATATCAACCTATCTCGAGAGCTCCCTGAACTCAAGGCTACTGTTTTACTCATTCGGCAACCTGTTCCAACCTTCGATCTGTGGAATCGATTCTCTTCCTTCCACAAGCTTGTTGCTGTTGTTGCTTGGATTAGAAGATTCATGGTAAATACTCACAAGGTCGATACTATCAAGGAAGATCGATTGACTTCTTCTGAGTTAACTTCTGCCAGGAACAAAGTTATTTCATTATCCCAGGGACAATCATATCCTGCTGAGATAAAACATCTTTCTGAAGGCAAACCTGTATTTTCCAATTCACCCTTACATTCTCTTTTCCCACTCATTGATCAAGATGGGTTGTTGAGGGTTGGTGGAAGATTAAATCATGCTTCTATACCTAGTCATGTCAAACATCCTATTATACTATCTAATCATCATTCTCTAACAAAGTGTTTAGTTTTGCAGGTACATTTAGACTCTGGACATGCTGGTATTGGAGCTATGCTGGCTATTCTAGCTGATCACTATTACATTCCTGGTGTAAAGTCTCTCCTACGACTGATTAGCCGCTCCTGCGTGACCTGTCAGCGTTCCTACGCCAGAACTGCTGAGCAACTCATGGGACAGTTACCTCAGGAGCGTCTTCAGCCAACGGTCCCATTCACCTACGTGGGAATAGATTATGCTGGACCACTGTGGACCAAGAGAGGCAATCCACGTAAACCTACACTAGTGAAAGTTTATGTATGTATTTTTGTATGTTTATCAACTAAAGCAGTCCACATTGAGATCTCATCAGATCTTACAACAGAAGCTTTCCTTGCTGCCTTAACTCGCTTCGTTGCTCGACGTGGAGTTCCTAAAACCATACTGTCAGATAATGGGACAAATTTTGTGGGAGCTAAGAATGAGTTAGCTGGTCTATTTTCCCTGTTACAAAGCAAACAGACGAAGGATGCCATCCATAATTTCGCTGCTTCTCGGTCCATTGACTGGAAATTCTCACCCAGTCGTTCTCCACACTTTGGAGGAATTTGGGAAGCGGGAGTCAGAAGCATGAAAACACTTTTAAGGAAGCTTGTAGGTGACCATCATCTTACTTTCGAAGAGTTAGCCACAGTCTTGGCTGAAGTGGAAGCCACACTCAATAGTCGACCTCTTCTTCCAGTGCACTCAACTTCACCTGATGGCTCCGACGTGATAACTGCAGGTCATTTTTTGATTGGTAGGCCCCTTCGATCGATTCCGTCAAGAATCTCCTCAACCAGCAAAATCTGCTACTTGCGGCGCTGGAATTTAGTTAATCGACTTTCTGCTGAACTTTGGGATCGGTGGTACACTGTCTATCTGCAGTCTTTCCAACAAAGAAAGAAATGGAAAACTATTACTTCCAACCTTGCAAAAGGTGATATTGTATTACTTAAGGATGAAGAGACTTATGGGTGTAGTCGTGGCCTCTTGCTAGAGTTGTAGAAATCCACCCTGGAGCTGACAGACTAGTCAGAGTAGTGACAGTGCTATGCCATGGCAAAACGTTCAATAGAGCTGTAAAGAAACTTGTTCCTCTTCTCAGAGTTTCCAAGGAACTCTCTCCTGCCCGGGAGTGTGTCCAGGCCTGCTAGGATTCCTGGAAGAACCTCAAGCATATGCAGAACATTCATGAACTCCCGATATCGAGAAACTCCCGATATCGTCGAACATTAATATACCCCGTAGCTATTTTATTGTTTATTATAATGCACGCACTTTTCGCATTATCTTAGTTACGTTTTATTCCACTTTCTGTGCAGTGACTCATTTTCATTGTGTTCTATTACTTATTTGTAATCTATTATAATTAATTGTGGTTGTTGGGACTTGGCTGTCTCTGTCACATTTGATAGACAGCGAGATCCCAGAGATAACTTGTACAAAAGTCCAGATCGTCTGTGGGCCTTACAACCCCACAGCTCCATAGCAGGACGTTTCTCTGGCAGGACGTGACCGTCCATTCAACATTAACAAAGAAGTCTCTGGTGTTGATGGAGGTTTGATTCTTCATAAACTGTAAATATGCCTGCTTTTGAAAAAAAAATGTGCCTTCGGTTTTTGTAGAGCGTGTATATATGTCAGAAAAGTCTAAAGATTCCTGTTGTTACCTCTCATGGACACTATTGGTTGCTGAAAATAAAATACCAAAATGGAATACTAATTTTCACATGACTGAAACTAAATTTCCAGGCCCGTAGTCAGAAGTTTGCATTAGGGGGTTCGGATTTTGAAGACGCAAAACGCCACACCTAGTTTTGTTTCCTCGTTAATTCTTCTATAATTAGGTAACTGCACTAAAGCTAATTTGTTTTATGTATTCTACTTCAAAACTGTAAGTTCATAAAACACTGTTGATATTCGAGAGACAAGCAGTATTATTTTTGAGTAACCAGGCCTCTAACTACTACGGTGAGCTGTATATAAACAGTGCAATATTAATACACCAAGGAAACTTAATCAATGATGGAAGCTTTCTTTTTGATCTTACTATTATAATTGATATAAGCTTTATGCTAACAACCTAATCATACTAATTTGTTTATAACCATTGTGGGTCTATTGTGTATGTATGTTTGTGCTTGGGATAGTGTACAATGAATAGTTACATGATGTGTATTTGTGCTAAAGTAGTGTCCCCATGCAAGTTAACCACATTTATTAATTAGGACTTAATTATTATTTTGGTGCTCATAGCATTAACTTCTACTGCTGCCTTTTTGCTAAGTTGGATAACCTCTAGATACATGTGCTGGCTTCTGGGAGACTGACATATACATGCATGCACACATGTTACACCCATTCTTGTACACATACACACACACATATATACCACACTATGTACATGTTGAGCCGACTGAAATTTGATCATGCTGGAGGAGATCCCTAGCCCTAGCCCTAGCCCTAGCCCTAGCCCTAGCCCTAAAAGGAGGGAATAATGAGTGTAGTGGGAGGAGTAATTTGTAAACAGTTTGTGTCTTATGCTGTGATACTAGCTAAGCATAAGGAAGATTCTTTTGACTCTTTGGTACCAATTTAACAAAGCTGCTGATACTACTACACATTGTGGGTTACCTTCCTATTGACACAGATAATTGAGGTTTTATGGGTTTGAACTAGTCACTGGGTACTTATGCAACTATTTCTCTGTGATGTTTCCTAATAATTGTCCTGCATCACAACTAAACATAATTATTATTGATGAAATCAGAAGTTTTTTTTTGCCAGGGTTTGCTATCAAGCCACAAGTTGTTGTATTCAATCTTACCCAATTCACAAACCACAATAGCCACAAAGTTCATTTGTACCTGGCAGCTGGTTGGACTGTGATGCACTCATTAAAAACAATATCATATTATTTTTCGAAGATTTGCCAGGACTACCGAGTTTTAGGTAAGCTACCAGTCAGAGAAGCCTAATGGAGAAAAGGAAGAGAAAAATTATTTTTTTTTTTGCCAGGGTTTGCTATTAAGCCACAAGTTGTATTCAATCTTACCCAATTCTTAAGCCAAACTTGATAATGAAGGCAAATAAGTAGTAGTCAAGTGAAAAAAATTAAATACATGACCTACAACTGATGTCTCAACCTCTTACCACACAACGAGGCTGACAACAATAACTTAAATTACAAATGTGTGCTTATAGAGAGAGTATGGATGGTCTCAGCAAAGAGTGAAGTCACTTGATGGGTGCTTGGAATTGAATGAGTAAGGTTGGCTGGGTATGGAATGTTAGCCACAGGTAATTAACAAACAGTCATTACGCTTTACAATTAAAAAGTCTTTGCATGTGTTGCTAGTTTGTTTATTAATATTTTTATGTTGTAACCTCCTCTTGAAAATTTCAGCCCATGTCCCAGTGTAGTGGTTCTACCTGGAGATGTATATAAATGTGTTCGTATGATGCATGCAGTATATAGTGTGTATGCATGTGTACTTCTGTGCTGAAATGTTGAAAGGATATTTCCATCAGTGTAATAATCTCTACAGTGAGCTGTAACCCTTTTAAGTGGTGTATTTTCTCAAGCTGAGATGATATACAATTTGTCAATCTTTATGAAGCACTAATACTGCCCCAATCGAATATTATGTACAATCTAAGTATTGTATCAGCTACCAAGTACTGAGGTCCCTTGAACTATGGATGGAAGTTAATAAAATGAATGGAAAAAAGAGGCAACTAATGAATCACAGCTTAAGATTGTGACCTTTTTTGACCTGTACAGACAGAATGGTTGGAAGTGGTAAAAACTCTCAGCAAAAGCCAAAAAGAATTCATTGAGGTGTAGTAATTTTCATTTCAATGTTTCGATCAATCTGATGGTTGCTAAATAACTTTCGCTACTCTAAGAAGATTATGAGGCCAGTCAGTCATATATATTTATACACAAATATTCAAGGTTGTTGCTTTTATTAGGGCAATGACCTTTATGCTTCTTCAATTTTCCAAGACTTGTAAATTAAAAGTGACTTAACACTCATGGATTTAATTAATTATGCCCTAACTTACTTAGAATATGTGACTGGCTTCAATTTCTACATATTGAAACTCGTGAATATCATTACTTTGAAAAGGTGGTTCACAGAACCCACCTGAATCCCCACCATACCTACACAACTACATTCTCTGGAAGAAAGTTCCTTTCAGAGATTGATCTTATTTCAGTTTATAATTATGGTGTGTTTGTTATAGGAGATAGTGGGATAATAATTATTATGAACTGTTGAATAACATTTTAACATTTTGTGTAAAGTAGTTGTCACGACAACATAGCATTTATGTCTAATTACATGACGTTATTATTACCCTGAAATACCACGTAGCCAGGTGTGTATGATCTTTCTTTCGATTTGCTGGAGAAGCCATCTGATTACTACCAAGTAGGGAGGTAAAGGAATGGTTTGTACAATATTTAGTGAACATGTTAAAAGAAGAGGAGACTGACCATGAAGATCTGACTGATCCTCTACTTGTGATTGCATCATGCAGTGTCAATGAGTTCAAGGCTGTAAATCGACATAATTATACTTATGAGGTAGCTATTAATGTTAAGTATACATTATAAACAATAGGTAATTGGAGGCGTACAGCATTGGCATGCCATAAGGAATATTAATACTATGGGAACGCGCAACATAGTCAGTAGGAAATGTGCAATACATGGAAATGACATTCCAAGGATGGCGACCATGATGTTGGCAAAGCAGCACCACGAATTCAACAGTATTCAACGTTCCACTGGATTTGCAGAACTGGATGGCGGCATGTTGTCGAAAGTTATATTTCGTGCATTTTACTATGGACAGATGACGGTAAAACTGACATACCCAGGGAGAGATACAACTCAAAAAAATATATTGCATTTCAGCAAAAATGTTTGGCTTTATTGACAACTTCCCAAATTGTAAGGTCATTTTTTTGCTATCTATGTTTAATTATATGCTGATCAAGCAATTATAGAGCAGGCCATACAGATGACACTACAGCCTGCTGCAGTCTATCATAAAATGCAGGATGTTTTAAGGAGATATGAGTTGGGAAAGTTAAAAGGCCAAAAAGAAAAATCGATGATTGGAGGAACCCTTCAAAAAGCTCTCCAAGGAAAGTATTCTTTCAAGTTGTCTCACTTCAAGTGTTTGCAGGGCTTATTTCTAGCAAACAAAAGCAAGAAATTTTCTGGCAAAAGAAGTGCAGGAAAATTCATGCAAATAATAATGCAGGAAATTTTACTGGTGCACCAAGTGCATGTATCTTTCTTGCAAAATATGTAGAGGAAATTTTATGCTAAAGGGACATATTTCGTCAAACTTTCATGGTGCAGGAAAATTTCCTACAACCAAAATGAAAAGTTTTATGGTGAAAATATGTTTGGTTTTCTTGCAAACAAATAGCAGACAATACTCCTTACATTTTAATACTCTCCTTTATGTATTTTGTCTTCATCATAATTTCTTTCACCTATTATTAAGTTTGCATTTGCAGAATTATTGTAATTATAAGCCTAATGACCACTAAATTAATTAACCTGTAGGCTAACATTCCATACCCAGCCAACCAGCTGTTCTAACTTTCCCTCTATTTACTCATTCAATTCCAAGCACCCTTAAGTAACTTTACATTTTTGTTGAGATACCCACCTCTCTCTATACCACACATTTGTAAGTTAATTTTGCTGTCAGACTGTTGTGTGGTGAGAGGTTAAGACATCAGTTCTATATCTGTATTTTTTTTTCATTTGACTACTACTGCCATTAATATTCAAACAATTTTCTTTAATCATTGACAAAATTAATAATTCTCCTCATTGTTCATGTATGATGATAATCATCTCATTTTGATTTGTACGGGCTAGTACTAGTGATGTGCTTGAGCGCAAATGGCGAGCGAACCTAAAACTACACTATTGTTAAACGATTGATTTTACTTCGAACTATCAAGCTAAAAAATAGTCGAGTTTTTAAATTACATATGTATGGTGAAGGGATTCAATGCCATAGTAACCACTCCCAGCAACAGTTTGAATTGAAAAAAAAAACAACAATAAAATAAAGTCAGGTTTCTTTAGCTAAGTATAGTAGTTGTAATGCACAATACTTTCACACAACTGAACATACCTACACAAGACTGACCTTCATGGTTAGTCTAGTGGACAATAAATACTTTTGTGTATGGCTTATAACTATGACAAATAGCGCATTAACTTACCACCGCCACTAAGTCGAATAGAAATGGAACTCCAGTAAGTTTAGAGTTTTTATTGCACTGCAAAAGAATTCAAAGCGGTAAACAATTCAATTTCTAGGATGATACGGGTAACAATCGATAAACCAGAGGAATCTGTTTAGTGAAGTTTGGGATTGGGTCGAACACCGAGCTAACACAAAACTACGAGAGGGTCAAAGTAAAAAGTGACATATGTACGTCCAAACATATATATAAACAAACAAACATTCCCGGTTTTCAATTGTGTTACCCCTGTAAGTGTCTAGCTCACTCGCCAACTAACTACTTACATGCAAACATAATCCAATTGTAGGTAGTTTTCTAGTTTGGCTTAGAGTTGTCCAATTGATTGAGTAATATTATAAAACATGTAGTCTGTGCAAATCTTGGAAAAAGCAAATGATGATGATTGTTTAATGAATTTACAGTCCAACCAGCTGCCAGGCACATATGCAGTTTGTGGCTATTGTGGTGTGGGAGTTGGTAAGCTTGAATACAACTTGGTGGCTAGAGAATGTGGAACAGATTATTGCAAACCTTGACAAAGAAATGTTTTCCCCTTTTCTCCATTAGGCTTCACTGACTGGTACATTAGACCTGGCAGTAATTAGAAAATTTCTATCTAACTTGTGAATTCTGATTTCATCAATAATATGTTTAGTTGTGGAGGACAATTAGAAAACATTACATAAGTACCCAGTGACTAGCTTAAACCTCAATCCACCATTACATGTGTCAATAACCCACAATGTGTAGTGTATCAGCAGCTTTGTTAAATATTGGTACCAGAGTCAAAATAATCTTCCTTATGTTTAGCCTGACACCAATTGTTTACGAATACTTCTCCCATTGATTACATCCAATTCTTCTCCCATTACATCCAATTCTTCTCCCATTATACATCCAATTCTTCTCCCATTATACATCCAATTCTTCTCCCATTATACATCCAATTCTTCTGGCTCTTACAAACCTCCTCCAGCATAATCAAATTTCACTCAGGACATTTTTGTCATGTTTGTATTAGTGTCATGTGTGTAAGAATGTGTGGGCATGCATGCATGCATGTATGTGTCAGTCTCCTGGAGGCCACCCATGTATATCTAGAGGACACCCAGCCCAGCAAAAGGCATACAGTATCAGAAGTTTGCTATGAACACCAAAATAATAAAGTCCTAATTAATAAGTGTAGTTTGCTTACAAGGGTTAAGTAGCTGACCCACCCTTTTTTTTTTGGTTAGCTACTTTAGCACAAATACACACCATGCAACAATTGTACACTATCACATGCACATGCAACCAAACACACACACATACATACACAACATACCCACAATGGCTACACAATTATTATCATTAGGTTATGAACATAAGCTTATCAATTACAGTAAGGTAAAAAAGAAAGACTCCATCATTGGTTGGGGACCCCTTTGTAAATATAGGGACCCCTATATGCGAGAGTGAAACAACTTTACTAACTAACCCCTACTATTTTTTTTGCTGGCTGGCACCGGTTAACTCAATCTGATTAGCCCTATAGTTTAATAAGGACAGCTAAAAATAAATATAACTTTTAATGAAATCCTGTGTCAATATTTCATTCATTAATAGGCTGCTTGATCTTTAATAGAAAGTGTGTATTTTGTCAGTTATTGTACTAACATAAATCTAATTCACTTTAGTAAATAAAACATAAATAGAGCTAGAAATATAATGTAGATGTTTGCTGCATTGTTGATACAAACAATGAAAAAAATTTAGTTCCTGGAAATATGGGGACCCCTTTGTAAATATAGGGACCCCTATATGCGAGAGTGAAATAACTTTACTAACTAACCCCTACTATTTTTTTTGCTGGCTGGCAACGGTTAACTCAATCTGATTAGCCCTATAGTTTAATAAGGACAGCTGCATTGTTGATACAAACAATGAAAAAAATTTAGATTTCTTGATGTTGTTTTTTCATATCTAACTAATCTGTAAAACATTTTAATGTATGGATTTAGTTGGTTGAAACAATCTCTAATAAAGTTTGCTTTGCTTTTCATTGTCACTCTTTGCTAAACCTATCAGCGCAATTTACCCTGTGCATACTGTATATAGATAGACAGTAGTAAAGTTAGAAGGGGGTCTATCATTTGTAACAAACTAATAGATGACAAAATGTTATTTGATTTAAACACTCAAAGGATTAGCTATATAAGTCCAAAATTTTGGTACTGTGCCCACACAGCCTGTTTGGTAAAGGGGACTAGGGCTCTCTGAGACTCCACATTCAGCGACCTATGTATAAATTAAGAACAAAGTTATATTGTATCTGCATAATGTGAAAAAGGTATTAATAGATAGTAATGTGTTTTACTTTATTCAGCACAAACTGACAAATCAACGTAATTATAGAAAACGGCAGTGATATGATGCATTATTCGTTGTTGCTGTCGTAGTATTTGTATGTTTATGAACAGAAAGAACAGATCCAGTTAATTTCTTCAACACAATCGGGAATTTTGATACAACTGTCGTGATACCATTCCAGGCAATTGTCGCACTGAGCCATCTTCCCACTTTCTGGTTTTCTGCACGTACAGTATATAGAAATAATTTCTGGTGAAGTCTGCTTTGCTTTTCGTTGTGAACGAGAGCTGGGAAAAAGTGATAGGTTATTGTTCTGGATGCAGTCGTAAAGGTGCTTGCGTAGCTTTGACTGGTCATAGTTCACTTTTGATGGAGATAAACCTGTGCACAAAGTAGTTGCAAAAGCAATCGAAAATAAGCCACAGTCATTGCCACCTTTCTGCTTCTGAATATTGGGAAAGTTGAGAATAATCTGTCTTGCAGGTGAACACAGAATTGCACATATTTCATTTACAGTTTTGGTGTCCGTTGCAGAGTAAGGCATACTGTCAAAAACATTGACATGGTTCTCTTGGCATCCAATATTTGAGATAGTATTCCAATGGCTTTGCCTAGTGTGCAAGATTTGCACAGATTTGCACAAATTTCCCCCTTTCCGACTTAAAAGAATCTGTGAGTCCAAGAGTTGTCATTTGTAATCCACAAACTGTTGGGTAGGATTGCTGGAGCAACACTTGAGCACAATTGATTAAAGCATCCGACAACCAATCACCTCTCAGTAGAGCTTAGAGATCAGATGTGAATAAGCCATATTCTTTTCTCCAATATAGTTGTTGTTCGCCATACTTTTCTGGAGAAGTAGATGTTAAGTTAATGGTTAGGGCTGCAGCAAATAAGGGAATGTTATTTTACATTTTTATTATGAAATTACCGTACCAGTTTGATGCTTTTTCTTGAGATTTTCATACATAATCCAATTCAAAGAATCTATTTATCATATAGTTATGAATCATAGATATTGCAAGAGAAATATTCATGTATACGTCTATACACACATCATCCATATATATATAGTACACTTTAAAATATTATAAATTATCAAAATTCAGTCAGAAATATTGGCATCAGTGCTGCGGGCATGAGTTTTAATGTTTAGATCAGATGATGTGACTTTTTATTTTATTCCCAATAATAGGTATATATATATATATACATGCATGTATGCATGCATATGTATTTACATATACACATATATATACATACATACATACATACATACATAAACATTTGGATGTATGCAAGCATATGTATTTACATAATACACATATATATACATACATACGTAAATATCTGCATAGTATATTCATATAGATATATGTATATGTAATGTGTATAGAAATAATATATGCATTACCTTTTCTAGTAGAAGTATCATTTTGTTCAGTTTCTTTTATTGGTGGCATAAACATGACAGTCTGGGCCTGTCAATACAAAGAATAGCATACAAACAATAAACATGAAATACCAATATAAATGATGATTAGGTGGAATAATATAACTAAAGCCTAACATTGTTAAAAATATTTGTTACAACAAACAAGTGGATTATAAAGCTTGAATTGTTCAAGCTATTTTGTCAACTAGGTTTATTTGCTGAATAAGTTTACTATGTATTGACTAAGGTCACATGCTTTAAAACAATACTCATCTATTTTTACCAATTTTTATGACCATCCAACATCTCACCCCAATCTGATATGAATGGCTGCATTATTACTCATAATCAATATCCAAGGACATAAAAAAAAAACTATTTATAATTTACAAAGCTAAGTTGGACACTTGGCCATGCACCTCATTTCAAATGGTCTGGCTACAGGTCTCACTCTATTTTCTTTAGTTCATGTCGTATGTTATCTTGTAGTTACCTGTTCTTGAGTGAGATCAAATGAGCTACAGATAACAAGAAGCAAAACGTTAGGTAGCATAACCTCCAGAACATAGGAGACAAGCTGAAATTAAATTATTCAATATGTAAACGATTGTAAAATTTTCATCATAATAATATTATGCATACCTCAAGTGTATGATCCTTATGAATGTATTTAGAGTACAAAAACTCTAAGATGTCACTAAATTGTGCACTAGATATACAACTGATATTATTCGTCAGATTCTGCATCTTCTCTATATTATTATATCAGAAAGTTCAATTAATTACTTTTAAATTAAATGGTTCTCACTCACTTCTTTTACCACATCCAAGTTTAGAAAACTCCATCAAGCTTATGCAGCCATTCACCTATTACATTTTAAATACTATGAGGAAAACTGAATTTGCCATGACATTTTTCTTTGCTAACCTTTCCATTCACAAATTCATCCAATGAAAGATTCAAGGAGGATATTTTGGAGATAAAGTGATCTGAGTCATAATTCTTTATTTCAGTAACAGCTTTTTCTAACTGACTCTGCTTAGTTAGCTCTGTGTCCTGTATAGAATTTATTGAACTTCCATCCTGACAAGCATCATTTTCTACATCATCCTGTTCATGCTGAGAGAGTTGTTGGATATTATCGAACTATAGTATGTAAATTAAAAAATGTACTACATATCAGCGCAAATGCAGTAAACAAGGTTGTAAAAATTACAATTTTCGAGGTATAGTTGTACAATTACCTTAGCTTTCTTTGTGTCTGTTTCATTTCTAGAACAATCGATTTCCCCACGCTTTCGGCAGACTTTCAGTCTCTTAATATTGATCTTATTTTTAAGAATTTTTCCATCATCATTTTTTAATCTGTATAATCCTTTTCCTAAATTTTCTGATATAGTATAGTTGCCACGAAATAATTCTTGTAATTTTCCACCTTTTCTTCCCTTTTGGGCGGAATTTTCAAGTAAAACACTAGTACCTACTGAAAGCTCTTCAGTAACATGCTTCCTGTCACATGTCTCCTTCTGTTGAATTTGGGAATCTTTGATTTTTTCTGTTGCTTTTTTAAAAACAGATTCACGATATACTAGTAACTCATTGACCAATTCATCACAATTTTTTCCTGATGTATGAATGGGAGGGGAAATCTCAGAATCAATTGGAAGCCTCATTTCTTTTTTAAATAATAAATAATACGGTGAATATCCAGTAGAACTTTGAAAAGATGCTCGATATCCCATAAGAACTGTGTTTATTTTCAGATCCCAATCATTTTGGTCTTCATTAATGAGTTTAGCCAAAGATCTTGTAAGTGTTTGGTTGAATCTTTCAGTGAGTCCATTGGTCTACAACATTCAAGCACACTAATGTAATTTTCATAAACTATTATAACTTACTTGTGGGTGGTATGCACTTGTAACACGATGATTAGTATTTGTCATATTATAGAGAGCAGATGAGAGTTCATTAACAAATTCCCAATTCCCTGATCAGTGATTACGACTTCAGGACAGCCAAATCTACAAATGCACTATTATGTACCAAAATAATTAGTTAAGATCATAAATAATAGAATTTACAATTTACCTTGACTACACAATGCTTAATAAACGTTTCACATTCACTCTTGATGCAATTAGATATATAGCATGTTATCTCGGGCGGTGTCTCTCATGCAAGCTGCATTAATGTAGCACTTCTGACTTTCCTTGATTCATTTCCTTTCAAATAAATAGTCCAATATAAAACACAAAAACAACTTATCAACGTCTGTTTCAGTAATGGCCATATAATATTTGAAATTTTCTTGTTTAAAGATTGCCAAGCTATGCAAGGCAGATGACCTGCATGTGTATAGACTTTATCAGAGATATATCAATTTCAATAGCATAAATTCTTGGCCTTGTGGGCCTTCCAGTGCAAGTGATGTGAATGACAGTAGAGGAGGTAGTGAATATATACACACATTACAGTACAGGAAATATAGATGAAAGAGTCCAAAGTGTGAAAATTAAAATTGATAGGTGTTGATAGAATGTGTATAGTTGAGGGAACCACCTGTTCTATGAGCAGAATAAGGTGTTGATAGACTGTGTATAGTTGAAGGAATTGCCCCGTTATGATTCTATTAAAAAGGTAAGGAACAAAGAGGGAAATAAAAAACAAGTACAATAATTAGTATCAGGGAGGAAGAACCTGAAATAGGGGAGGGATAACTTATAATCACATAACAATTTAACTTAAAGAGTAACTTAAAGAGCAAGTCTTAGGCAAGGTGCCCAGCGAGTGGGTCATTTTCGGCCTCCGATTCCCCACTCGCTTCATTATACTTCATAAATTATATAGTGAAAAAATTAATATTGTGACTCACACTGTATACAAAGTAAGCAACCTGTTCTGCAGATTTATTAGGTAGAGCAGCTGCTTCTGGCCACTTTGAAAAATAATCAGTTAATGTTGCTATATTTATTGCCTCGAGAAGTTATGGGCAATGGCCCTATTAAATCCATTCATACTTGACACCACAATTTTGACTTCACTGGAATTGGGTGCAGGCAACCTGTTTGTTTCACCAACTTCTTGTTGTGTTGTTGGCATTTTATACATGATTGAACCTGTTAATGAAAGTTAGGTGTGAATAAGAAAATAACTTGCTCTTCAACTTACATATTCAGCAACATCTTGAAACAAACCTGGCCAATAATATTTAGCCGACACCATATGATTAGTTCTATGAACCCCCAGATGACTGCTGTCATGAACTGAAGCTAGAATTCTCTTGCACTTATCCACATCATCAACAACTAGTCTAAGAGAGCCACCTTAAAAATCAAATTTTAATGATTTATAGCTTAGCATAAAGTACATCATTCTAACCTTTACCACCAACATAATGCAAAGACCCTTCAACAATTTGGAAATACTTTGCTCTCTTTCGTAGAGCAAGCTTGTCTTGTTTTTGATAATTCTCTGGATATATACCTTCCTCAATGTAGTTGTATATGTCTTTATACAAAAATCTTCCTTCTTGAGCCATTTCAAAATTTAGCCACAGAGAAAAGAAGGAAGGACCCGCGCGGCACGAGGGGTCCCTATATTTACAAAGGGATCCCCATATTTCCCGTAAATATGGGGACGGGGTCCCCGGTCCCCATATTTCCGTGACACCGGCACTACGTATCCCTCCCATAAAACGGCGAAGTTTTGAAATTAAGTCTGGAAAAGGGTCTTCAATGCCATAGTAACCTGTCGAATCAACTTTTTGAGTCTTGAAAACAAGCGTTTTAGCAGGAATTTACTCATACTTTGGAGCTTAAGTATAAAGTAGGGTTTGCTTAATGCTGTAGTTTGAGAATAAACTGGAGTCAAGCCTAAATAGCCGTGTTTTTAGGAGAAAAAAGTTCCCCGCGCGCGCGTTTAAAGAGTATACGTACCATCCATACATACATACTTATAGCCCGTTACCCGAGCGACCGCGCTTGTCGTTAAGAACTATAAATCTGATACAGTCTGGTATGCTCGTAAGAAAATGTACTAGTGGTGTGCTTGAGCACAAATGGCGAGCGAGCCTAAAGACTATACTATTTTTATTGACTTCTAACACTGAAGCTACTGAAAATAAGGTCCAGTTTTTAAATTTAGCATACAGGTAAAGGGATTTCAGTGCCATAGTAACAACTCTCTGCAACTGCTTGAATTGAAGGAAAAAAACAACAACAACAGAACAATACACGTTATTTAAAAGTTTTCTTTGTGATATTCTTTAGCTAAGTAGTGGTTGTAACACACAATGCTTTGACACAACTGGACATGCACCTACACAGACTTACCTTGGCAGTAGTCTAGTGGACAATGTATTTTCAAGTAGTAAAATACTGTTGCGCACGGCTTATAACCATGACAAAGAGCGCATTGACTTACACACCACTAACTCGAATAGAAAGGAAGTCCCTTAAGTTTTCAAGTATTAACTGCACCCGCAAAAGAATTCAAAACGGTAAACAATTCAATTTCTAGGGTGATACGGGTACTGATCGAACACCAGAGGACTCTGTTTAGTGCAATTTGGGACGGGGTCGACAACCGAACTAACACAAAAACGCGAGGGTCAAAGTACAAAATGACATACATACGTCCATACATATATATACAAATAAACTAGTGATGTGCTTGAGCACAAATGGCGAGCGAGCCTTAAACTACACTATTGTTAAATGATTGATTTTAACAACTAACACTCAAGCTACTAAATAAAGTCAGAGTTTTTAAATTACGTATGCGGTAAAGGGGTTTCAATGCCATAGTAACCGCTCCCCGCAACTGTTTGAATTGAAAAAGAAGCAACAAAATCAAGTCACTTTATTTAAAGTTTTCTTTGTGACATTCTTAATAGTAGTTGTATAACGCACAATACTTTCACACAACTGAACATACCTACGCAAGACTTACCTTCGTGGTTCGTATAGTGGACAATGAACTGTTGAGTAGGGCTTATAACTGTGACAAATAGCGACTAACTCGAATAGAAATGGAGCTCCCATAAGTTTTTGCGTTATAACTGCACCCGCAAAAGAATTCAAGGCGGTAAACAATTCAATTTCTAAGGTGATACGGGTAATGGTCGCTAAACCCGAGGATTCTGTTTAGTGAAGTTTGGGACGGGGTCGAACGCGGAACGAACACAAAAATACGGAGGGTCAAAGTACAAAATGACATACATACGTCCAAACATATATCTAAATAAATAAACAAACATCCCCGATTTTCGATTGTGTTACCCCTGTAAGTGTCTCGCTCGCTACGCTCGCTCGCCAATAAATAAACATCCCCGATTTTCGATTGTGTTACCCCTGTAAGTGTCTCGCTCGCTACGCTCGCTCGCCAATTAGCGGGGAAAAGTCTGATATAGTTCTTAGCAACCATAATTATGGTAGAAGGCAGATCAAAGCAAAATGGAATAATGAAGAGTTTGGGTACTTTAATACAATTACTAAGATAGCTAACGCTATACTTTGCTCGTTGTTTATGTTCTGGCTTATAAACCAAAATCATTCGGTTTGTATTTCAGATTTATAAATCACATACAAACCTCAATTTTGGTTTATAACTATAACATATGTAATAGTTATGCCATGGCCAACAGGGGTTATGGAATATAACAGTCCCAATCCTGAGGGCGAAGCCCGAGGGCGGTGGTGATATTCCATAACCCAGATGTTGCCATGGCACAACTGTTTTATACCATAGTTGCTGCTACTACTACTCTCTCATATCCACCTATATGGGACCAGCCCTACCACATATAACTCTCCTGCCGCTCTCATACCACAGGAATTTACCACAGCTAGCTGCTTTACTGCTGAGCAGCCCAGGTAGAGTTAGATCTGGAGATAACAGCTGGCAGCTACAATGCTAAAGTAAACTTGCTAAAGTAAACTTCCTGGCGTGCTTCAATTGAATTTTAATTGAATTTTAATTATGGGCCGGAAATACGGAAGAATTCGCTTGACACCGCACCTGGAAAATATCATAGCCCCAGGAAAAATCACCAGGAAAATATCACTTTTAATCCATGGGTGTTACCCAGCAACCATGGTATAAATATATATAACATATACCCAATTTTGCATTATCCACCCCTAATACTGTCTCGCTCACTTCGCTCGCCAATAAACGATTTTTTCATTTTTACCCCTGTAGGTGTCTCGCTCGCTACGCTCGCTTGCCAATTAACCTATAGTTGGTCAACATCATTCACAATGCCTCAATCAGAGTACTATGGTATTGTTAGTTTTTTTTTGTCTAGTTTTTTTTAATTTTTACTTGCATTGAATTTTGTTTGTTTTTGTTTTTGTCAGTATTAGTTAAATTAAGACAGTCAAAAGGTTAATACTTATGTGTTGATCATTTAACATATTATGCTATATCAGCACTGATTAAAATAGCTAATAAGTCACAAAGCGCCACTGGCTTACTGCCAGCAAATCTGAGTTGGAAAATGCATTATACTATTCCTTTGGAACTCAAAGAACTTAAAATCTGAGATGAAAATGTGTGTTTGACTCTGATTAGATTCACTTAACTTTTTCCAGTCACTAGTTAAGAAATATATGTAAGAGGTCACGTATTTTCGTAATTCTGTACCACATGACTACACTGGTGGGGACAATATTTTTGGCTGCATGTTGAATGCACTTGTGTTCAATGACCACCTGCCATTCAGAACCGCACACCAATGGAAAAATTAATAAGAACAAAACAAAAATTACAGCAACCAATAATCTGCTGCATGCTCACCTTTCTCAAACAGTGAATAAGATCACTTATTGTAACAAAGATAGTTTGTTTCCAGATTTAAGGGCTTAAATATCAGGTCAGGAAATTGGTTCTCATTAATCCAAATGCTTGTAAAATATATTAGTAGCTATCACATTTGATAAAAAGGCCTCAGAATAATTTTTCTGTATAGCTATAAAATATTTGTTGGTTCAAACCTTCCTACCACCATTACTTCATTGGCTACCAGACCTGTCCATCAATTGACTAGTGTTCGCAATTGAGGCAGCCAATAAATAACCCAAGATAGCCAACTGGCTAGGTAATCAATGGTTGTTTGTATCATAAAATGTATAATATATATAATAGGTATATATAGAGAGAGAGCTCTTTTAAAAAAATATGGACAAATAAAATACAATAATAGCTAGGTACATCCAATATAACAAAATAATTCTCTTATGTCTGGTAGAACAGTTTCAATATATGTGATAATCACAAAATTCCTTTAGAGCCTCGTAGCATGCTTTTTGGTTGCCTTTGTTGGCATCAAATTGCTGAAGCCACTCACAAAATTGTTCTCTTTCCATCGTTAAATAATAGCCCAATACTTGACTTGCACGAGTTATTTTATCCTTTTTTAGCAGCTCCACTTTGGCTGTAACTCCTATTCCTGGAATTTTGTCCACCTCCTTCATACCAATTGGCTCATTTACAAACGTTTTATGCTTTTTGGTAGCCATTTTATCAGCTTCAAAGTTTAGCACTGCGATATGTTGGCAGGAATGAACGGGTAACGTGCTGCTCCCGTCAAAACAGTTTTCTTCTTTTCGCTCACCGTGTGCCTCAAATTTTTTGTTCAAGCTTTCTTTTAAGGGTGCTGGCGCACCGGATACGCGCTCCGCCCACACAAATCAATTAAGGTTAATTGGCTGTTGCTATGGAAAATAACTCCGATTTTATACCTCGCAGGTTCACGCAGCCAAGCGGATCTACGAGACATGCTGGCAAAATGTGGACTTACCAAGAATGACTGACACACGCACTGAACCAAAGAAGTTATGAAGCCTCAAAGTCCCAAAATAAACAGAACTTATTGGAGACAGTGGAGAACGCACAGAAGCCAGAATTTCGTCCACCGATTCTTCAGCTCATTGTTTACATTTTTGTTTTGTTCAATTCTATTTTACTTTATATTTATTCATATTTTTACGTGATTTTTTTCTTGTTGCGTCACAAATGTATACTGTATTGAAAAACAAAAACGACTACTTTTATTACCTTGTTAAGTTACGCCGCTGTACCAAAATTGAAACACTAATCATCCGCCTCTCTGTACTTGGAGTACAAAATAGATTCCAATTGTCTCGCACTTTTTTGCCACTGTGCAATTTTCTACCCCCGCCCTCCGTAAGCCGAGTTAACTATACTTACCGCGGTCTGCCAGGAAGCTCTTATCTATGCGCGGGTATTTAAGGTCCGCCCTCTACTAATTTTCCATAGACTATTGTTATCATCGCGCATAAAAGATATGTATTGCTACACTTGACTAGAGCGCCACATGACTGACGTTTTACAGCTAGACTTCACTACAGATACACTTTGAAATATTTGCTCTATATAGAACACATTAGTTCCAAAGAGTTATAAATGCTATACTTGTATTACATAGCTAAGTAATTTTTTTTAAATTAATGTTTGAAATGGTATATTACTAAAAATATGTACTTGAAATATCCTCTTTGTTGTTAAATATAGCTAAACAAGATTCTCCCTAATGATAAATGCCTTGAAGTGTATACTATCAAGTTGTGATAAAAAAAAAGGCTTTTGTATCTAGACCAGCAATAAATTTCATATTTAAAATCTAAGTAAGGTTTAGATGCCAGTATAGAAAAGCCAATTTTGAAGGTTTTGATACAGGTTTATTGAGACCAACTTCTTAGTGAAAGGTTAAGATTATAATTTCCATACTATTTGAAAGGATGTAAGGGAACGGGGAGGGGAATATATCCTGATGAATACTAAGGGTACTGCCTATTACCACTGCCAGCCGGTAGCTAACAATGACGCAGCAGCCAAGCTTTGTCTTCCCGTGACCAGTTTAGTTTCGCGTGGTTACTCTCCATAGCCACATGTTGGTTTATTGTTCCTCTTGAGATTAGAGTATAATGCCAAAGAGATTGTCTGCAAAGATGATATTGCAATAGGCTGAGGCCACAAAAAGAGGAAACTACTTCATTTGTCTTGCACAGGTATGACTGACAGTAATTCAGTAGAGTATATAAAATTGACTTATTACAAAAAAAAAAAATCATGAAAAATAAGTATCTAAGGTCAGTATAATAAACAATATTACAATAATTTAAAAAAAATTCCAATAGTGGGGCCTGGTGATTACCAAACTGAAACAGGGGCTGGAGCAGAGGCTACGAGGTACTTCTGAAGTTGACACTGCAGCAGTAGAGGTTCCTTCACACTTGCGGGACACTGCACAAGTGGAGTTGCCTGGTTTTTCAGAGATGAAGAAGAGTTTAGATTCAGATTCAGCTCACATGGACAGCAAGAGCAATTCCCAGCTATCTCTGCACAAGACCAGTGTTGTTTTGGTTTAGCGATTCCAAACTTTCTTAGTTTTAGTTATTCATACTAAAAAAATATCTTGAATGCTTAGTTTTAGTTTTTCCCCAAATTCTCCCAGAAGATTTAGTTAGTTTTTAGTTTTTCTTCAATACCATGTAGAATATTTAGTTAGTTATACTATCAATTGTCTTAGTTTTAGTTAATTTATGTTGCCTCTCAAATTCTGCAATAATGAGACTCCTTAAAGAAAGTTGTTCATGTAGTTTTCTCAAAGAACTTCAAAAATGGCATATTTCTGTGAAAACTTGGTTATTAATAAAGTATGGTATTTGTTATGTAGTTTAGAGAATAATTACTTGATGGGAGTTTATATTTTCATTTAATAATGACATAATTCAAGGTGAATTGTTTACAATAAAATTGCTTAGTTTTAGTTTTTGTCATCCACTCTACTGGTAGTTTTTTTAGTTCTTATTGAATTTACTGTCTTCTAAAATAATTAGTTTTAGTTTTTTCATGTTCTCTATAGCCTAGTTTTAGTTATTCTTACCAAAAGTAAAATACCCCAAAACTAAGGGGTTTTGGTTTTAGTTTTAGTTAACTAAAACAACACTACACAAGACAATCAACACATTCAGACAGGTATAATAATTCTAGTATGAAACATTGGGAGCCTAGATTAAGAAAAAAAATAAGTGACAAGAAATTATTTATTAAAAAAAATTAATTACTGTAAAAAATGAATGAATAAAAAAAAAAAAAAAAATAATAATGTACTAGCTTAAAGTTTAGGCTTAAAATATTGGGATTTGGACATTTCACTCCCGCTGAGAATATTATTCCACTTTCACTTTGACTTCAGACT
>WLWD01002174.1_pt1 | contig 25508 bp, 22 predicted proteins | sample 6712731 | NCBI WGS metagenome assembly WLWD01 (sample SAMN12718690, study PRJNA576275) | sponge metagenome | isolation source: marine sponge | host: Mycale hentscheli | place: New Zealand: South Island, Marlborough, Capsize Point | collected 2014-11-01 | reverse complement strand
TAGTGATTATGCATTAAAGACACTACTTTACATAGGTGGTACATCAAGTACCACATGCGGTACAAACTATGAGTTAGAAGATATTGCCGAATGTACCTAGAGTGGTACACGAGAAACTAGCTTGCAACACTTGTGTATGATATTGACTACAAATAACAATAAAAATTTGAAATTGTACAAACAGTACACATGTAAGTCTTTATCCCTAGCCCTAGCTCTAGTCCCATAGGACCACATTGTTGTACGTGATGTATCCCATCTGATACAAGCATTATGAGTGATTATGCATCAGACACACTACTTTACATAGGTGGTACACCATGTACCACATGCGGTACAAACTATGAGTTAGAAGATAATGCCGAATGTACCTACAGTGGTACACGAGAACTAGCTTGTAACACTTGTGTATGATATTAACTACAAGTAACAATAAATAAAACTTGAAATTGTACAAACGGTACACATGTAAGTCTTAGCCCTAGCCCTAGCTCTCCCTTGTGGTACGTAATGTATCCCATCTGATACAAGCATTATATGTGATTATGCATTAAACACACTATTTCACATAGGTGGTACACAAAGTACCACATGCGGTACAAACTGTGAGTTAGAAGATAATGCCGAATGTACCTACAGTGGTACACTAGAACTAGCTTGCAACACTTGTGTATGATATTAACTACAAGTAACAATAGAAAAAACTTGAAATTGTACAAACAGTACACATGTAAGTCTTTAGCCCTAGCCCTAGCTCTAGCCCCCTAAAAACTCCTTGTGGTACGTGTTGTATCCCGTCTGATACAAACATTATTAGTGATTATGCATAAAATACACTACTTTACATAGGTGGTACACCATGTACCACATGCGGTACAAACTATGAGTTAGAAGATAATGCCGAATGTACCTACAGTGGTACACGAGAAACTAGCTTGCAACACTTGTGTATGATATTGACTACAAATAACAATAAAAACTTGAAGTTGTACAAACAGTACACATGTAAGTCTTTATCCCTAGCCCTAGCTCTAGTCCCATAGGACCACCTTGTTGTACGTGATGTATCCCATATGATACAAGCATTATGAGTGATTATGCATCAGAAACACTACTTTACATAGGTGGTACACCATGTACCACATGCGGATAATGCCGAATGTACCTACAGTGGTACACGAGAACTAGCTTGTAACACTTGTGTATGATATTAACTACAAGTAACAATAAATAAAACTTGAAATTGTACAAACGGTACACATGTAAGTCTTAGCCCTAGCCCTAGCTCTCCCTTGTAGTACGTAATGTATCCCATCTGATACAAGCATTATATGTGATTATGCATTAAACACACTATTTCACATAGGTGGTACACAAAGTACCACATGCGGTACAAACTGTGAGTTAGAAGATAATGCCGAATGTACCTACAGTGGTACACTAGAACTAGCTTGCAACACTTGTGTATGATATTAACTACAAGTAACAATAGAAAAAACTTCCCTAGCTCTAGCCCCCTAAAAACTCCTTGTGGTACGTGTTGTATCCCGTCTGATACAAACATTATTAGTGATTATGCATAAAATACACTACTTTAAATAGGTGGTACACCATGTACCACATGCGGTACAAACTATGAGTTAGAAGATAATGCCGAATGTACCTACAGTGGTACACGAGAAACTAGCTTGCAACACTTGTGTATGATATTGACTACAAATAACAATAAAAACTTGAAGTTGTACAAACAGTACACATGTAAGTCTTTATCCCTAGCCCTAGCTCTAGTCCCATAGGACCACCTTGTTGTACGTGATGTATCCCATATGATACAAGCATTATGAGTGATTATGCATCAGAAACACTACTTTACATAGGTGGTACACCATGTACCACATGCGGTACAAACTATGAGTTAGAAGATAATGCCGAATGTACCTACAGTGGTACACGAGAACTAGCTTGTAACACTTGTGTATGATATTAACTACAAGTAACAATAAATAAAACTTGAAATGTACAAACGGTACACATGTAAGTCTTAGCCCTAGCCCTAGCTCTCCCTTGTGGTACGTAATGTATCCCATCTGATACAAGCATTATATGTGATTATGCATTAAACACACTATTTCACATAGGTGGTACACAAAGTACCACATGCGGTACAAACTGTGAGTTAGAAGATAATGCCGAATGTACCTACAGTGGTACACGAGAACTAGCTTGTAACACTTGTGTATGATATTAACTACAAGTAACAATAAATAAAACTTGAAATTGTACAAACGGTACACATGTAAGTCTTAGCCCTAGCCCTAGCTCTCCCTTGTGGTACGTAATGTATCCCATCTGATACAAGCATTATATGTGATTATGCATTAAACACACTATTTCACATAGGTGGTACACAAAGTACCACATGCGGTACAAACTGTGAGTTAGAAGATAATGCCGAATGTACCTACAGTGGTACACGAGAAACTAGCTTGCAACACTTGTGTATGATATTAACTACAAGTAACAATAGAAAAAATTTGAAATTGTACAAACAGTACACATGTAAGTCTTTAGCCCTAGCCCTAGCTCTAGCCCCCTAAAAACTCCTTGTGGTACGTGTTGTATCCCGTCTGATACAAACATTATTAGTGATTATGCATAAAATACACTACTTTACATAGGTGGTACACCATGTACCACATGCGGTACAAACTTTGAGTTAGAAGATAATGCAGGATGTACCTAGAGTCTAATACATGCTTAATAAGTAATTATGCATCACACACACTACTTCACATAGGTGGTACACCAAGTACCACATGCGGTACAAACTATGAGTTAGAAGATAATGCAGGATGTACCTAGAGTGGTACACGAGAACTAGCTTGCAACACTTGTAGTATGATATTGACTACAAATAACAAAATAAAATTTGAAATTGTACAAACGGTACAAGTGTTAGTCTTTAGCCCTAGCCCTAGCTCTAGCCCCCTAGGTAACACCGGCACTACAGAATTTACCAATCGTACCACCTATTATACTGTCAAAATTACAAAATTAAATACAAGTATATACAAGTTGAAGTAGTTTTGTTTGAAATACTACACGGTATAACTTAATTTGTGTGCCTTATAACATACTGTACCACTTGTACAACTTGTTGTATGAGACTAGAATAGCACAGATTAACTGTTGCTATGTACACTGTTTCATTTAACTTGTAAACAAAATATGGTACATGCAATACATTTCAAAACGTGTAATCAGGTATTGAAAAACTAGTTTTTACATGTGGTGCAAGTTTTACAGTTGATGGTTTTACAGTTGATGGAATATTGCTTTTTCAAAATAGGCAATTTTGTTCTGTAACATACCATTTTGTGGTACGTGATGTAACACATCTGATATATGCTTAATTAGTGATTATGCATTAAAGAGACACTACTTTACATAGGTGGTACATCAAGGACCACATGCGGTACAAACTACATAGGGTAGAGCTGGTTTTAAAAATGAACGACTACTGTTACATAAAGTAGAGCTTGTTATAGAAATGTACCAATACTGGTACTTAAAGTACAGTTTGTTATAAAGATGTACCATTATTGTTACATAGAGTAGAGCTAGTTATCGAGATGTACCAATATTGTTTCATAAAATAAAGCTAATTATAGGAATGTACCACTACTGTTACATAAAGTAGAGCTGGTTATAGAAATGTACCATTAAGTAAAACTAGTTATACAAATGTACCACTGTTATATATAGTACAGCTGATTATAAAAATGTACCGCTACTGTTACATAAAGTAAAACCGGTTATAAAAATGTACCACTACAATTACATAGAGTAGAGCTGGTTATAAAAATGAACGACTACTGTAACCAAGTAAAGCTTGTTATATAGGAATGTACCACTACTGTTACATAGAGTAGAGCTGGTTATAGGAATGTACCATTAAGTAGAGCTTGTTATACAAATGTACCACTGTTTATAGAGTACAGCTGATTATACAAATGTACCGTTACGGTTACATAGAATAGAGCTGGTTATAGGAATGTATTTTTACTGTTACATAAAGTAGAGCTGGTTATAAAAATGTACCAATACTGGTACTTAAATTACAGCTAGTTTTAAAAATGTACCACTATTGTTACATAAAGTAAAGTTTGTTATAAGGATGTACTTTTACTGTTACATAGAGTACCACTGATTATAGAAATGTATCGCTACTTTTACATAAAGTAAAACTGGTTATACAAATGTACCACTACAGTAACATAGAGTAGAGCTGGTTATAAAAATGAACGACTACTGTATAAAAATGTACCATTACAGTTACATGTAGTAGAGCTAGTTATACAAATGAATGACTACTGTTACACAAAGTAAAGCTATTTATAGAGATGTACTACTACTGTTACATAGAGTAGAGGTGGTTATAAAAATGTACCATTACTGATACATAAAGTAGAGCTAGTTATAGGAATGTACAAATACTGGTACTAAAAGTACAGCTAGTTATAATGTTGTACCATTATTGTTACATATAATAAATCTGGTTATAGGAATGTACTACTACTGTTACATAAAGTAGAGCTTGTTATAGAAATGTACCAGTACTGTTACATAGAATAAAACCGGTTACAAAAATGTACCACTACAGTTACATAGAGTAGAGCTGTTATAAAAATGAACGATTACTGTAACATAAAGTAGAGATTGTTATAGGAATGTACCACTACTGTTACATAAAGTAAAGCTGGTTATAAACATGTACCTTTACTGATATATAGAGTAGAAAAGGTTATAAATATGTACCACTACAGTTACATACAGTAGAGCTAGTTATAAAAATGAACGACTACTGTTACACAAAGTAATGCTATTTATAGAGATGTACCACTACTGCTACATAGAGTAGAGGAGGTTATAAAGATGTACCATTACTGTTACATAAAGTAGAGCTGGTTATAGGAATGTACAAATACTGGTACTTAAAGTACAGCTTGTTATAAAGATGTACCATTATTGTTACATAAAATAAATTTGGTTATAGGAATGTACTACTACTGTTACATAAAGTAGAGCTTGTTATAGAAATGTACCAATACTGTTACATAGAGTAAAACCGGTTATAAAATGTATCACTACAGTTACATAAAGTAGAGCTGGTTATAAAAATGAACGATTACTGTAACATAAAGTAGAGATTGTTATAGGAATGTACCACTACTGTTACATAGAGTAGAGGAGATTATAGGGATGTACCACTATTTTTACATAAAGTAAAGCTTGTTATAGAAATGTACCTCTACTGATACATAGAGTAAAACCGGTTATATAAATGTACCACTGCAGTTACATAGAGTAGAACTCGTTATAAAAATGAACGACTACTGTTACGTAAAGTGAGCTTGTTATAGAAATGTACCACTACTATTACATAGTTTTGAGCTGGTTATAAAAATGTACCACTACTGTTTGATATAATACAGCTGGTTATAAAAATGTACCACTACTGGTACATAGAGTACGAATAGTTACTGTTGCATAAAGTAGAGCTAGTTATTAAAATGTACCACTACTGTTACATAGAGTAGAGCTTGTTATAAAAATGTACCAATACTGGTACTTAAATTACAGCTAGTTATAAAAATGTACCACTATTGTTACATAAAGTAAAGCTGGTTATAAGAATGTACTTTTACTGTTACATAGAGTACAACTGATTATAGAAATGTATCGCTACTATTACATAAAGTAAAACCGGTTATACAAGTGTACCACTACAGTTACATAGAGTAGAGCAGGTTATAAAAATGAACGACTACTGTAACATAAAGTAGAGCTGGTTATAGGAATGTACCATTACTGTTACATAGATAAGAGGAATGTACCAATACTGTTACTTAAAGTACAGCTAGTTAAGAAATGTTCCATTACTGTTACATAGAGTAGAGGAGGTTATAAAAATGTACCATTATGTAAGATAGAGTAGAGCGGGTTATAGAAATGTACCTATACTTTTACTTAAAGTACAGCTAGTTATAGAACTGTACCACTACTGTTACATAAAGTAAAGGAAGTTATAGGGATGTACCACTACTGTTACATAAAGTAAAGCTGGTTATAAACATGTACCTTTACTGATATATAGAGTAGAAAAGGTTATAAATATGTACCACTACAGTTACATATAGTAGAGCTAGTTATAAAAATGAACGACTACTGTTACACAAAGTAAAGCTATTTATAGAGATGTACCACTACTGCTACATAGAGTAGAAGAGGTTATAAAGATGTACCATTACTGTTACATAAAGTAGAACTGGTTATAGGAATGTACAAATACTGGTACTTAAAGTACAGCTTGTTATAAAGATGTACCATTATTGTTACATATAATAAATCTGGTTATAGGAATGTACTACTACTGTTACATAAAGTAGAGCTTGTTATAGAAATGTACCAATACTGTTACATAGAGTAAAACTGGTTATAAAATGTATCACTACAGTTACATAAAGTAGAGCTGGTTATAAAAATGAACGATTACTGTAACATAAAGTAGAGATTGTTATAGGAATGTACCACTACTGTTACATAGAGTAGAGGAGATTATAGAGATGTACCACTATTTTTACATAAAGTAAAGCTGGTTATAGAAATGTACCTTTACTGATACATAGAGTAAAACCGGTTATATAAATGTACCACTACAGTTACATAGATTAGAGATCGTTATAAAAATGAACGACTACTGTTACGTAAAGTGAGCTTGTTATAGAAATGTACCACTACTATTACATAGTTTTGAGCTGGTTATAAAAATGTACCACTACTGGTACATAGAGTACGAATAGTTACTGTTGCATAAAGTAGAGCTAGTTATAAAAATGTACCACTACTGTTACATAGAGTAGAGCTGATTATAGAGATGTACCATTATTGTTACATAAAGTAGAGCTAATTATAGTAATGTACCATTACTGTTACATAGAGTAGAGCTGGTTATAGGAATGTACCATTAAGTAGAGCAAGTTATACATATGTACCGCTACTGTTACATAGAGTACAGCTGATTATAAAAATGTTTCGCTACTGTTACATAAAGTATAATCGGTTATAAAAATGTACCACTACAATTACATAGGGTAGAGCTGGTTATAAAAATGAACGACTACTGTTACATAAAGTAGAGCTTGTTATAGAGATGTACCTTTACTGTTACATAAAGTAGAGCTGTTTATAGAAATGTACCAATACTGGTACTTAAAGTACAGCTAGTTATAAAGATGTACCACTATTGTTACATAGAGTAGAGCTGGTTATAGGAATGTACTCCTACTGTTACATAAAGTAGAGCTGGTTATAAAATGTACCACTACTGTTACATAGAGTAAAACCAATTATAAAAATGTACCACTACAGTTACATAGAGTAGAGCTGGTTATAAAAATAAACGACTACTGTTACATAGAATAGAGCTAATTATAAAAATGTACTTCTACTGTTACATAAAGTAGAAGAAATTATAAAAATGTACCATTATTGTTACATAGAGTAAAGTTGGTTATAGAAATGTACTAATACTGCTACTTAAAGTACAGCTAGTTATAAGAATGTACCAATATTATTACATATAGTAGAGCTAGTTATAAGAATGTACTACTACTGTTACATAAATTAGAGCTGGTTAGCAATGTACCACTACTGTTACATAGAGTAAAACCGGTTATAAAATGTACCACTACAGTTACATAGAGTAGAGCTGGTTATAAAAATAAACGACTACTGTAACAAGTAGAGCTTGTTATAGAATTGTACCACTACTGTTACATAGAATAGAGCTGGTTATAGGAATGTACCAATACTGTTACTTAAAGTACAGCTAGTTATAGAAATGTACCACTACTGTTACATAAAGTAAAGGAAGTTATAGGGATGTACCACTACTGTTACATAAAGTAAAGCTGGTTATAAACATGTACCTTCACTGATATATAGAGTAGAAAAGGTTATAAATATGTACCACTACAGTTACATACAGTAGAGCTAGTTATAAAAATGAACGACTACTGTTACACAAAGTAAAGCTATTTATAGAGATGTACCACTACTGCTACATAGAGTAGAAGAGGTTATAAAGATGTACCATTACTGTTACATAAAGTAGAACTGGTTATAGGAATGTACAAATACTGGTACTTAAAGTACAGCTTGTTATAAAGATGTACCATTATTGTTACATATAATTAATCTGGTTATAGGAATGTACTACTACTGTTACATAAAGTAGAGCTTGTTATAGAAATGTACCAATACTGTTACATAGAGTAAAACCGGTTATAAAATGTATCACTACAGTTACATAAAGTAGAGCTGGTTATAAAAATGAACGATTACTGTAACATAAAGTAGAGATTGTTATAGGAATGTACCACTACTGTTACATAAAGTAGAGCTAGTTATAGGGATGTACCACTACTGTTACATAGAGTAGAAGAGATTATAGAGATGTACCACTATTTTTACATAAAGTAAAGCTGGTTATAGAAATGTACCTTTACTGATACATAGAGTAAAACCGGTTATATAAATGTACCACTACAGTTACATAGATTAGAGATCGTTATAAAAATGAACGACTACTGTTACGTAAAGTGAGCTTGTTATAGAAATGTACCACTACTATTACATAGTTTTGAGCTGGTTATAAAATTGTACCACTACTGTTTCATATAATACAGCTGGTTATAAAAATGTACCACTACTGGTACATAGAGTACGAATAGTTACTGTTGCATATAGTAGAGCTAGTTATAAAAATGTACCACTACTGTTACATAGAGTAGAGCTGACTATAGAGATGTACCATTATTGTTACATAAAGTAGAGCTAATTATAGTAATGTACCATTACTGTTACATAGAGTAGAGCTGGTTATAGGAATGTACCATTAAGTAGAGCAAGTTATACATATGTACCGCTACTGTTACATAGAGTACAGCTGATTATAAAAATGTTTCGCTACTGTTACATAAAGTATAATCGGTTATAAAAATGTACCACTACAATTACATAGGGTAGAGCTGGTTATAAAAATGAACGACTACTGTTACATAAAGTAGAGCTTGTTATAGAGATGTACCTTTACTGTTACATAAAGTAGAGCTGTTTATAGAAATGTACCAATACTGGTACTTAAAGTACAGCTAGTTATAAAGATGTACCACTATTGTTACATAGAGTAGAGCTGGTTATAGGAATGTACTCCTACTGTTACATAAAGTAGAGCTGGTTATAAAAATGTACCACTACTGTTACATAGAGTAAAACCAATTATAAAAATGTACCACTACAGTTACATAGAGTAGAGCTGGTTATAAAAATAAACGACTACTGTTACATAGAATAGAGCTAATTATAAAAATGTACTTCTACTGTTACATAAAGTAGAAGAAATTATAAAAATGTACCATTATTGTTACATAGAGTAAAGTTGGTTATAGAAATGTACTAATAACTTAAAGTACAGCTAGTTATAAGAATGTACCAATATTATTACATATAGTAGAGCTAGTTATAAGAATGTACTACTACTGTTACATAAATTAGAGCTGGTTAGCAATGTACCACTACTGTTACATAGAGTAAAACCGGTTATAAAATGTACCACTACAGTTACATAGAGTAGAGCTGGTTATAAAAATAAACGACTACTGTAACAAGTAGAGCTTGCTATAGAATTGTACCACTACTGTTACATAGAATAGAGCTGGTTATAGGAATGTACCAATACTGTTACTTAAAGTACAGCTAGTTATAGAAATGTACCACTACTGTTACATAAAGTAAAGGAAGTTATAGGGATGTACCACTACTGTTACATAAAGTAAAGCTGGTTATAAACATGTACCTTTACTGATATATAGAGTAAAAAAGGTTATAAATATGTACCACTACAGTTACATACAGTAGAGCTAGTTATAAAAATGAACGACTACTGTTACACAAAGTAAAGCTATTTATAGAGATGTACCACTACTGCTACATAGAGTAGAAGAGGTTATAAAGATGTACCATTACTGTTACATAAAGTAGAACTGGTTATAGGAATGTACAAATACTGGTACTTAAAGTACAGCTTGTTATAAAGATGTACCATTATTGTTACATAAAATAAATTTGGTTATAGGAATGTACTACTACTGTTACATAAAGTAGAGCTTGTTATAGAAATGTACCAATACTGTTACATAGAGTAAAACCGGTTATAAAATGTATCACTACAGTTACATAAAGTAGAGCTGGTTATAAAAATGAACGATTACTGTAACATAAAGTAGAGATTGTTATAGGAATGTACCACTACTGTTACATAGAGTAGAGGAGATTATAGGGATGTACCACTATTTTTACATAAAGTAAAGCTTGTTATAGAAATGTACCTCTACTGATACATAGAGTAAAACCGGTTATATAAATGTACCACTACAGTTACATAGATTAGAGATCGTTATAAAAATGAACGACTACTGTTACGTAAAGTGAGCTTGTTATAGAAATGTACCACTACTATTACATAGTTTTGAGCTGGTTATAAAAATGTACCACTACTGTTTGATATAATACAGCTGGTTATAAAAATGTACCGCTACTGGTACATAGAGTACGAATAGTTACTGTTGCATAAAGTAGAGCTAGTTATAAAAATGTACCACTACTGTTACATAGAGTAGAGCTGATTATAGAGATGTACCATTATTGTTACATAAAGTAGAGCTAATTATAGTAATGTACCATTACTGTTACATAGAGTAGAGCTGGTTATAGGAATGTACCATTAAGTAGAGCAAGTTATACATATGTACCGCTACTGTTACATAGAGTACAGCTGATTATAAAAATGTTTCGCTACTGTTACATAAAGTATAATCGGTTATAAAAATGTACCACTACAATTACATAGGGTAGAGCTGGTTATAAAAATGAACGACTACTGTTACATAAAGTAGAGCTTGTTATAGAGATGTACCTTTACTGTTACATAAAGTAGAGCTGTTTATAGAAATGTACCAATACTGGTACTTATAGTACAGCTAGTTATAAAGATGTACCACTATTGTTACATAGAGTAGAGCTGGTTATAGGAATGTACTCCTACTGTTACATAAAGTAGAGCTGGTTATAAAAATGTACCTACAGTGGTACACGAGAACTAGCTAGCAACACTTGTGTATGATATCGACTACAAGTAACAATAGAAAAAACTTGAAATTGTACAAACAGTACACATGTAAGTCTTTAGCCCTAGCTCTAGCCCCCTAGGACCACCTTGTGGTACGTGTTGTATCTCGTCTGATAAAAGCATTATTAGTGATTATGCATTAAACACACTATTTTACAAAGGTGGTACACCAAGTACCACATGCGATTACAAACTATGAGTTAGAACCAGCTTTACTTTATGGAACAGTAGTGATGCATTTCTATAACCAGCTCTACTTTATGTACCAGTAATGGTACATCCCTATAATAAGCTGTTCTTTATGTATGAGTAGTGATACATATGTATAACTAGCTCTACTTAATGGTACATCCCTATAACCAGTTCTACTCTATGTAACAGTAGTGGTACACTCCTATAATATTTTAACTACAGCATGAGTTATCCCTTACCCATTCCTAACCAACTAAATATTAGGACAAATTCGTATAATACCCACTAATAATAAACTATAATGATTTTTTTAATTGGGAGACAATCATTGTTACTTGCAAAATGAACCAAAAATTAAATCAGAGGCAGTGAGATGAGATGAGTTACAAAACAAAAAAAAAGTAAGAAGATTGTGAATGTCAGAGGATGTGAATTATTTAATGTTTGAGTAGCTACACACTCAACATTGAGATTCTTCTAGCAAATCCTCAGAAAGTTTAATATCGTCAGAAGGAGCGAGAGTGGCTGTGGGGAGGAGCCGGTCGTCGTCTGACAATAAGCCCACGGGCTTTATGGGGAGGAGCCCATCAGAGTCGGAATGGGAACCTGAACCTAAGACCACTTCTCCATCTTTGGTGACGATGGCTATTCTTGGGTCTGCAGCATCGTGACTGCACTGAGGTGGAGGCAGACCAGAGACTGTTCCAGGAAAGGAGGGATCTCCCGGCAATGTCCCAGAAAGTGGGCATGACGTGTTGGATTCTACTCCTCTGATGACAGCAGGCAAGCAAGACGTGTTAGTTTCCATGGTGTGGCTCCCCAGGATGAACACTTCTGGCTCCCATACCAAGATATTGGAGTTTGTCTTCCTTGCTCCGTCTGCTGAATACACATTCTTCTTTTGCCTGCACACACACACACATGCACACACACACGCACACACACACACATAGAGTGAAATCTAAGACTATAATACGGGAATTCTATTTTTAAGTGGTAGATCAGCAGTTACATTACAAAAACTATACTTACTTTTAAAAATTCAATATGCAGATATAATTCCGACTGAAACTAGAATGGGTGTGGCCAAAATCAGAACCCTCTAATTTAAAAGCCTGGCTACAGCCTGTCCATTTCTCTCTCGCACACTTGCTCTGTCTCACTCTCTCTCCTCAACTCACTTCTTAATGCAGACCGAAGTGATGATGATGATGACTAGGAGTGCAAAGATCATCACGATCAGAACGATGACAACTGCAGAAATATCAGAGAAGAGAGAGAGAGAACATAAAAGAAGGGTAAATCAGCAACTAATCACTGGTAGTGTCTCCACTGTTGAACATCTACTATTTCAGATGCACGTGCTACCACTGTGCACGTGCTACTACTGGGCTGCCATAAGGCTGCTATTGTGATGTGTCTTAACTTACGTGTTTCAAAGATGGACAACCTGCAATAAATACAGCAAAGAATCAGTTGTCACACATACACACACTACATACATACAGACAGGCCTAGCTAACACCACCTTGGCAAAGTATCCGTGGATTCCATGGATACTACGGACATCCCTAGATAATCTACCGGTTCTGTAAATTCCATAGATACTACGGATATCCTGGATAATCCAAGAATGTCTACCTAGCTAACCCCCCCCCCCCCCCCCCCCTTGGCATAAAAAATCATTTTAGCCTACCTTGTCATCCTTGATGAATTACTAATCCAGGTTGCGCCTCGACACCACATCAACCATGTAATAGCATTCACAGCCCTACCATATCTATCACACGTGCATGAGCAACTCCACGTACACTCACACATATTGAGGTGAACCTTCATCATCTAGCTCCTGATTTGCTCGTACAGGCGTGATCGCCTCTTTGGAAGTTCCGCCATCTTCTGTTGTGTCCGCGGCAGATCTAGAAGTAGTTGTTGCAGTTCTGCCATCTTCTGTTGTGTCCGCGGCAGATCTAGAAGTAGTTGTTGCAGTTCTGCCATCTTCTGTTGTGTCCGCGGCAGATCTAGAAGTGGTTGTTGTTTGAACAGCTGTGCTACAGCAGGAGGCGGAAAAGGCAGGTGGTGCCGGGGTGGTGGTGGTGGTTGCCTTGGCAAATACCCAGGGCGGAGGAGGCTGATTACTTCTCCCGTCTATTGAACAAAAAAAGTATATATATTCGCTACACTTCATAAATGCTGTGTATGTTAAATACTATGTAATACCAAACTTGTCAGTTTTTTCAAACTGTTCACAAAATCGTCTCATTGTCACTGAGGAAGACTTGAGAGTTGAAACTTCTGACCAACTGTGAACAGTTTGAAAAAATAGGAAATACTTTAAAAGTGTGTGTCAAACTACAAAAAAAAAAAATTATGGTACATTCTCTTTGAAATGAAGACAAGATGATATACTCGTATGTCAGTTACTCACTCATTAATTCATACTCTCTACAAAATGATATCATCAAATTTATCATCAAAAAAAGATCAAATTAAACCATTCCTTTAAAGAGCCCTCAGGCAAATATGCAAAGTGAATTCATTGACTCACAGTATTCTATGCAACTCTGCACTCCATTTGGACACGCACATAGACGATCAAATATGCTGACGGGTACACACAAGTGATTAGAGGTACACCTTCCATTCCTTAAAGCACATGCACCCATGGAATAGCTTCCAGACAATTCTAACATTGGAGAAGAAAAAGAACAAAAACAACAACAACAGAAGAATCAAAACAATGAAAGCAACAATCTGCTTAACCTTTCCCCCCCCCCGCCCCCCCTTTTTTCCCCCTCATCTAGTTGTGGTCCTACCTCCTCGCCTTGGAGCGCTGGCATTGACAATGGTAAAGCCGTAATGATATCCAATGGTGGTGTTATCGAGAATCATCAACTCCTGTGGCGTCTGCAAGGAATTCACACCAGTCGGCAAAAGTGCCCTGTAGAATGTTTTTGTCCACCACTCGGACCAGTATATATGATGTCCCTTTACCAACAAATGAAATCCGTGGTAGATGGTATTTACGTCACTGAGGACGACTCTGCGCTCGAGACCATTCAGGTCAGCTCGCTCGATGCGGTGGTAGTAGGCGTCGATCCAGTAGATGTGGTCTGTCTCGTAGTCGACAGTGACAGAGTTGGGCCACCTGATGTCCGTGTCCACAATGGGCGATACGAAGAGTCCGTCCATACGAGCCCGTATGATGGCAGGGAAATTCCCCCAGTCAGTGCAATACATCACACTACACAGTGTGACATCAACAACAACAACTACTACTACCACCACTAGTAATAATAACAATAATAATAATAATAATAAAACAACAACAACATTAATAATATAATAATTTTTTAAAAGCTTGATTTTTGGAAAGGACAACATATGATGTAACTGCTTCAGAACTTTTTACATGTGAAAAATTTGTCAATGTAACGACTTGGAAAACAAAGTCGTTTATACATCCTTGATGACCCCTTACCCTATCCTAGGATGGAGTGCCATTCCTCTTGGCTTAGACTCGGCCAGCACAGCCTGTGGAAACTGGTAAAGAATCTTCCTGCCTGAACCGTCCAGGCGGGAAACTTCTATTCTTTTGTACATGGCATCCAACCAGTATATGTACTTGCCTACCCAGTCGATCGCCAAGCTTGTTACCAAGCCCACTTTCAAGATGTCTACCTGATCTGTGGTAAGATAAATGTGAATAGTTTCAAATCATAACTTACCATCTTACATCTTACCTGTTCCGTCCATATTGATTGATGCTATCACTTTCCTAAATTTGTCTGAAAAAAATATCCTCCCACGGTCGGTGGAGTAGAGGATGTGATCCACGGCAACGGGACCCTGAATAGCGTCCCCCAAAGTTTGAGACATTCCCGAATTAGGACTGGATTGTAAGGTCTTCTTGACCAATGTCAACTGTCTAGCAACAACACTGAATGCACGAGGTACTGCAGAATAAACGAACGAACGAAAGAATGAATGAAAGAATGAAGTAACGAAAGAATGAACGAGTATGTGAACGACAAAAGGAATGAACGAAAGAACAGTGTTAGTGATGACCATATCACATACTGTCTGTGCGTGCGCACGTGTGTGTGTGTATGCATGTGATAGGCTGGGGTACATGTGGGCCTACACAATGACAATATCATGCGTGCTGACTTCGAAGACAGTTAGAATGCCACTGTCGTCATCAACTCCAGTCTAGTAGGGCCAAATGAGTCCACAAACACACACACAAACAACTTAAACACATGCACACACACCGCAACTTGTGCTACTTCAATCGTATTCAAAATATTTTGAGCTGTTGATTTTATCATGATTGTGGTAGTTGTTTTTATAGCTTTTTATTATTTTGTTATTGTATTAAGCTACATATATAGTTAATCAGTTCATGTTTTATCGAAAAAATCGACATTTCAAGTTTATGTCTATACTGTGTAATATTTAATCAATGTTGTTGTTATTGTTAATTGTTGCAGTGCTGTTCCTATGCTGCAACATATGACACAGTCCAATCAGATTTCAGTTTAGAAAGTAGTTGCTATATTATAATGGTGATATGCTGGAATTACGTAGGTATGACTAACCAGCCGCACTTACTTTCTGTAGTATATCCTCTTGCATGATGTTGGACTAATACAGCAGCCAACAGCCAGAGAAACACTGCATCGGACATCCCAAAGGGACATTGCATTGACAAAACTCTCGTCATATTAGGTTCTCGCGCGCCAAACCCTTTACCCAACAGCTTTGGGTAAAGGGTTTGGCGCACGCGAGAATACCACATATCATCCGTCACCCGCTAGCTCCTCATCTAGTCTGGCGCGCCAAACCCTTTACCCAACCGCTCCGCTCGGTAGGGTCTGGTGACCCTAACGTATGCGTTTGGTGACTTTCCCCTGGATTTCAGGGGAAACATATAAATTGTGTATTGCTTATGACATAACTCGAGTGAGCAATAAAATCATCGTTGGCAGGGACATTGAGATTTTGTGGCAGAGTTTATTGCAGTTTAGCGTTTGTTCTTTCGAAGTTGGATTTTTTTGGTATGGAGGTAGAAAGCTGCTGTTGCTATTGCTGTGGAGATGATCTTTCTGGCGGAGAGCAGAAAAAAAAAGGAGGCGAAGGCTTGCAAATCCTAATTTCAAGGAATCACTCTCAGTATTAGTCTACCTTGCATCTGAGCTGAGAGCTTGCATTGATGTGTGGCTAGAATGCATGATGGATACATTTGCAGAAGCTGTGCTACAATGCTGGATAAATGTTCAAACCTCCACCAGAAGATCAGCAACAAACTCGGAGCTGCATTGCACAGGTTGCCCTCTAGTAGAGTAGCAGCTGATCAATCCCCAATTGCTAGGCCAGCACGAAGGTCACTTAGATCACAAGGAGGACTAGGATCTGCACCAATGGTAGCATCTGGAAGCACTGAGTCTCCAACTATTGTAGTAAGATAATTTAATTTTTACGTAACGATTAAATGTGTATAACTAGTAAAAAGTGACAACAACAATAAACAAACAAAACAACACTGAATTAATGCAAACATAAACTAAACAGAGTTTATATTTAAATTTTTTTCAGAAGATAGTATATCATGATCAGGTACTTTGTTATCAGATCAATTTTATATTTATGATGTGACATAAAAATTATATTGTAGGCACGTGTTCTATACAAGTCACAAACACAAAAATCGTATGCCTTTACTCCAACTAGAAGAAGAATATGTAGACCACTGATAAGGAGGAACTATAATTCCTTCGCACGGACCACCATGCAGAACAAAGGAGCGAAAAAGGCAATACTAGATGTCGTAGGCCAAATGTTACAGAAGGAAGTGATATTTCTTTGTTCAAATACTCACAAAAGTCTGTTGACTGAAGAGCCTAACAAAGATTTGGATGGTTTAGTCAAGCGCATCATCTGTGAGGTGCACGATAGGGCGCCTACTCTTTTTCTGCTGCTAGGATGGGCCATGAAGACGAGGCAACCTCACTCGAACACAAACATTCTCATCTCAACCATCACATCCATGATTTGCAAGCATCGCAAAGCATCTGCGTGCCAGTTTCAGCGACTAATTTCCTTGGTTTTATATAATGGGCATTCTTCAAAGCAGGTACTAAGCAATAATTTGTTGTGAGATATTTTTAGTGAGGCATTGAAACATGTACGTCATACACATGAATTTCATAACTCTAATGATGGCTATATATTATATTTAACGGTATATGAACGGCTTCAAAAGCTTGGTTTATGTCTTTCACACTCAAGGACAATAAAACTTGTCGACAAACTTGGAAATCAATATGACCAAAAAGTGAAAAATTGGAAAGTTGAGTCTGAAGATATGTTTGTCAATTCTTCATTATGTGTGAGTTGATTATAATCATCAAATGTAGTCAAGTAATATACATGAGTCTTTGTACGTAGGTGGAGACTGTTAAAACCATGGATCTTAGTCAATTTCCAATCCTTTCGAGAGATGACTCAGATTTTGACTTGGAAGAAGCAGATTATGACAATACGGAGCGGTTGGGTAAAGGGTTTGGCGCGCGAGACTACTCCTCATCCAGGCTCCAGGAATCTAAACCCGAACTCGTACGTATACCAAAAGAATGCTCACCTAAAAACTACCGGGATACATCATTCCAATAAAACGCACAACTCGTCTTATTTTCGCGTTCTAGATTCTCATTAACTCCTTTTATTATCGCGTTCGAACGGTGATGGCCGAAAGCGTGGCGGTTCAAGATGCTACTATGGCTTCTGATTGCTGTGGTACTAGTGATAGCGATGAATTCTCTCCCGGTGAAAATAAGATGGAGGAAGAAGCCAGAAGCAGTACAAGTGGGAGAAGAACAAGGCACACTCCAGCTCAGTTGGCAACTCTCAATGCTTATTTCAAGTTTGGTATGGTAGGCGTGGGGAAGAATTATTTGGCAATGATTGCTGCTGCCTCAAAAGATAGCAACTTGTCTGAGGAAAAGGTTAAGGTAAATTACTGTTTGTTAGTTATTTTATTTTATGCTGCAGTTTGGTGTTAAATTAAGCTATTATATACATTATATTGCACTCTTGGTATTTTTACTTGTTATATTAGCATCACACAAGCATTCAATATTTCCCGTATTAAATCTCCAATCAGTGCATGCGTAGCATCGGAAATCAATGAGAAATGTATTGTAGTTTTGTTGAATAAAAATATCAAGAGTGCAATAAAACATTACGTTCGTACGTAATATTTTACTCTCGCTCATATTTATACCCGCCTTCGGCTCATGATAATATTTTTCATGCTTGTAAAATAGTTTCTAAATTTTGTGTGTTCGTAAAATAGTTTCCAATATTTTGTGTGCTCGTAAAATAGTTTTAAAAATTTTGCGTGCTCGTAAAATAGTTTCCAATATTTTGTGTGCTCGTAAAATAGTTTCTAATATTTTGCGTGCTCGTAAAATAGTTTCCAATATTTTGCGTGCTCGTAAAATAGTTTCCAATATTTTGTGTGCTCGTAAAATAGTTTCTAATATTTTGTGTGCTCATAAAATAGTTTCTAATATTTTGTGTGCTCGTAAAATAGTTTCCAATATTTTGTGTGCTCATAAAATAGTTTCTAATATTTTGTGTGCTCGTAAAATAGTTTACAAAATTTTGTGTGCTCGTAAAATAGTTTCTAATATTTAGTGTGCTCGTAAATTAGTTTCCAAAATTTTGTGTGCTCGTAAAATATTTTCCAATATTTTACGTGCTTGTAAAATAGTTTCTAATATTTTACGTGCTCGTAAAATTGATTCCAATATCTTGTGTGCTCATAAAATAATTTCTAATATTTTCTTTATGGTTATTTTTTTTGTTATTTTGCTACTGTTAATGTTGTTATTAAAGGCACTGTGTCACTATTAGTCTGCGCTGTTACTAAAAATATTTGTTATGTACCTGGTTTTCCGCATACTCTCAGTGCACCACCTCCGTTTAGTTACAATAAGTTAGCATGGAGTTTTTGCTAGAGCCTGTGTATCTCGATTGGGACCCTATCACACTCACGCGCAGTATTTCACAATCTATCACAACTTCCTCCAACTATAAAATAGTACGGCGGGCTGCTTGTGTACTGACACAGTGCCTTTAATGCTGATTTCGTTGCCAATATTATTGTTATTATTATTATTGTTGTTATTATTATTATTATTGTTATTATTATTATTATTTTATTATTAATATTGTTGTTGTTGTTGTTGTTATTATTGCTATTATTGTTATTATTGTTGTTATTTTATTTTATTATTGTTATTTATATTAATTGTTATTGTTATTATTATTATTATTTATTGCTATTGTTATTATTATTATTTTATTATTATTTGTTATCATTATTATTATTTTATTATTATTATTTATTGTTATTATTATTTTATTATTATTATTTATTGTTATTATTATTATTTTATTATTATTGTTATTCTAGTATTATTTATTATTTTATTATTATTATTATTATTTTATTTTTATTATTATTATCAGGGCGTATTTCAGGTTTTCAGAACTTTTCTTACCAAAATATTGAGTATAAGGACTAATAATTAGAGTTAGCATAGCAAAACCTAATCTGCATGCAAAAAAAAAACTTCTATTTTGTGTCTAATGTAGTCCCAATCTTAACATGTATGTACTAGTAGTGTGCTTGAATAGCGCAATGGTGGCGAGCGAGCTAGCTGCAAATTGCTCGGTAGAGGCTTATGATCCTATGCTGAGCAATTTGCTGCTAGCTCGCTCGCCACCATTGCGTTATTCGAGCGCACCACTAGTACATACTTGATTAAGCAAATTTGAGTTATTCCCTTCTCTCACATTAGTAGCTATTAATTCTCAAGCTAGATTTTTGATAACTGAAATAAATCCATATATGTTGTATTTGGTTACCAAATATAATTTCTCAGAAATCTAAGGGGGGGGGGGGGCAAACTGGATCTGCCCCCCCCTGAAATAAACCCTGATTATTATTATTTTATTATTATTATTATTATTATTATTATTATTATTGTTGTTGTTGTTGTTATTACATTACTATTGATTGCATGATTTCTGCACAGCAAGGTAAAGTGATATTGTACCTGTGATCATCTGTGCTTCAGTGAATATATGCGCCTAGGTGCTTACCGACAAGTGGGTGCTTGGGTGGTGGACTACAGTACTTGTTTATTTCCGGTGTTCCCATTTTACTTCACAATAATATTAATATTATAGTTTTTACATGCGCTGGATGACATCATACAGAGACTTATCTGGCTGTTCATTTCAAGCAGGGGCCATATTATATACTTTTTTGCTGGGGCAAGTTATGTAAACACTAAACAGTACAATATTAATTAACCAAAGGCTGGATTATCCCGAATTTTTTTTTTTTTCATGAGCGAAAATTGAGTGGGCTGGTCAATTTTTTTTCCAAGGGATATCCTGACATTTGTTGATGCCTCCTTAATTCTTCTTTATTCTCCCCTCTCACCCCCTTTCCTGTTTTGATTTACTTTTGTTAGTCAACAGTTCTAACTGATCTGGTCATATGTAGTTCAGGTGCAATTGTATTTTGTTACAATTCACAGTACCTGACTAGTTGGTGGTTTGTATAATTTGCTCAGATGAGGTTCCGCCCATTACTCACTTTGCTATTGTTCCAAATCAGTCATCAGTTCATTCAAAAGTTACTCCCTATGCTGAACAGTCTTAATTTTGAGCTCCAAAAATTTTTGAGTACACCTACTAAGTCTGGTTGAAACAAATTGTACTAGTCATATCTAAATGTTGTCGATGTTCACAAAGGAACCATATATGTGACCGTCTACAAGAAAATCGGGCACAACGCGGGCGCTATAAAAAATATATATTTTGCATTTACACATTCATCGGCGTCCATATATTGAGCTTTCCGAGTTTTAAAGGCTGGCCAGTGAGGAAAATCGAGCACTATGCGGCATTCGTAAACGTCGCGGTGAGGGTGCAACGGTTGAAGCAGTTAATATAATGTCTAATATGTGACCAGAGGTAAATGGTTACTGTATTTTAATATTATGTCACCAGAGCATTTGGGGGAGGGGGGAATCTTATTCGCTTTTTGAGTTTGTTTGTTTTTCTTGTTATTGTTAAAAAAAACTAAGGCATTAGATTAACCAAGGAATTATTTGTAACATGTCAAAAAAATAAAATGTTCACCGAGTATTTTATATTTATCTAAGAGAAGAGTATACTCTTATGTAACCCCCTCCCCCCCCCACCCCCATAATAGCTGACAAGTGAGACATTTTCCGAAATGGTGCTTTTAGCTGTGCCATTATGCATTGTTCTATTGGTTACTTTAGAGATGGATCCTTAAGAAGAGTCACAAGATTCGACATTCGAAGCGATCACAGTCTATTCGTATGCCTACAGTCAAGAAAGTTACAAAGCAAACCAGCTGGCAGATGTTTCTGAAGCAATTTGGTGCCACTTCAGGTATTGGGAATAGAAGTGGTGATATGTTCTATAGTTTATACCAATTGCATTGCTTTAGTCCTGTTTATTATTCCAATAATTGTTCTGCACAGTTTAATAATTTGTCATAAGATGTCGGTTTGATATGTTTGACTCAATCTGCAATGAAATTACATTTTGTCTGAATTATTACTGTAGCAGGGAAAGAAGCCATGAAGACTGGACCTGCTGCTTTCAGTGCGGCCGCAAGTGACTCCTATAAAAATATGAGAGATGAAGATAAGAAACAACTTGAAGACAGTATAGTTAAGGAAAGGGAGAACACCATGACTATTAGAGACATCAAGAAGGAGGGCTCGAAGTTATTTTGAAGATTTAGTTGCACGTACGTACATATTTTACAATTTTGCTGGCTTGTTTGCTACATGTATGTTTGTAACATCTTTAGATGAAACAATTGGAGTCGTTTTGGTTACCAAGCACTGGCAGTGGGGCATTTTGAGGATGACTTGCAGGTGTCATATACAACAGATGTGGCACAACTAATGGATAAACCATTTCTAGAATCCATTCAAGCTGCAATGATTAATGGTATATTTTTTTCTTCCAAATTTGGTATTTTGGCTTAACTTAATTCTCCTAATACAGCAAGATCTCATTCCATGGGTGGTGTTCCTGTATTGTGCTTGAGATGTTCAGGTGATGTTAACACCTCTGTCCATTGTGGTGCACCTGGATTATCATCTGCAATATGTGATTCCGCTAATTCTACAATCCAGCCGTCATTCTCCTCACCTCTCATGAAGTCAACACCACCTACCAAATCTCTACCCCCTACAAAATCAAAACCATCCAAAGTCACACCCATTATTTCATCAATTAAAGCTCCACCTACTAGCAAACCCACTATGAAATCTCTTTGTACTGCTCCTCACCCCGTCACCCCACCCATAGTTTTTTCCACCATCATAACCCCACCCATAGTTTTTTCCACCATCATAACCCCACCCATAGTTCCTTCCAGCATCAAAACTTCACCCATAATTCCTCATGCCATCAACCCCACCCGTTCCTTCCACCATCAAAACCCCACCCACAGCTCCTTCCACCATTAAAACTCCACCCACAGTTCCTCCTACCATCAAAACCCCACCCATAACTCCTTCCACCATCAAAACTCCACCCATAGTTCGTCACACCATCAAAACTTTACCCACAGTTCCTCCTACCATCGAAACCCCACCCATAACTCCTTCCACCATCAAAACTTTACCCACAGTTCCTCCTACCATCAAAACTCCACCCATAGCTCCTTCCACCATCAAAACTCCACCCATAGTTTGTCACACCATCAAAACTCCACCCACAGTTCCTCCTACCATCAAAACTCCACCCATAGCTCCTTCCACCATCAAAACTCCACCCATAGTTTGTCACACCATCAAAACTCCACCCACAGTTCCTCCTACCATCGAAACCCCACCCATAACTCCTTCCACCATCAAAACTCCACCCATAGTTCGTCACACCATCAAAACTCCACCCACAGTTCTTTCCACCATCAGAACCCCACCATAGCTCCTTCCACCATCAAAACTCCACCCATAGTTCGTCACACCATCAAAACTCCACCCACAGTTCCTCCTACCATAAAAACTCCACCCACAGTTCCTCCCACCATCGAAACTCCACCCATAGTTCGTCACACCATCAAAACTCCACCCACAGTTCCTCCCACCATCAAAACCCCACCTATAGTTCATTCCATAGTCAAAACTCCACCCACAGTTTCATCATTCATATCTCCAGTCACCAAGTGTTCATCATTGAAGGCCACACTAGCCGTTAGTGCATCTCACATCACACCATCAAGCAACTCCTCTCCATCCAACAGCTCCATTACTATATTGGATGATAGTTGTGGTAGTTCTTCGGTAAGGTTATAGGTTGGTTCGACATTCAAAAGAAATTATTGTTCTTTTGTTTTTTAAGGTGTTAGTGTCAACTAGTTCCAGTTCACATGGAGCATTGCCAACGCTCTCCAGCAGTGACATAACAATTCTGGAATCAACTGACCGTTGGATTACTGATTCCATAATTGTGGCAGTACAGGAGCTATTAAAGAAACAGTGTGACGGGAAAATATTTGGTTGGCAGTCTCCCCAGATGGTGAAGAGAAAGGATATGTTCAAGCCGTTGCCAATGAGTGTGCCATTTATACAAGTGTTGCATGTAAATGGCAATCATTGGGTCACTGTATCCAACATCAAGCCCAAGAGCGGCCCAACCTTTGACAGTGTCGGGATATACGATAGTAATTGGTCGAGTACCAGTAAAATTTGATCTCGCACAATAGAACAGATTCGTTTGTTTTTTAAGAGCAAGGCTAAATTACTATGTTGATGTGGTCAGTGTGGAGCGACAGAAAAATTTATCGGACTATGGTGTTTTTGCTCACTGCCTTGACTTTTTCCAATATACATGTACACTCTCAGGTATTAGTTTGTCGTCTCATCCACGAAAGTCTCACTAGAGGCCTTGTGGTTGGTAAAGGGTCGGCCGCTAGACTAAAAATTTAAAAGTTTAAATCGAGCGTGCAAGATGGTGTACTCTGAGGAGGAAGAAATTGATTGCCTTTGTGACAATTCAGAAGTATGTTGTTTTGTTTTATATAGGTTATTTATTTATCTATATTTAGTTCAATGTTGGTCTGATTGGTTGCGATGAATGCGCAATATGGGAGCACCAAGTGTGCAGGGGCTACCTCAAGCCAACGTCAGAGGATATTCCACACTCCTGTCATAGTTGGGTCTCGTTATGTACAAGTTTATCCAAATACATATGTAAAAGTATTTTCAAATAGTTGTTAACCGAAGGTAATGGAAAGATACCTGCCGAATTGCTGGAATAGCTGCAACCCACACTAAGCATCATTGTCATGCTAGCTAGACATGGGAAACTATTTGGCTCCCAATCAAAATTGGGGCCAAAAAATTAGCAAATACAATTAAATATGCAAGAACTAATCCATCCAAAAATTGGGACAAATTGGCTCACTGAAGTAAAAATGCGCCATGTCAATGACTTTTACAGAGTTGAACAACTGCATTTGTTGAAGTTGAAAGCTTTTCTGATCTTTGAAAGCTCCACCCACTCTGTCGTTGTGAAGTGGCCTGTTGAGTTTGGCATCATAGTTGGGTCTCTTGTGTCAACATTTAGAAAATGATTATAAAATAATATAAATAAGCCAAACACAAATGAGAAAAGTGATCGAAATAAATATGACAACATGATTATGAAGTTTTATAAGTCTTTTTTCCACTGAAGGAAGAAAGCCTAAACAAAAACAGTAACATAAAGGTAGTAACAATATTTCTAATATAAATCACCTTAAGTGTAATTTTCAAGATTTTGGTGTCCATATTCCAAATATTAGTAATAAGTTCCTAAAAAGCACAGAAGTAAATCACTGAGAACAGCAATGAAACGATCCTACCTTGCAAAATTCAGGTGGCACATTAATTGACGATAAACATTTCTCAAGATAAGTCAGCATCTCGTCACCCTAGAACAAAAGAAAAAA
>WLWD01001875.1_pt1 | contig 25509 bp, 19 predicted proteins | sample 6712731 | NCBI WGS metagenome assembly WLWD01 (sample SAMN12718690, study PRJNA576275) | sponge metagenome | isolation source: marine sponge | host: Mycale hentscheli | place: New Zealand: South Island, Marlborough, Capsize Point | collected 2014-11-01 | reverse complement strand
TATCTGAGAGCTTGTTGTCAAGAATTCACGGTAATTCAGATAGTCAAAGTAACTTAAATTTACTACAGAAGTTATCAATACTCAGGAAATTGAGGTAAGTAGTAATTCCATATTTGTTGGCTAAAGTTACAAATAATAACATTAGTTTATTTTTTATTATAGCTGAGAGCTTGTTCAAGAGTTACTGGTAATTGAGATTATCAGAATGGCAGATGTTTGATACTACAAAAGTTAACAAATCAGGTAGGAGAGTGATTTTGTATTTGTTTGCGGAAATAAAAGGTCACAACTGCTATTATAGTGTTTGCATGAACTAAGCTAAAACATAGTAACAATACTTATTTTTATGTTACCTAACTATCAGGCTCACTCGCCATTTATGCTCAAGCACACCACTAGTTAATTTATATATATGTTTGGACGTACATATGTCATTTTGTACTTTGACCCTCAGCATTTTTGCGTTCGCTCGGCGTTTGACCCCGTCCCAAACTTCACTAAACAGAATCCTCTGGTTTAGCGACCATTACCCATATCACCTTAGAAATTGAATTGAATTTTGCGGGTGCAGTTAAAACTAAAAAACTTATGGGAGCTCCATTTCTATTCGAGTTAGTGGCGTTAATACGCCATTTGTCACAGTTATAAGCCCTACTCAACAGCATTTACTTGAAAATTCATTATCCACTAGACGAACCACCACGAAGATAAGTCTTGCATAGGTATGTTCAGTTGTGTGAAAGTATTGTGCATTACAACTACTATTAAGAATATCACAAAGAAATTTTTAAATAACGTGACTTGATTTTGTTGCTTCTTTTTCAATTCAAACAGTTGCGGGGAGCGGTTACTATGGCATTGAATCCCCTTTACCGCATATACTTAATTTAAAAACTCGACTTTATTTTTGTATCTTGAGTGTTAGTTGTTAAAATCAATCATTTAACAATAGTGTAGTTTAAGGCTCGCTCGCCATTTGTGCTCAAGCCACACCACTTTAACAATAGTGTAGTTTAAGGCTCGCTCGCCATTTGTGCTCAAGCAAACCACTAGTAGTACGAAAGAGGCATATTAAAGTTGCACTGTTTGTTTGTATACTGCTCACTGTATTGGTTAGAAGCCTGGTTACCTGAGAATAATATCGCTTTTCTCTCGAATATCAACAATGTTACAGTTTTGAAGTAGAATAGATAAAACAAACGATAATCTTTAGTGCAGTTACTATTTGATTTATTTTCTAATAATATTGTAGAAGAATTAAAGAGGAAACAAAAGTAGGTATGCCTATTTGCGCTTTCAAAATCCGAACTCCCCAATGCGAAATTCAGGCTACAGGCCTGCCTCATCACAACACCCGGTTCAGGCACTTTTCCGTTCAAATGTGATTAAAAAACCAAGCACTTTTATATCACTTTTGAACCAAAAAGTGCCGACTAAAGCCACACCTCTCTCTGATCTATGGCCTTTTCACCCAGGTAGTGAGCTCCTTTTTGCTGTTTGGGAAGCCTTAGTACAGAGCACGGTTTGGATAGCTGTGATAGCGATCAGGCTGCCGACTTTGGGGGAAGGGTAGAAGTTAGGGGGAGGGGGAAAGCATCTAGTGCTGCTCAGATTCCCCGTTTAAATGTTCAAAGCTGGATGGCTGGTGCGTGTTTCAGTGAAGCATATGCATGTGTTGGAAGAAGCTGCTGATGTAGCAGTAAGTTACCAAGATGTGACTTAGTATAGATAGTAGCTATATTATTTATTTGTTCTATGAAGAAGAAGTAATACAAGATAGAGCATGCCAGAAACATTGGATCAGTGAAGATTTTTCAACATACCTTTTAGCAGGAATAGGCAAAATGAAATGGTTAGTGGAACTGGTATTTAATAATGTAATCTAAGTTTTTATTTATTTATTTTTGATTTTGCGCAAAAAGTGGCTGGGTGGTGTGATCCAGGGCTCCGCTAGAGTTTGTATTACAGAAATTTATGGAATAGCCGGGCATCAAACTACTTTCCCCTCAAAACAACAATATTCTGTCATCTTTTAAAGTATTTGCAATTGTAACTATGGTACAAAATAGTTCCAACCGAGGTTTTGAAAAAGTTACGAGGACAAATGTAACAATACAGGCAATACAGTTCATAGGTCAACTGCATGCTAACTTATGCTCATCATTCATAAATTGCAAGTAGCTAACAGGTTTTGTAGCTAACGGGTTCTGAAGCAAACTTCACACACTGTTTAAAGTTAGTCTTTAAATATGTGTAATATTTTCTTAAAGAAATGTGAATCCTCTGGTTAAGTATAAAATGCAACTTTAAATCAGTGTACTGTGAAGTGACTTTGCTAATGTGTTTTTTCCAAAGTTTATTAAAAATCTCCTTCACCGTGAGCAAATTACAGAGCTGTATTGAGACTGGACAATCATAAATTATATGATTATTGTAATCTTCTTTAATTAAATGTGCAAACATTAGCACATGTTTAGTAAATACAAGTAATTGTTATATAAACATCAATTGGAACTTCAGGCCCAATATTGTCCCCAACAATGTATTATGTCAATGAAACTACAACTTCAATCTTGTATAAGTATTAAGAATTTAGGGACATGCTTTCTGAAGTACTTGTCAAAGGAACCTCAGCTTAAAAAATGTTGTTTGCTGGCATAACTTCAATCTTGTATAAGTATTAAGAATTTAGGGACATGCATTCTGAAATACTTGTCAAAGGAACCTCAGCTTAAAAAATGTTGTTTGCTGGCATAGTCATAGCTTTATGCTCATAATTAATCTTCTGATAAATAAAGTATTTTACCGCTTCCTAACGAGAGACAAGAGTAGTATTTGAAATTTGTTGCATGCAGAATTAATTTCGTTGAGATATAGCTATGGCCCTTAGAAAATTTAAATTAAGTTGTACGAATTACAGTATTCTAATTATGAGCTAATTAACTTTTTGTATCAGTTTGATAGCAAGAGCATACTCATTGCAACAGCCAGATACTAGCTAAATGTACAAATTTTCTGACACTTTGTGTTGCAACTGCAGAAAGTGGGAGGTGTCTCGTGTTCACAGTGTTTTCTAGTCCAAAGTGGAGGACACTGGCAGGTATTGTTGTAGATGCAAGCTACCAGAGCTTCTCTATCAGTCCAGAGTGTTCCTCCACACGCAGGTGTCCACTGACTGGGATCACTTAGTCCACAGATTTCTAAGTAGCCAGAAATGTCACCAGCTCCCAAGCTACTAGTAGTAGAATTATTGTAGACATTTTTGGTCACTCAAAGCTGATATATCTTCGAACAACCTAAGTAAGTAGAAGTAGCTATAATTTAGGATTTTTTTCACACTTCTAATTCTCTACAGCTTACTTGTTCCCTGAGCTTGGAAATTGATGAATCTGGAATTTAGGATTACCAGCAGTAGTAGGTTCATTTTTTTTATTGAAGGGCTGGTTGGCCAGCAAGAGCTAGCTAAAATAATTAGCCTGCAATAAGACTATTATTTAACCAGGTTACGCTTCTTGGATTTATCAGGAAGTGTAAATTCGCAAGACTTGATAGTTTTGTCAATGTTTTACCCATTTCTATGGTGACACCTTACCTATTTCTGTATATCGAGGATTAATTTAATGCTTTGGTGGTGGACATTTACAAACTTTTTTCAATCATGAGAGAGGAATTTATGTCTATTACCTTCTTGCTTTTCACTATTAGGCAGAATACCTTTGGGACTAAAATAGGCAAATTAATATATGATGGATACTGCACACAACATTAAATGTGCATACAGTACATGAAAGCTTCTTTGTTAGATATTGTAATTATGGAAGGTGTTAACAATAGGTTATAGTTGGAACTAGACATATCATTACTATGAATGAAAACTCTATTAGATATGACAAAACTGAACGTTTTTGGACTTGCACAGGATGCAGTAAGACCTTATGCAGACATAAGATAGGCAAGGATAAAAGTTGGTAATTTTCTTGTTGAGGAGAAGAAGTGAAGACTACTAGACTTGTCAGAGTATTGTTTATTGATTCAAGTGTGGTCATTGTTGAATAGTGCTTGGTGTGTTATTGTTAATTATTGATTGAATAGTGTGTGGTGTGTCTTGTGCTTATTGCATCATGTGAGTTATTATATATTACCTCTATACATGTCAGTTTTGTCAGTTCTAAAGTCCCAGTTTCTTGTGCTTGTCTTTTGTATTAAGAACTTACAATAATATATCTTTCGAAAAACCTGTGCAGAACGGCTAGCCACACCAGTGAATACAACTTCCTGGGGAGAATAGTTAGGCAGAAGCATCCGTGCCCCTATGCAATTCCCCCACAGACACTGAACTTATAGGGAAAAATTACTGGCAAACTTACAGCTGTAGTGATTATATCAAGTTGTTAGTAACAACTAAAACACTAAATGTGAAGACTCACTATGATAGCATAGTGGTTACGAAACATGCAGCTTCGTATAGGGTATTAAAACTGAATTTTGTCCACACTAAAATAACACAAATAGCAACTTATTATTAAATATAAACTTGGGTTAAAAACTATCGCTAAAAATGTCAAGTCATTATGAAAAAGCAACAAGTACTAAATTCAAAATTCACTAAAACAACACTAGATAGCTATAGCTAACAGACATTAATTTACCAGCCTTCATGTGGAGTCATACGGAGTGCTCTGTAACATGTTGTTGGTGATTACCTGATGATATGGATGTGTTAAGTTACTGGGTTTTCTAAAATGCCTACATGACATTTACTTGTAGTCTTATGTGTAGTATTAGTATTTGGAGATTACCTAACAATATGGAGGTATATATAAATAGAAACTGAGATTCAAATGCAAACATGAAATCTACTTGTGGTCATATGAGTAGCATAATAAGTATTATTGATAATTATCTATTAGTAGGGGTGTATAAATAGATACTGAGATTTCTATAATGCAAACACGTCCACTCCTTGGAATGTGATAGCGCAAGGGTCATTGCACTTCTCTTCCAGCTACATGCATTGTGTAGCAAAGGCCAGGTCCTACTTGGGTATCTTGAAGGGATTGTATAGTAGAGGGTGGGTTTGAGGATGTTGCAAATATACACTCCCCAAAACAAATAAGGAATCGGGAAGGTATTAACTGCAGGTGGATCAAGTAGGGAGGGAAGCAGTGGCTGCTGGCAGCTCTGTAACATGTTGGGTTCCATGAAATACTGCTACCAAGAGACTATAAACAACTGAAACATTCCAAAATTGGTTTTCTGAATAATTTTAACATAAGCAACTGCAACACCAAGCAAACCCCACAGATTTAATTGTTGTTACATGAGACTTCCCTCTCTGTACTAGTCTTTGTTGTAACACACTTTTCTGCTACAGTAATTGGTCTTGCATATCTAATGATTATAATGTCAACAACGCCCACATTTTAACTACATCATTGCATCTCTGTATTTAGCTATAGCCAATATTTTTAACATTTAAGCCAAAAGTGAATCCTACTAACTGTTTATGAAGTTTACTTTCATAGTACATGTGGTACCAGGTGGTAGAGGTGGATCAGGTTGTACAGTGTGGTATCACTTGGTACAATGTTGCATCACTTCTGTGAATTGAAATGACTTTGATGGAGTTGTTTATAATAGTCTTTTCAAGTGTGCAACTCTGATAAGTAGTAGTAGTACCAATATTGGGAAGAATATATACCTGTAATGTTTAAGAAACTTTGGCAATGTAGTGGTTACCATGGGTCATTTGGAAAACTTTGAGACACAATTTGCTAGTGGTAGCATTCCAACTCAACTGCACATAAAACTATCAACACTAACAAATGGATACAAAAGTATAAGACAATACTGTTAGCTACTGACAGATATAGTGCGCTGTCATATTAGCGTTTGCTAAAGTTGAAATAATATTAGCATAGTCAAACTTCTTTGTTTTGCTGGCCCTTTGGATTTTACGCCTTTTTTAAATTACTTCATTTTGAATAAATTGGTAAGCTATGAATTATGTGTGCTTCTAATCCTGTATAGTGCTGATAGATACTTTAATGTATGTGTGTCTGTGTTGGTGTGCATTATAAGGGTGTGTATGAATGCTGAAATGAATTTTAAGGGCTTTTATATGTATTTTGTTATTTTATATGTATTTTGTTATTGATGGTGACTATATTCTGGCACATCTAAGTGTACATGCTGGAAAAATACTAGGCTATTTTACATTAAATATCCTTTATGAGTGCAGGTGCTTAATGAATTACAGACACAATACAGAAACTATCACGTTGCTGTATACTATTCCTCTGAGTGGTGACAAGTAGCTTTTACTACTGAGAAATTGTAGTTTAGTAGTATTTTAGAATAAAAAACAATGAGTGTCACTGTAAACAGAGTTCAATAGAAATATCACTCTAATGTTGATCCTGTCAGTATATTTGGTTGCTATATAATTTATAGGTAGTTGTTAAGTAGAAAAAAGGACAAAGTTGAACCATAGAAGAGTTTTAAGTCATTTTGTCCAAATTATTTTACTTGTGGCTAAAACAGTATTTATTTATATAGGTAGTATTATTACTTATATAAATTAATACAGGCATTTTGAATCTATATGGGTAAGGTTTTATTTTAAATACGTTTAGGAATGATAAGCTACTACATACTCATTGTTTTAATGATCTTAATAACCATTTCCACCTGAGATACTATGCTGCAAGTGGCTTTTGTAACATTTGCAATATTTTTTTCAAACTATTGCAATAGTGAATACAAAAGGTTAATCTTTAGGAAAAAAATGTATTAGAAAAGGGCAGCTGGGATATAACAGGCTAAATGTTATACTAATTAGTGATGAATAAATCGAACTATTATTAGTTCTATTAAGTTGCTTTAAGAAAGAAAAAACCGAAACAAAACAATGGTGTAGCTTGAACTATGGATATAAAATTATTACAATGACTGAAACAAGTGACATTAGATTTGTCAAACCACTTAGCAAATTTTATGCTGAATCTTGGTCACCAGACCTTACAGTATTCATTCATTGGTCACTAGTTCTCACAGCTCTTTGAGATAGAAGGAACCATTAGCTAATCATTATTACCTGGTGCTAACTAACTGACTGCATTTATCATATTTCAGTTTTATTGACCTATGACTGAACTGAGGTGGGACCTGGCTAATGTAATGAGGTAGATAGTATTGCACAATTATTTTAGTGAATAGGGCACATTTGTGTGTGTGTGTGTGTGTGTGTGTATGTATGTGCATGTTTGTGTATGTGTGTGTGTGCGCGTGTGTGTTTTGATGACTTCTTACTATGATTGTTTTGGGATTATGTTGAATAGGTGAATTATATAAACATGTCATTGAAGTGTTATGTCAACATTGTCAGAAACTTATGTATTTCTTTACTTTGATCGCCTAGGTCAACTATATGACTATATGATACAATTCTATCATCATATAAGTTAAGAGTTGCAAGATTTATTGTGTGCAAATAACTGCTTCTCAGATGTATAAGAAAAGAGAGGGAACGGGAGGGGGGGAGAGGGCTATCTTCTTACACTGCAACTTCATGTGCAAATTCACCAGCATGTATTTGAAGATGATTATGTAGTGGGCATTTTCTATGAGTATTATCTCCAGCTTTATACATGTATACGGTTATGAAATTATGAATATTGTTCATTTACGATACTCCTTGATTAAGCAATTAAATATTTGGCTATTTATAGTTGTAGTATTTATACTTCCTGGCTGGAGGACTACTTCCTGCCAGGAGGATTACTTCCTGCCATATGTCTTACTGTAACTAAAGTTTGCTGTCAGCTTAGCCTCTTCCAAATCCATTCATTGGTTGGTTCCTGGCAGAATCATGGAAAGACACTTTAGATTAACAGACTTTATTTCTAGTTGGGTGCTAAGGTAGTAATAGTGAGAGTGTCTGCAGTTAATTTTATATAAAATTCTCATCACTGCATCATTCAGAAATGTGTTGCAAGTAAGAAACACTTTTTGATTTTTAAATAAGTAATTTTTAATGTTGTGCACAAGTCAATCTGTTTTGAGAATATAAACTAAACTCACACAGAAATGTTTTTGTGAGTATATACTTCAATTACATGTGCAAGTTGGGACAGAATGAGTGAATGATAACACCTCTTCAGATAAATGAAAAGCTTCATCTTCGAGGTAAGAAACATGGTTTCCTGTCATGGGTAACTATATTTATCTGTTCACTTTTACCAACTATTTTTTCTTACTCGCATATTGGTGCTTGTTTTTATAAAAAGTACCTGCAGCTAATCTTCAGATAAATATTCTCAGTGATTTAGGTTAAGTGAAATAAGTAATAGTTAGAGCATACGCGCTTAGGTACTGGTGGATTTAGTGCACTGAAGCCCAAGGGCCGTAGGGCTTTGTGCACTAAATCCACCAGTACCTGAGCGCATGCTCTAACTATTTTAGAACCCGTTTACCCTAAGCCCAGTTTCCACTATAGCAACTTGGTTTATCAGCATTTTCGCACAAATACGGTGGTGTCAAGCGAATAAGAATAGGTGGGATATGAGAGGGTAGTAGACCCTCACATATCATATCCAGGCCTCACACAGCTTTATCCGGCCTATTCTATTAAACTAAAACTCAAAAATATCAATACCCCAAGGGTGGTTAGTATGCACAGTTTATATACCTAAAGGCAAAAAATAGGGCACACTTACCAAGTTAGTACACCTAGTAACAATATAGCAACGGGTTCTAATATTCTTTAGTACAACTTATAAAGTTACAACATCAAAATTCGAAAGTGTGTGCTAACTGTAGTATTGTGTTCTAAAAATAGATTATATGCAATGAAAGAAATAAGTAGACATGTGGTAAGAGTTACAGGACATATTATTGCAGCTGGAATATTTTCTAATTACAATTATACTGTGGGTTATATTTTAACATGCAATGGTCATAAGTCATGGAACTTTTGCCACCTAATTTCAATAATCCATTTTTGGAACTCAAGAATTCCCTATCATGTATGGCCTCAGATTCTTCTTTGGTATGTTGCTTTCTGTTACTGCAGTCACTATCCACAGCAAAATCACTCTGAAAATGTGTGTTTTCAATTCTTCCAATTTGAGTGTCTGAAATAACATCTTTATTTTCAGTAGTTTGATATCCACTGTCAGAGTGATGAGTCTCTAGGCTGGAGTATGTTTCACCCGGGTGTTGACGTCTGATGGAATGAGTAGGAACGGACATGTTGCGATTAAATTTAGAGTAGTGTACCTGTTGTAGCTGACCATCTTTTATGTGCCTGTCTAAAGTGAGACATTTTTGCTCCTCTTTATATGCATGATTGAGCTCTGAATATTCCTGTGGCTGATAGTCAGGTCTGAGTGTAGTGGAGGGCATCTCTACTGGCTTCTCTACCAGACAATCATTAACTTCTGCATATTCATGACAGTTACCATTGTATATTAAAGTACTATGATCCTCTTCTACTGGGCCTACTAGGTCATAGTTCCCAGTGTATATATTGTTGTTTGGTATCATAAAAGCAGTTTCATTTTTATTTTCCCCAGTAGACGTTAGAATAATACGATCTGTGACTTTGTTTGTGAAATTAACAATACTATTCTGGGAATTTCTTGAAGTTGTATCAGATATAGGCTTTGTTGTATCTTCAGATAGAGAGGGAAGAACATGAGGCAAATGTTCACTTGTTTCATTATTTAGTGTTCTGTGGAAGCAGTAAATAAGTAAATAAATAAAGTTTATCTTACATGTTGCAATAATAATTCATGTATGATTCAGATAATATTATTTACTGAAGCTTACATACATTACCTCTTTTTTCTCTTGAATGCTTTCAGATATAGCAGAGAACATACAACAGTAATAATAAGTATTATGATGGAGAGCAGGAGAGCAAGGACAGAAATGATGATGTATAGCAGTGAAGATTCTCCTAAATAAGTACATTATATATCATAGCTATGAACACTGGATTAATTTATATCTAATACCTTTTGTATGTTCACATTGTAGCCCATCATATCCAGTCATACATGTACAACTATTAAAATCACTACATGTTCCTCCATTCATGCAGGTCATATTACAGGTAGAAGTCCTTCTTGGCAAAATCATGTCTGTATGTGGGTTAGTATAGGTAGTAGATAGCAGACTTTGTTCACAATGTTCTCCAGTCCAGTGTAGAGGACACTGGCAGGTATTATTGTAGACACATCTTCCTCCATTCATACAGGGATGAGTACATTCTGTGGAAAAAATAATGTTAAGTCTATAATAGAAATAATTCACATGTTAAAACTTTACCTCCATAACATATACAGTTAAGTCCTTGTGGTATTGTATAATTAGAGCATGAGGAGGATGGATTGCAGTAGGAAATGTCAGAACAAGTTTCTCTTTGGCACATCAATAAAGCTGTAAATTTAAGACTGTTTAATTTACTGCTTAGTTATAATACAGTAACTCACATGTACAGATAATTCCAGCCCACTCAGAGCAAGTACTTTCTGAAGATTGGCAATCATTTAGCTTTGTCTCTGTACCTGCACATCCTTGTATTTCTATTCCTCTAGTAATTGTGTCAGGAGGTACAGAACACTGACTTCCTGTGATGGCTTCGAATAAAACACAAATACTGAACTTCTAGGAGCACAATTGACTAGTTCTGCTAAGAGTGTAACTTCAACTATAGCTAAATATATAGTTATAGCCTGAGGTTACTTACCTAATGTTGTAGTGTTAGGATATCCTAACTGGTTACAGGCTACTCTAGCCTTTGTGTCAGTCCATAGTTCTCCTCCACACACTGGCATCCACTGAGTGCTAGGATTTGTGTATGTACATATTTCCAGATAGCCTTCATAACCATCATCTCCTAGCCACATACTAGAACTTCCATTAGTTGTATTTTCTCTTCTGATGATATCAACTGAAGGGCAATCTTTAAAAAAACATATCCTTCAATGATGATAATTATTTAACGAGTTGAACACTTACTTGCTTGCACTTGAAATACACAATATACTAAAGCACTCAATAGTGCCACTAAACTGTAGAATTTCAACATTTCATTGAGTAGATTAGGAAGTTCTTTGGTTTTATTTATATTACCTGCTTTCCCCTTCTACTTGTTTGGAGTTTCATGATGTCACTGTTTATGCAACACAACTTTTTTACTGATTTCAATTTAAATTTGATCTATTGAATTAGACTTAGTCAATTTAACTGAGGTGGCACACATAATGGCAGTTTTTCTTAGTTTAATAATATATACATGTTTACCCTGATGTTTTGACTTCTGAGGAGGAATTTGGTAAGCAGTCATAATGCCGGGATACGTCTTATTAAACTAATACCATAGTTGTTGTGGTGTATATAGCAGCAAGAGTTGTTTTTTTTCTTCTGTTCATTGTTTAGTTATACGAACACTCCAATCCCTAATTAGTTCGGATAAAATTGACATTCCACTATAATTAGAATAGACAGTAGAGTATGAATATGAAAGCTATTGGTGGTCAATGCTATTAGCAAACTGTCAGAAATACCTTCACAGACTTATGCTACATTAAAATGATGCAGTGTCACAGTGATATTTCCATAATATATAGCTATACTGCAACCATTTTTAATTATACGGAAACAAATTTAAGTTGTATTGCATACTACAAACATTGTTGATTGGAGAGAGAAAATTGAAGGTTGTATAGCACAAAAGGGGTTTTTAAGGTGATATGTTTCTATGCTGTTGTCTTTTTGCTAGATGAATTCAGACAGTTATTTTAGATTGTTTGATTGAATAAATGTGAAGTATTGGTAGCTGCTTTCTCTCACTTTATATTTTTAGGGGAATTTTTTTCAAGTAATATTTTTAAGTGAACAAACCATCACTCGTACAGATAAGAACTTTTAACTTGTTTATTGTAATGCACACATGCAGTTAGAATTACTACCCTCATTTTGACAGGTCACAGGAGAGGTATATAAGGATACATAATATAAAGTTCTGTCTGTATGTGTGTTAGTATAGGTAGTAGATGACAGACTTTGTTCACAGTGTTCTCCAGTCCCGTGTGGAGGACACTGGCAGGTATTATTGTAGATACATCTTTCTCCTTTCATACATGTAGGACTGCATTCTGTAAGAAGTAAATTTTAACTATAAATAGAAATAATATAGCTATGTAAGCTTCACCTCCAAAGCATAATTATACAGTTGTGGTATTGTACAATTGGAGCATGAGGAGGATGGATTGCAGTAAGAAAGGTATGAACAAATCACTGTGTGACACAGCACTAGAGCTAATTTGGTACTAGTGTGGTTGTTGAAGGTCAAGTAACAGTACAATCTGAAAAAATTGGTGTCATAACCTCAAGACTGTGGTCATTTTGTGTACTTAATTTCCATTGTGGTTTTGTGTGTGTCTACTTCCTGTTGGTATCATTAATAAAAGTCACTTGTTTTTGTAGTCAGTTTTTGTTGTATATATGAATGTGATAAGTTATTACAATTGGTGTTAAAGCAATATTGATCAAAAGAAGCAGAATTTTCCGCACACTAATAAACTAAAAGTCCATGAAAATTCGTGTTTTTTTTAAATTCCTGTGGTGTTAATTTTTAACAGAAGAAGCTGCAGTTAAAATACTAGTACTGTCTAGTTCCTGCCAAAGCTATACCAAGCACATAAAAACAATTTCAGTGACAGTAAATTTTTTTCTGTTTTTGTAGGACCTCTTGGACTTATTCACTCTCAAGGAAGGATTTTGATTTCATTTTTTATTCAATTCTTCAGAAATTTATTGAGAACAATCCAATCAAGATCAATATTATGCACATGAGACACATCTATCTGACATTGTAAGCTTCTATTAGCTTTATGACTAGTACAGCTGGAAATATTCATTCAAACAAAGTATAATATTTTTCCTCAAAGTAGATTTTTGTGAATTTTGTGAGTACGCTATGCACTAAAACATGCACATGTTCACACACAAACATGCACATGTTATGTATTTGTTCACACACAAACAAATGGGCCACATTCACTTTATATATTTCATTACATTGACCAGGTCCCAACTCCAGCATAGTGAGTAAGCAGATAACACATCACTTCTATTTAATCAATAAAACTGAAACTGAATGTTATAATATTGTTTATTCATCACTAGTAATTCTTAACATTTATAACCACAATCAGTTGCGGAGCACTTGTGCGTTAATCAAGCAAATGGGTTCGATTCCTGGTGGCAACCAAATATTTTTAATTCTGCAGTGCTTAAAAATAACGAAGCATGTGAAAAAGAGAGAATACATAATACATAATTATACTTTGTACTATAGTACGTTCAAAGTGTCCAATCAGAGATTGCTCAATTCGAGGTGAATAAATTTCATACACACCTACTAGGAGGTGAACAAGGGAACCATCTAATAAAAATTCGTTTTTTTGCGCTTGATAATATAGCCTAGAGCCATAATACAAGTCAGTTGCACTCCTCTGTTTGGTTGGTATGGGATTTACGCTATCCTCATGCCATTGGCCCTCTAAATCCCGTACCAACCTACTCGGCGTAAATAACAATTTATGAAACAATCACTGAAAATATCATGTTCAGGGGTGGAAAAAGGATAACAAACTTGACCCACAAATAACTGACATCATTCACAAACCATTGTTAATGATTGAAATAAAAAAATACAATAACAAAATTCTAATGGTCATAATATGTGATAATATAAATATACACAATAACTCTTCATGTACTAGTCACAAATAGTTGCGTAGTAGTCATGAGTCTCTACTTCATTCATGTAGGCAGTATCTGCAGTTTCTTCATCTTCTCTTTGTAAGTAATTTAATTCAAGTTGTTCTGGTTCACTGTGATGTGTCTCCTCATCAGTTAGGTTATCATTATTGTCTCGTGTTAATTGAGCAGGAACACCGTAAGCAGGATTGGCAGTTAGTGCAGCATCTTCACAAGAACTCTTTTTTTCTTTTGTATATGTTCTACAGCATATTGGATATAATATGTATTTTTATATAAATATGAATGTGTATCAATGCAGGAAATTCTAATTATTATCTTTTATAAGGAGAGTAAACAAGTTAATGTGTGTAAATCTATCTCTAATGTTTTTCTTTCATTATCTTAATTGTATTCTACTTCTGTGTAGTTGTATCTCAATTTGCTGTTGTAAATTCAATGTCCTGATTAATATAACTGTGCTTAACTGTTTCGTTCATTTAAAGCAATATGCTTAATTGTCATGATGCGATCCCATTTATCCAACTGCTAATTATGTTTATTTTTTAAGTGTGTACTTTAAGGTGCAATTACATCACATTTATCTATAGTATGTATTGCACATAGGGATAATCGTAATCAAAGTTAGCATGCTATCAACACTAACGCAAATGTCCAACAAGATTTTATTGCAGAATTACATATAATGTTTATTATATAACTCACCTTTTTTCTTTTGATATCATTTTATATTTCTTCAAAGTAACCATTAGCACTAATATTATTAACCAACTGAAGATAGAAAAAGTAGATAGAATAGCAATTATAATATAGAGAGTAGAAAAATCTGTATCTGAAATATAAATGAAAAATATTCATTGATTGAAAGTTGTTTTATTTCTACTTCATCAAACCTTTCATCCTTTGACAGCTTTCTATACAGTGTTCTGATGCACACATGCAGTTAGAATTACTACAGCATAATATTCCTTCATTTAAACAGGTCACAGGGGAAGTAGAGATGTTGCTATCAGATAAAGAACTGTCTGTATGTGTGTTAGCGTAGGTAGTAGATGACAGACTTCGTTCACAGTATTCTCCAGTCAAGTGTGGAGGACATTGGCAAGTATTATTGTAGACACATCTTCTTCCATTCATACAGGGAGGACTACATTCTGTGGAAAGAATAATGTAAAGTATAAAATAGAAATAATTATGTAACCTTTACCTCCATAACATATACAATTAAGACCTTGTGGTATTGTACAATTAGAGAGCACGAGGCGGATGGATTGCAGTAAGAAATGTCAGAACAAATTTCTCTATGACACATCACGAAAGCTGTAATGTTAAGACTACTTTTAATTTTACTGCTTAGTGATAATACAGTAACTCATGCACATGTACAGATAATTCCAGCCCACTCAGAGCAAGTACCTTCTGAAGATTGGCATTCATTTAGCTTTGTCTCTGTACCTGCACAATTTTGGATCTCTACTCCTCTACTAATTGTGTTAGGAGGTGAAGAACACAGGCCTCCTGTGATGGCTTATATGTGGATGATTAATACATTGAAATTCAAAGAGTGTAGTATTGCCAATGCATTTACAATTGCCACAGATACATCTGTGTTTATAGCCTGAGGTTACCTACCCAATGTAGTAGTGTTAGGATAACCTAACTGGTTACATGCTACTCTAGCCTCTGTGTCAGTCCATAGTTCTCCATCACACACTGGCCTCCACTGAGTGCCAGGATTTGAGTATGTACATATTTCCAGATAGCCTTCATAACCATCATCTCCTAGCCACATACTAGAACTTCCATTAGTTGTATTCGCTCTTCTTATGACAGCAACTGAAGGACAATCTTTAAAGTAGTTAATACTTATTGTATTTATTACAGTATGAGTTGAAAACATACTTGCCAATACTTGAAGTACACAATATAATAAAGCACTAAATAGTGCCACTAAATTGTAGAAGTTTAACATTTCAGTGAGTACTTTTGGATATTCTTTGGTATATTGTGAGTTTACTCCTTTCTAGCTGTTTAGAGTTTCACGATGCCACTGTTTATGTAACATGATTATATATAATTTAATTTATAACAATCTATTTTTAGAAGTGGCCATATTATTTATCATAGCCACTATGTGCTATGATTGATGTGATGAAGATGACAATGCAATTAAAGTGAGTATCTTGGATTGTAAGTAAATATAATAACATTGAAACTGCTTTACATGTGTGTTTCTCATCACTTAATGGAATAGAGTGAATTGATATAAAGAATAGGACTAAATGAAGCTATCTGTGATAAATATTGCTTAATGTTTTAGTCTATTAATTTTATTCTTTATAGGGATATTAAATGTAAAGATTTACTCTAGTACCATATTGTTACAAAACATGTAGCTTTGTAATTATCAAGAATTTCACCCACCTTAAATTAGCACAAAAATAGCACTAAAACTAAACGTAAGTTGAAAACTATAGTTTAAAAATCCAATTCAGTAGGATTAAAATAACAATAAAGACTAAATTCAGCTGTGAACTGCAGATGAATTTTATTACTAATACCTTTCAGGTTCACATTGGATTTAAGACCTGGTTGTGTATATTTGTTTATAGATTGTTGTACATTTTAGTACATGTAAGTGTGCATGCTATGAAAGTGCTGAAGATCTTAACATAAAATAACCTCTTTTGTGCATATTTTACTATTTTTTGTGAGGGGTGACGGGCAGCTATAACTCCACTAAGCAACTTTAGCAGTAGAATAATAGTAGCTATTTTCTTAGAATAAAACAACAACAAGCATCCCTGTAGATCAAGTTGAATAGAATACTCGCTTTAATGTCGATCCTTTAAGACGTCGGTTATCTTTGTAGCTACATACTTTAGAAAAACAAAATTGAAGCATTGTGGTTTTAAGTGTTAAGACTTGCTAGTGATGAATAAACTGTATTATAACATTCAGTTTTCAGTCTTATTAATCTAATAGAAGAGTAAAGATATGTTTAACTTGCCTACTCAGTATGCTAAAGTTGGGACCAGGCCAATATAATGAAGTAGATGAAGCATTGCACAGTATTTAGTATTAATTTATGTGCGAGCATGTGCATGTTTGTGTGTGTGTGTGTGTGTGCATGAGGTTCTAAAAATTGATAGAGGCTAATGGTGAGAGTGTTGAGTCTGAAATATAATTTACAAAATGTGTTGCAAATAAGATGAATTTAAAATATAAATTTTTTAATGCTGTACAAGTTGATCTATTTTTAAGTCATATGCAAATTAAACTTTTTTGTATGTACTCAAAGAAAGGTATATATTTGAATTTCATGTGGGTCTGTACTACTGGAGGACAGAATGAGTGAATGATAACACCTTCTTGGATAAATTCAAAGCTTCATCTTGGAGGTATATAAGATGCATAGTTTACTTTCATATATCTCATCCAGTCTGTCTTCATTTACTGACTCTTCCATTGTACTCATGTATGTATCTTTGTCTTTTGTTATAATGAACTATCTAATGATGCTGCATAGGTTCATTGCTACGTAATACAATTTCTGGTAGTTTATTTATTAGCTTTCGTAGTAGATTATAAGTATAAATAGTCAAAACGTTTCGACCCGTAGGTCTTCATCAGTTGACAAAAAACACAATACTAAAAATGTTTTGTTTTTTGTCATTTTTAGTATTGTGTTTTTTGTCAACTGATGAAGACCTACGGGTCGAAACGCTTTGACTATTTATAGTAATAATCTACTACGAAAGCTAATAAATAAACTACCGGAACTACCTAATCTTCACATATTAGTCTCACTTTTTTGTATTAGTGTATAACAAATTGTTATAAACATACAACATCAATTTAAAGAATGTGCTAAAAATAAAACTGCATTCTAGAAAGGGAAAAGTGTGTATGACAGTAAATAAATAAATGTAAAGTAATGTCACTGGTAAGTGTTATGAAACCAAAACATATTGTAGCTGGAATACTTTCTAATTAATATTTTACTGTGGGCTATATTTTAACGTGCAATGGTCATAAATTCATGGAACTTTTGCCATCTAATTCCAATAATCCATTTTTTTAAACTTAAGAATTCCCTATCACATATGGTTTCAGATTCGTTTTTGGTATGTTGCTTTCTGTTACTGCAGTCACTATCCACAGCAGAATCGCTCTGAAAGTGTTCATTTTCATTTCTTGCCCTTTCAGTTTCTGAAATAACATCTTTACTTTCAGTAGTTTGATGTCCACTGTCAGAGTGATAAGTCTCTAGGCTGGAGTATGTTTCATCCGGGTGTTGACGTCTGATGGGAATGAGTAGGAATGGACATGTTGCGATTAAATTTAGAGTAGTGTACCTGTTGTAGCTGACCATCTTTCATGTGCCTGTCTAAAGTGAGACATTTTTGCTCCTTTTTATATGCACGATTGAGCTCTGAATACTCCTGCGGCTGATAGTCAGGTCTGAGTGTAGTGGAGGGCATCTCTACTGGCTTCTCTATAAGACAATCATTAACTTCTGCATATTCTGGACAGTTATCATTGTTTATTAAAGTACTATGATACTCTTCTGCAGGACCTACTAGGTCATAGTTCCCAGTGTATATATAGTTGTTTGGTATAATAAAAACAGTTTCATTTTTGTTTTCCCCAGGAGATGTTGGAGTAATAGGATCTGTGACTTTATTTGGGACATTATCAATACTATTCTGGGAATAGCTTGAAGTTGTACCAGATATGGGCTTTGTCCTATCTTCAGATAGAATGGGAAGCACACAAGGCACTCATTTAGGGGAATCTCCAGTACTCTACATCATCATTTCTATCCTCGCTCTCCTGCTCTCCATCATTATACTTATTATTACTGTTATATTTTCTCTGCTATATCTGAATGCATTCAAGAGAAAAAAGAGGTTATGTATGTAAGCTTCAGTTAATAATATAATCTGAATCATACATGAATTATTATTGCAACATGTAAGATAAACTTTATTTATTTATTTGTTTACTGCTTCCACAGAACACTAAATAATGGAATAAGTGAAAGTTTGCCTCGTGTTATTCCCATTCTATCTGAAGACAGGACAAAGTCTATATCTGGTACAACTTCAAGCTATTCCCAGAATAGTATTGATAATGTCCCAAATAAAGTCACGGATCCTATTACTCCAACATCTCCTGGGGGAAACAAAAATGAAACTGTTTTTATTATACCAAACAACTATTATATACACTGGGAACTATGACCTAGTAGGTCCTGCCGAAGAGTATCACAGTAACTGTCCAGAATATGCAGAAGTTAATAATTGTCTTATAGAGAAGCCATTAGAGATGCCCTCCATTACACTCAGACCTGACTATCAGCCGCAGGAGTATTCAGAGCTCAATCGTGCATATAACAAGGAGCAAAAATGTCTCACTTTAGACAGGCACATGAAAGATGGTCAGCTACAACTGGGACACTACTCTAAATATAATCGCAACATGTCCATTCCTACTCATTCCATCAGACGTCAACACCCGGGTGAAACCTACTCCAGCCTGGAGACTTATCACTCTGACAGTGGACCTCACACTACTGAAAGTAAAGATGCTATTTCAGACACTGAAAGGGCAAGAATTGGGATTGAACACTTTCAGAGTGATTCTGCTGTGGATAATGACTGCAGTAACAGAAAGCAATATACCAAAGAAGGATCGGAGACTATGCGTGATAGGGAATTCTTAAGTTCAAAAAATGTATTATCAGAATTAGATTGCAAAAGTTCCATGAATTATGACTATAGCACGTTAAAGTGTATAACGCACAGTACAATTCTAATTAGAAAATATTCCAGCTGCAATAAAGTATGTCCTGTAACATCTTTATTTTAGTCACTCACAATCATTCTATGATTAAAGAAAATGAGATGGACTGCAACATCTAGCTTAAAATGTCTTTATTTAATAAAATAAATCCTGTTATATAGCAATAGTGAAAATAAGAAGGATAACAATAAAGTTAACACTCAGAGATAGTAGCGTAATATTCAAGATTCTCTGCTGCATTCAAGTTTCTGGTTTCAACCATTTCTTCTGGTAGTTCCAGTGGTACTTGTTCTCTGTGATGTGACTCCGCATTAGTTGGATTATCATTATTGTTTCTTTTTAGTTTAGTATGAACACCATAAGAAGGATTGACAGTTAGTGCAGCTTCTTCAAAAGTACTCCTCATTTTATCAGATTGATGTCTATATTATAATAGTCATATAAATGGCGAGCGTAGAACACAATTTTTTATTTTAGAGGACCTTATACTAGGTAAATAGAAACAAAAAATGAGTTAAATATAAGTTTGTTTGTATTTAGCTATCTCTTTAGATTTCCAAAATGAAAATGAATTCAATATGATTGGGAATATAGATTTATCAACAGTTGCATTTAACAAAACTATATGAAGTATGCCATGATTTAATAACTTGATGTAATATATAGCTGAATAAATTGTAATAGTTAAATCATTTTCAGTGAATAAATTTAAAGGCAACTCATTGTAGACTTATAAAACCATTTAAAGAAATCTAGGCGTACAAAACGCACTGTGCCCAGAGAACTAAAAGTTTCATGCACAAATATATTTCAATATTAACACATAGTCTTGATGTAGCTGAAAATTATGGCAAGATTAAATTTGATTTCATAATATCCCACTGACCTTAAATCCTTTGCATTTCTGTTGAAAAGAACTATTAATATTATTATAATGAGACAACTGAAAATCAGTAGAGTAGAAAGAACAGCAATTATGATGTAGAAAATGAAATTCTCACACGCTGCACCTGAAATATAGCAAATTAATGCTCATGGGAGGTTATGAAATTCTACTTGTTAAAACCATTTTGTCTTTTTTACATTATTCTTATGCTTCAATAATTACCACAACTAATACATATGTTCCTTCATTTGGACCGGTCACAGGAGAGGTAGTGCTATTGATAATATATGAAGTTCTGTCTGTGTGTGTGTTAGTATAGATAGTAGATAGCAGACTTTGTTTACAGTGTCCTCCAGTCCAGTGTGGAGAACACTGGCAGGTATTATTGTAGACACATCTTCCTCCATTCATACAGGGAGGACTACATTCTGTGGAAAGAATAATGTTAAGTCTATAATAGAAATAATTCAGGTGAGTAAATTTTACCATCATAACATATACAGTTAAGTCCTTGTGGTATTGTACAATTATAGCATGAGGAGGATGGATTGCAGTAAGAAATGTCAGAACAAATTTCTCTTTGGCACATCGCTAAAGCTGTAATTTATAGCCAATATTTAATACTAATGCATAATTATAATACAGTAACTCACATGTACAAATAATCCCAGCCCACTCAGAGCATGTACCTTCTGAAGATTGGCAATCAAATAGCTTTGTCTCTGTACCTGCACATCCATGTATTCCTATTCCTCTAGTAATTGTGTCAGGAGGTACAGAACATAGACCTCCTGTGATGGCTTGGAATAAAATACAAATAGCTACTGAAATTCTCTGAGTACAATTTACTAGTTCTAATGATAAACTTAAGAGTGTAACTTCAACTATAGCTAAATATATAGTTATAGCCTGAAATTACTTACCTAATGTTGTAGTGTTAGGATATCCTAACTGGTTACAGGCTACTCTAGCCTCTGTGTCAGTCCATAGTTCTCCTCCACACAATGGCGTCCACTGAAGGCCAGGATTTGTGTATGTGCATATTTCCAGACAGCCTTCATAACCATCATCTCCTAGCCACATACTAGAACTTCCATTAGTTGTATTCACTCTTCTGATGATATCAAGTGAAGGACAATCTTTAAAAACATATCCTTCAATGATAATTATTAAATAAGTTTAACTCTTACTTGCCAGCACTTGAAGTACACAATGTACTAAAGCACTCAATAGTGCCACTAAACTGTAGAATTTTAACATTTCAATGAGTAGATTAGGAAGTTTTTTGGTTTTTATTTATATTACCTGTTTTCCCCTTCTACTTGTTTGGAGTTTCATGATGTCACTGTTTATGTAACACAATTTTAATACTGATTTCAATTAAAATTTGATCTATTGAATTTGACTTAGTCAATTTACCCGAGGTAGTAGCAGTTTAAACACATTTGTGTTATAATAACGGCAGTTTTTCTAAGTTTAATAAATACATGTTTACCTTGATGTTTTGACTTCTGAGGAGGACTTTGGTAAGCAATCATAATGCTGGGATAAGTCTTATTAAACTAATGCCATAGTTGTTGTGGTGTATATACAGCAGCAAGAGTTATTTTTCTGTTCATTGTTTGGTTATACGAACACTCCAATCCCGAATTAGTTTGGATAAAATTGACGTTCCACTATAATTAGAATAGACAGTAGAGTATGAATATGAAAGTTATTGATGGCCAATGCCAATCCTGCATACAGTGTTCCTGTTCAATTAAAAGGATGGAGGTATATATAAATAGAAACTGGGATTCATATGCAAACATGAAATCTACTTGTGGTCATATGAGAGCATAAGTATTATTGATAATTATCTATTAGTAGGGGTGTATAAATAGATACTGAGATTTTTATAATGCAAACACGACAATATCTCCACTCTTTGGAGTGTGATAGCGCAAGGGTCATTGCACTTCTCTTCCAGCAACATGTATTGTGTAGCAAAGGCCGGGTCCTACTTGGGTATCTTGAAGGAATTGTATAGTAGAGGGTGGGTTTGAGGAAGTTGCAAATATGCACTCCCCAAAAACAAATAAGGAATTGGGAAGGTATTAACTGCAGGTGGATCAAGTAGGGAGGGAAGCAGTGGCTGCTGGCAGCTCTATAACATGTTGGGTTCCATGAAATACTACTACCAAGTGACTAAAAACAAACGAAACATTCCAAAACTGGTTTTCTGAATAATTTTAACATAAGCAACTGCAACAACAAGCAAACCCCACTGCTTTAATTGTAGTAACATGAGACTTCCTTCTCTCTACTAGTCTTTGTTGTAACACAACAATGGCCACATTTTAACTACATCATTGCATCTCTGTATTTAGCTATAGCCAATATTTTTAGCATTAAAGCCAAAAGTGAATCCTACTAACTGTTTATGAAGTTTACTTTCATAGTACATGTGGTACCAGGTGGTAGAGGTTGATCAGGTGGTACAGTGTGGTATCACTTGGTACAATATGGTGCATCACTTCTGTGAATTGAAATGACTTTGATGGAGTTGTTTATAATAGTCTTTTCAAGTGTGCAACTCTGATAAGTAGTAGTATGTACAAATATTGGGAAGAGTATATACCTGTAATGTTTAAGAAACTTTGGCAATGTATTGGTTACCATGTGTCATTTGGAAAACTTTGAGACACAATTGGCTAGTGGTAGCATTCCCACTCAACTGCACATAAAACTATCCACACTAACAAATGGATACAAAAGTATAAGACAACACAGCTAGCTACTGACAGATATAGTGCGCTGTTATATTAGCATTTGTTAAAGTTGAAATAAATTTGCATAGTCGAACTTCTTTGTTTTGCTAGCCCTTTGGATTTTACGCCGTTTTTTAATTACTTTATTTTGAATAAATTGGTAAGCTATGAATTATGTGTGCTTCTAATCCTGTAGTGCTGATAGATACTTTAATGTATGTGTGTCTGTGTTGGTGTGAATTATAAGGGTGTGTAGGAATGCTGAAATGAATTTTAAGGGCTAAATTTTACGTATTTTGTTATTGATGGTGACTATATTGTCACAACTAATTGTACATGCTGGAAAAATGCTAGGAAATTTTTACATTAAATATCCTTTATGAGTGCAGGTGCTTAATGAAATACAGACACAATGCAGAAACTATCACTTAGCTATATACTATTCCTGTGAGTGGTGACAAGTAGCTTTTTCTACTGAGAAATTGTAGTGTAGTAGTATTTTAGAATAAAAAACAATGAGTGTCACTGTAAACAGAGTTGAATAGAAATATCACTCTAATGTTGATTCTGTCAGTATATTTGGTTGCTATATAATGTATAGGTAGTTGTTATGTAGAAAAAAAGGACAAAGTTGAACCATAGAAGAGTTTTAAGTCATTTTGTCCAAATTATTTTACTTGTGGCTAAAACAGTATTTATTTATACAGGTAATAATGTTACCTATATAAATTAATACAGGCATTTTGAATCTATATGGGTAAGGTTTTATTTTAAATAAGTTTAGGAATGATAAGCTAGTACATACTGCTTGCTTTTAATGATCTTAATAACCATTTCCACCTGAGATACTATGCTGTAAGTGGCTTTTGTAACATTCACAATATAATTTTCAAACTATTGCAACAGTGAATAAATAAAGGTTAATCTTTAGGCAAAAAAAAATGTATTAGAAAAGGGAAGCTGGGATATAACGGGCTAAAATTTATACTAACTAGTGATGAATAAATGGAACTATAATAGTTCTATTAAGTTTTAAGAAAGAAAACCCCCGAAACAAAACAATGGTGTAGCTGGAACTATGGATATAAAATTATTACAATGACTGAAACAACTGACATTAAATTTGTCAAACCACTTAGCAAATTTTATGCTGAATCTTGGTCACCAGACCTTACATTATTCATTCATTGGTCACTAGTTCTCACAGCTCTCTCAGAGAGAGGGAACCATTAGCTAATTATTATTACTTGTGTGCAAACTAACTGACTGCATTTTTTAATTTTCAGTTTTATTGATCTATCACTGAACTGAGGTGGGACCTGGCTAATGTAATGAGGTAGATAGTATTGCACAATATTAGTGAAAAGGGCACATTTGTGTGTGTGTGTGTGTGAGTGAGTATGTGCATGTTTGTGTATGTGTGTGTGTGTGTTTTGATGATTTCATACTATGATTTTTTTGGAGATTATGTTGATTGTGTGAATTATATAAACATGTCATTGAAGTGTTCTTTTATATCAACATTGTCAGAAACTTATCTATTTCTTTATTTTGAACGCCTAGGTCAACTATAATATGACTATGTGATACAATTCTATCATCATATAAGTTAAGAGTTGCAAGATTTTGTGTGTGCAAATAACTGCTTCTCAGATGTGTAAGAAAAGAGAGGAAAGTGGAGGGGGGAGGGGCTATCTTCTTACACTGCTACTTCATGTGCAAATTCACCAGCATGTATTTGAAGATGATTATGTAGTGGGCATAAGTCTATGAGTAACATGGTTTAAGGTATTTGTATTATCTCCAGATTTATACATGTATACGGTTATGAATTGTTCATTTACGATACTCCTTGATTATGCAATTAAATGTTTGGCTATTTATAGTTATAGTATTTACACTTCCTGGCTGGAAGACTACTTCCTGCCAGGAGGATTACTTCCTGCCATATGTCTTACTGTAACTAAAGTTGGCTGTCAGCTTACCTCTTCCAAATCCATTCTCATTGGTTGGTTCATGGCCGAATCATGGAAAGACACTTTAGATGCAGAGATGTAAATGAATAGACTTTATCTCTAGTTAGGTGCTAAAAAAGATGTTAGCAATAGTGAGAGTGTCTGCAGTTAACTTTATATAAAATTCTCATCACTGCATCATTGAGAAATGTGTTGCAAGTAAGAAACACTTTTTGATTTTTTAATAAGTAATTTTTAATGTTGTGCACAAGTCAATCTGTTTTGAGAATATAAACTTACTCACACAGAAATGTTT
>WLWD01002710.1_pt1 | contig 25513 bp, 16 predicted proteins | sample 6712731 | NCBI WGS metagenome assembly WLWD01 (sample SAMN12718690, study PRJNA576275) | sponge metagenome | isolation source: marine sponge | host: Mycale hentscheli | place: New Zealand: South Island, Marlborough, Capsize Point | collected 2014-11-01 | reverse complement strand
ATAGAGTTAAACCGCGGTACATACCAGTACTTGAGTAATGGTCCTCTTCTAGCATGTTCATGGGTGGATAGGAGGTCCTTGTATTTTCTCACTACCATGCATATTGGTGAGCGTGTGGGAAATTCAGTAGTGAAAAGGAGGCAAGCTGATGGTAGTCAAGCTGATGTTCCATGTCCTCCTTGTTTGCCAGACTATCAGAAGTATATGAGAGGTGTAGACAAGGGGGATCAACTTGAGAGTTATTATAATATTGGCAGAAAATCAAGGAAGTGGTGGCGTCGTATTTTTTTTTATTGTTTGGAGGTGTGTATTTTGAATAGTTTTTGCATGGAGAAGATGGTCAGGTCTGATGAACATCAGCAGCGAGGAAGGAAGAAAAGAGATATGCTTTCATTTCGGCTTGAGCTTGCAAAGGAGCTAATTGGTAGCTTTTCTTCCAGGCATCGAAGCAGTGGACGGCCTCGTTCTGTAGAGCATATTCAGCTTGATAGGCTCAACTCTAATTTAGGCCACTGGCCAGTACATGTAGATAGGAAGGGAAATTGTGTCGTGTGCTTGGCTATCATACAGTGAAGAAACCTTTCAATAGTTGGGAACCGCCATGAGTCACGCATCCAGTGTGAGCACTGCAAGGTCTGCTTGTGTATTGCTTCTGGCAGAAACTGCTTCAAGAAATACCACACATTAGTTGACTTCTCATTGTGAACATATCAAACTTATAAACACTTGTGCATTATAATTTCTACCCTATCAATTAGTTCATGTAATAATTTCACTAAAATAAATTATAATTGACTTAGCAATGAATTATACAGTAAACATTGTAATGAAATAGTATAAAAGGTTTTAGCAAGTCCAAATAAATATAAACTGCCTTAGAATTACTTATGTATATTATTGAGATAGAAGTATTCTTGCAACATTCCATTATAACACCAGGTACTTGACTATTTACTATTATTTCACCAAGCTAAGTTTGAAATTCAAATAGTAATGATATTCATATTGTGGTTTGAAAGTGCTAATTACCGAAAATTAGTTGCTAAGCAACAAAAAAATTTACAGTAATATTTAGATAATAATAAGCATCTTTTTCAATTGTTGCTATGAACTATCATGAAATTCTGATTTATTACATATTTTTTTTGTAATTGTTAGAAAAGTCTAAATAAACTTGCCGGTGAAAGGGTTAAAGAGTGGATTTTTTTAAACTACTGTATAGAATTTCACTACAGTCATTTAACATACACATTCTTTTTCTTCATCATCCCAATAATGTTTCCAATAGTAAACTGGATGAACAGCACTTTTCTCATTCACTCGAATACATTTTACGCCATTTTTTATGTCAAGCATTTGCGGTAGTTCATCATTAAATGTAGCTAGTTAACGAGCTTTAAACGTAGCTAGTTAATGAGCTACGGTCCTATAGTATTTTCCCGAGCGGTGAGATGGGACTTTCCCTAACTGCAAGGCCGCAGTTTTAATTTTTTAAGTGGCTGTATGGATTCTCAGTGTTCTACTAGCAGTAGTCAACAAGTATTCTGACAACATCAGAGTGAAACAGTTGGAGTTGTAAGGGTTGTGCGGCTCCAGACAGCAGCTAAAATACTGGCCGTGATAGGCAGTAATGCCGCAAAACTTGATCCCATGGGCCTGAGATACAACCGTAGCTAAAGCAGCCATATCCATGCAACAGTTAGCAATAAACTGGCGCCTCTCGTGCATTTGACACAGATACACATGCGCGATTTTGTGACATCACCTTTACATGTGCTAAATGCCCACAACCCGCTCTAAACGTCATCATTTCATGACCCTTACCAAAAAATTGGTGAAAAACAGCCACAACTCACTTAATTTTCAAGATTTAACTACCAAAATTATTGAATCAGTATTTTGTTCTTCTAGTATTAACTAGATCTGTGGCTAGCAGTGACCCACAGTATTTTTAAGTTATGACTGGTGAATAAATATTTTGTGTAATTCCTCAGAATCTAAGAATGGGAATGATACCAAACTTCATATACTTCAAACCTTCATTTTAATTTTTTTAAGAAAAAATGCTGACATGTTGCTGAGAAAGGCTAATAAACACAATCAACTGGATAAAATTTTAAAAAAATAGAGAAAAACTAAAATGAACTTCTTAAAGACAATCACCTAGTGAGGCAGAGTATGAAGAATCAGCTTGCCAGCGGCGGTACGGTCAGAGGAGTATTGGAGTTTATACTTGAGGCTGTTGAAGCTGTAGCAAAAAAGATATATAGTACCAACTTCTTTTTTGATATATTTAGTCCTCTAGCAGTACCATTCAGGGTCCATAACAGTAAAATATAAAGTTAGTTACCCCAAACAACCAAAATTAAATGACACCAAGAATATGCGAGGGCGTTGTCGCAGTACCCTTAACTTAAATAAACTATGGAATAAGACATGAAGTACAACATAATAGGTAATTCTGAATAGTTTTGGGGAAATCAGTACAAGTGTGGCAAATGACGCTCTGGCAAACTCTAGAACTCACGCTATGAGGCTAGGCATCTTTCCAGTTATACCATTCAAACATAATTTCTTGAAGAATCCTAAATGAAGCCCAGTGCTGAGCAATTATAAGCTGCTGGAGCAGTGGGCAGGGCAGAGTAGAGATTGAAGAGGTTGAGCAATATGAACGGCCAGCTCTGGCAGTTAATCCTGAGTAGTATAGTGAACAGAGATCAGTGAGGAGAGAGTGGTGAGGTTGTGCAGCTTGCTATGAGGCAGACTTGGGATTGATTTGTTAATGGTGTGGCAAAGACAGTATTCAAAATTCAAGACATGCCACCATTACTTAGCAATGCCCTTATGTGGCATTTCCTATCAATTATTGGCTACACGTTCAGATCCACACAATCCTGGTCAAGTTATTGGTCGCACTGAAGTAGAACGTCGTGAGGTGTACATGAAGAATTTGGAGGATCAGTTATTGAAGTCTCATCCTATTCTAGTAGAGATGGTGACTAATTGCCTGCACAATACTCCTCAAACAAGACCTACTGCTGAGCAACTACTGGAGACACTAACACCAGTACAGGATGCCTTGGACAAAATACATGGAGGGAGGTCAATCAACATAGCCAGTGTGTTACACATGAAGGAGACTAAAGAAAAGGACAGAAAAATTGAAGAGCTCAAGGTAAAGTCTAAAGTGAAGGCATTAACTCTTGAAATGTTATTATAACTTTACTAACCAGTTTAATTACATAATATTAAGCGCAAGAATTTCTTTAAATAATCACATTTTCTATATACATCTTGTAAAATTTTAATGCCATTCAAATTACATCAGTCAAAATTTTATTAATATTTGACTATTTAGTAGGGTGCTGCACGCCCATAAAAATATTGCACTATTACATGAGAAAAATTCAAATAATTGCTTAAAATAAAGTTTCTATATTTTAGGTTTAATAGCAAACTAATTGTAAATGCAGATGTATTTATTTATAAAACTATTGTTGCATTGTTCCAGAATGAACATGTCATTCTTTGAACTTTGTTAATTGTGATTACTTTCTGTGTCATGACCATACTGATGTAGAATGTTATGTTATCATATGATGTGTTGTATTATTCAGTTTTCAGAAAGTAGACTAGAAGCAGAAAATAGAGAATTGACAGAAGAAAATACAAAACTTGAAAGTGACAAAGAAATACTGGAGTCTTCAAATGCACAACTTATTGAAGAGAAACATCAACTGGAGACAAGTGTCATGCAAGAACAGGCAGAAAACAATCAACAGAAGACTGACAACAATCAACTGAAGACTGAGAACAATCAACTGAAGACTGAGATCAATCAACTGAAGAGTGAAAATGATCGATTGAGGAAGCAGATAACTGATGAAACAATTCAGTTAAAATCTCGCCACGAACAAGAAAAGCTTCAGTTTGAATCTCATTACCATCAGGAAAGACAAATTCTCCAATCTGAAGTTGAACGACTAACAAAAGAACTGGAGCGCATCAAGACTGTGTCTATTGACAAGAAATCTTTGGTGAGTATTGTATACCTTTTCACACTGTAGATAAACTCTTACTGTCCCATAACTTGACACATACGTATATGTTCAATTATTTTAAGGGTTTGAGGAATTATCAGTGATATTCATCCCCAGAGAGTGCAGTTATCTAGCAACATTTCTGATTGCCACCTTCTAACTATTTTATATTGTAGTTATCATTCAGCACTAATTGTGAGGGAGCCATTGTACACAACAATTAAAACACCGTTGCTATAACCTTTAATCTGATTAAAAAAATAACTGTAAATACTCAGTAATACAAAAACTAAATGATTTTCAATGTAATATTAACCACTTGTCATAATTGTGGCGCTGAAAAAAAATAATTTCTGAGGATAGACTAAGACTTGCTTACTGCCATAAAAAGCCTGCAAAGTGGTTCAAAAGTAGCTATTTGTATTTAAAAGGTAGTTAAATGTTCACTTGTGCTATTCTTCTGCTAAGCGGTAGCTTAAACACACAACACTTTGAACACACACTTGTTCACTGGATATGCCAACACCAGACTTGCCTTAATGTTCTCTCCATGCATTGACTATTTGGACAAAAGAATTTCAAGTAAGAACAATACTGTTGAGTACGGTATATATTTTCAGCTAACTACTGTGCAAACTTACCACCACCAATAATTCAAATGATCTCCAGTAAGCATGTAAGACTTACTGCGTATGCAAAATTCAAACTTGTCAGAGAAAACTAAATTCAGAGAGGTAAACACTTGAATAATACAAGTAATATTTGATAATCAAAGGATTCTGTTTAGTGGAGTATGAGATGGGGTCGACATTGAAATAAACATGCAATTGCTATTAATTACTAGTTCATTTGAATGAAATGGACTTTCACAATTCAGGATGTGATAAACACAGTGAGATATGGTGAGCACTGATTATGAACCTAAAAATGCTATTGTGAAGACATTTGGCTTAAAATAAGTGTATTTATACCATAGTTGCTATGGTAACAGTCATAGATAGCAATGTTATTTCCCTCCAATCGCCATTTGGGGAAAATATTGTATCACAAGAGGAGGGTTTAGATTGCATGTGGAAGATTTTTTTGTCAGCAATATAAAGTGAGATGAAAAAAGTTGTGGTATAAATTAATTGTTGTTTTTTACATGTTTGAAGTGTTTTGGGATCATTTATTTCATCCCTATAAAGAACTGGCTCAGAGAATTAATTTTTGAGAATATAGTTTTGTCTTGGGAACATCACTGGATATCATCACTTAATCTCCCCTGTTTTTTCTTAAACGTTGCGGAAAAGGAATAAAATGCACTTATCAATTGTTTGGAATGACCTTCACTGCATTAACTGGACATATTTTTCCCCTCAAAAAACACTATACGTTCTTTTTATTTTGTATTTTACTCCATTTAAAAAGGTAACTATGGTACAATATATTTAAACAATGATAACTCCCGGAATTAGATAACCATCCTCTTCCTCAGGCTTTGCCCTTGTGAATGGAACAGTTATTAGTGATAATTCTCGAACCCACGGTTTGACTCTTACTCATTTACGTAGTGATTGATAGTAAACAGTAACCATGGCAACATCGTTGTTGTTGTTGCTTTTTGTTACTCGGTGCACTTCATTTTATTATATTTGCTAACATTTACTTTTACAATTGTATTATATCTATTTAGACATTCCCACTAAAACTAGACTGGAGGCGTAGTCCTGACATGCCTGTGGCTACGAGTGGATACATCCAATCAGTAGAGATAAATGATACAGTGTATGTTGGAGGAGGATTCACTGACAGACGTGAGGATGAGTACATAGTGATGGCCTACAACAGACAGTCCTGCCAGTGGCACACTCTACCTCCATACAGTACCAAGTGGTTTGCTATGACTACCATCAACAACAAACTAGTTGTGGTGGGAGGACTGAATAGAGATGACTCTGATAGCAGTGAGCTAGGAGAGTGGCAGCCTGACAGCAACAAGTGGACACACCCCTTCCCTGCTATGTCTACACCTCACTGTCAGCCTTCAGTTACTTCATATAAACATTGGCTGGTGGTGGCTGGTGGTTGCCATGTAGTTTGTTTACATACTGTTGAGGTACTTGATGTATCCAACATGCAGTGGTCCACTGGACCATCTACACCAACACCATGGAGAAGCATGACGTCTACTACAATAGAAGATACCTGGTACCTCATGGGGGGAGTGTGTGAGGGTGTGGGTGATAGTCCTGATGTCTATAGCGTATCTCTGGAGGCTCTTGTTTCACACTCCTCATCAGACAGTTCCAACATATGGAACAAACTACCTTCACTCAACTGTACAGACTCCTGTCCACTCAACATTGGAGGATCTCTACTGGCAGTCGGTGGTTGGGACATGAAGAGTAAGAAGCTAGCGTCTACCATCCAGCACTATGTCCCTGAGACTAATACCTGGGTCCAGGCTGGACAACTACCACATGCAGTATGTGACTGTACCTGTATCATGACATCAGACAAGGTCCATGTTATGGGAGGATATGATGGGAATAGCATACTTAAACTGTTTACTTCTACTATTCACTAATAAATATATTTGTTTTTATGGAATCGTTTTGAACAAGTGAACTATTATAATTTTAATATGGTTTCCATGGTTACTGTTTATTTGTTTTCTAAAGAATAAAAAGCAAATTGTTTTATTATTGTAGAAGTAGGTTACAATGTACGCAGTGGGTGCAACTGAGTAGCTACTAATACAACACTTACTATAACTATTATATATATAGCTATACTAGCTATATATATTTTTCTCACAGTTTAAATTTATAGTAACAGTTGCTGGCATTCATTCACCCACAGCATACAGTACTACATTAAATGCACTCATTTTTTGGTAATTTCTCACTATATAAATTAACAATAGAAATTTACTTGATTTCGGTTTGCTAAAATCGTATTTCCTAAAGTGGGTGTGGTTTTTGTGGTGTCATGTTTATGACTTATAATTGATAAGGGACAACTAAGCACATCAAGTTTAGATTAATGACACCCTGATTCCTGTTTTGCTCCTCTAAATGTAACTTGAACTGGGATAAATTATTCTCTGATAACTCAAGAGAATTGAGCTAATACTAATGAATTCAATGCAAACACACACATACATACATGTACGTTCATTAGAAGGTGACCTTTATTCACGTCACAAACATTCAGTTTTTACTACTGCAGGCCGGCAAAAATTACAATATTCCTGATGCAGTCATTCTCAGGCTGAAATAATTATAATAATAGAACATTTTTTCTTGTTTTCTTGCTGAAGTCCTGTTCAGTCAACTGAGGTCGAACTCTCCGTAAATTATAAAACAGCAAGATTTCTTGAGTGTATGCTTACCATTTATTATATCATAGAGGGTGATTTGCATGCAGCATGGACAGCCAGCATCCTGAAAGAGCTCCTTTATACTGATACTCCCATCTTTCTTTACTTGATAGTGAATACCTTTCTTTTGAACTGTTGGGACACATCATTAGCTGTCTCAAGTAATAGTCTCACTAGTACCAATACCCTTTACCTATTGCCTGGGAAGCAGGCCACTTTGTGAGTAATTAAATTTCCTGGAGTCATGTATTCAGGAAATTTCATGTTTCTCTTTTTTTTCTGGTAGAGGATAGGGCTAAATGTTTAGACTACCACATAAAAGTTGATATATAGCTCATCATAGTTGATCATTCTTGTCTGGCAATGGCATTGATATCATTATTGCTCCCTGTCCAGTGATCTGCTCTGAAGTGCACTCAAGAAACCTCAATTCTACACACAATACAGTGGAACCTCTCCTAACGGACATTCCATATAACGGACATCTCTCTGCAACGGACAAGAGTAAATGCACCGATGGGACTTACCATAGCTGCAATGTTTAACGAACCTCTTTGCAACGGACTCTCCCTATTCCGGGAATACCTCCGCTAGCGGACGGGCGGGTCACATAACTTACTCAGCAAAAAATATTTTGACTATGTTGATTATATTGATAATGATTATTGCTAGCTACCAGCTATATCAATCCTTGTGATGCTAGTGATGTAGTAATTTCGTTCATTCTCTTTACATATAGTTCTGGGCCATAAAAGCGGTAACAGCAAGGTACTTCAACACCATATCCTCCCCCTCTGTTAACTCTGTCTCCAGTTACTTCGACAAAAGCCTTATTATAGTAGGCCGTAGCAGAAATGTTGTAGGGAATATGGCCAACAACTTGACCCTCCTTCAGTACAGCGACAGCACAGTTATCTCTGACATTGTCGGGTTCTCTCTTTAGCAGTAGCACTTCACCCATAGTCTCGCGTAGCCAGACCCTTTACCAATCGCTACGCGGGAAAAGGGTCTGGTAAACTGACATAGAGCAGTTTGTTCTTGCTTAGTCAGCAAGTGGTTAACTGTGGTTCAATTAGTGTGGGTGTAAATCGTTAAATATTTTAAGGCGCGTGAATTGTTCAGATCATCAGTAGGCAGAGTTCGTTCTGGAGTGTTAGGAGTTAAAATTAATCAACAACACTGTAGTTTATGTATCCTAACTACAGAGGCTCGCTCTCCTTTTGTACTGAAGCACATCACTAGTATTTATGTATGTTCATACATGGTAGCAAGATGCTGAGGTAGCAATAACTTAGAGCATGTCTGTTCCGTGTGATTCACAGAAATCTGCCCGGTGTGAACAGAGAGGACATGACAATACACAAAGAGAACATAGCGAGTAACATTTACTACAGGAATAAAGAGGTTGGGTTTCAAAAACAATTCAATTGAGAGTAGCAGAACATCTCACGTGTATCTCCATACCATACAGAGATAACTAGTAGTAATTACGCTCATTCCTGTAAGTACGTACATTCGTGCCAGCCTAGGTTGAGTGTGTCTATTTACATGTATAAGCTTATGTATTTTGTATGTATATATGTATGTATGTATGTGTGTGTGTGTGTATGTATGTATGTATGTATGTATGTATGTATGTATGTACAAGCTAAATTCTCCTCTCAAATCTGATGAATCTTTAAAAAAAAAACTTATAAAGTTTGCTTAACTCCAAATCAACAAATTAAGTTTTGCCTATCAAGGCTAGATTTTTCTCTAAACTGGTCATATTGGAATTTGGAATATCATTGCATACACAAATCCTAGCAGACACTGGACAGAGCAGTCAAATTAATAGAAAATGTTTTAGCTTAGGTGAACTGATATGAAACCATTAGATGGATTATGTTCCTTGTTACTCAGCTCAAATTAATCAGACCATGTGGTTGACTATATTCAGATAAATTTGCAACACCTTCAAATTCAAACTTCTGAAATGTTCTTGAAGTCATAATTATAAAATGTACAAGATGTGTGTTAGATAGAAACATTCTCACATAAAGGATCTGGAAAAATGCAAAGGAAAAAAATGAAAAATCTTGGTTGTTGCCTGGAATCGAACCCAGGGCCGCTGGCTTCAGCTACCAGTACTCTAACCACTGAGCTACGACAACCCTCGACTTCTAAGGCCTTCACATTTCCTTTATACTGTTGATGTGTGTTGTGTGGCTAAGACTGTCCTATGTAGCTTGATATCACATGATAAAACTACTTTGACCCCCCCCCCCCCCCCCCCCACACATCCCTTTAACCCAGTCACTCTATGAGTACAAGCATGAGAAAGTAACGCGTCAGTTTTTTGAAGTACTATACTGCTAACTTTTTGCTGACATCTTCCCAATCAATAAGCTTGAGGAATTGTTTCAAGCAACACAACAATGAATATCCGCTGTACACAGCCATTGGAAGCATACACAGCCAAAGAATTTCTTACACCAAGACTCACACTCCTGGTGTTTACGGAGTAGCTCTGTCCATCTCCAGCAAAATAACAAAGCTGGTTTCCCACTGCATGCCTCATGCACAAGTGAAAGTTGATGTATTTTTACTTGTATGTTTTTACTAAAGCAGTTCACATAGAGCTTGCTTCAGACTTCACTTCTGAAGCCTTTCTAGCTACTCTCACTCGCTTCGTGGCTAGACGTGGAGTTCCCAAGACCATTCTTTCAGACAACGGTACTGATTTTGTGGGAGCCAAAAATGAGTTGTCAGAACAACGCTCCATGTTGCAAAGCAAGAAGGCTGCAGACAGCAGAAGCTATCCACAATTTTTCAGCCTCAAATTCTATTAACTTGTAGTTTCTCCCCAGGAGGTCTCCACATTTTTGTGGAACGTGGGAAGCTGGAGTCAAACAATTAAAACATTGCTTCTGAAGCGTTTATGACACCACCACCTTACCTTTGAAGAGCTGTCTACCATTCCCGCTGAAGTTGAAGTTACACTTAATAGTCGACCTTATTGTTTTATGCAATGATGATGAGCATGAGGGGATGTGGGGGTTGGATGTGGGGGTGAGAGGGGGATATTATATGCAGAAATTGGAAATCGAGTAAGAGAGAGAGAGAGGGTTGGGTAAGGCGGTAGAGAAGGGAGGTTTCTATTTCAAAGTCCCGATCACAAGACTACACATACATTTTTTAAAGATAAGATACTTATATATTATACATAAATCGGTAGAATTTACACATGATTCATTCACCTCTTGTTCAGAAGCCTGTGCATGCATCTATATAGGGCATGAGTTAGACCAAAAAATGATTTAATGTACCAAGCGACTTTGTTAATTCGATAACAATTATCAATTTGAAAAAGTGTAAGCAAGTGATTTCTATAGTTCGATAGTTGTAGAGAAGACAACTGAGGGGTGCAAGCGAAAATGAGTGTGGTTAAGCTTGGAAAAAAGCATGAAAAATTTCTTGATGAGAACATTCCAACATGTAGTTGAAGAAAATTACGGTCTTTCCCTGAGAAGTGGGCATTATTTAGATTCTGGCACCTTCAGGTCTCAAGGTGACCAGATAAGAGCCAATCAAGTGTAATAGAAACTTAACTTCACATTAAGCTATCACTCATATTACTAAATACCTATAACATGAAAATTGAAGTTTAGATCAAACCTTTAGTTTGTGTCCATCAATGTCAAACAGCATGCCTCCATATATCTCCTTCTCAAGAAAAACTTCCTGACATCATTCTAGTCTGACCTGCTTGAGCCATGCAACAGTTACATCTGGTGTCCATAACAATACTACATCAAAGTTAACTTCAGGACTTTCTACATCATCTGGTACATCAGGTTTTTCTACAGGCATTTCTGTAGGCTCTGTTGCAGGAGTTGCTTGTTCAGATACTTGTTCATTGTCTTTTTGCTCATCTTCCGCTACTATTGGTGTGGGATCTGATGGTTCAAGTTCATTAGAATCTTTCTGCTCCTCATCTAACTTTGGATGTTCCGGAGAAACATCTTGCGAATGGCCAGTGGTTTCTTCAACTTCTTCTTCTTTGGTCTCGTCTTTGGAAGTAGCATTTGATGTTTTATTCCTTTCTGCTGTTGGGGGTGGACCGAACACTGAAACTCTTCCCATGATGCTGAACGCCCCAGGAGGGAGATTCCTTTTGGGTACTGGACTTGCTTTGGAAGAAACAGAGTCATCACCTGGTGCTGTAGTTAATGCTGCTCCTCTCTGTAGACTGTTCCCCACCGATTCTGTTGCTGTGGGCTCAGAGGATGATTCATATGGAGTAGGAACTGCTGGCTTTGGTTTGCGAGCTATAGGTGGACCTCCAGACATAGGCTTTTCTCCAGTACTTTCAAATGCCATTTGTGCTAAGCGTGCCTTTTCTTTAATAGAGAGATTAGACGGGTCTTTCATTTCTGGTGATAATGGGACAGCATCTTCAGTAGAGCTTATCCTTGATCTGGCTATAGGTGTAGGAAGTGGTGCCCGCTTTGAAGTTGGTTTGTTTCCTACACTTGGAAGTGACCTTGTAGCTACGGGAGGTGGCTGCTCAGCCTCATTTGTAGTTTCACTTTTTGTGTCTTCCTGTTTAGACTCATCTGTCACAGAACAAGATTTGGTTGGAGAATCATCAAGGACTTCCACACTGCTTTGCCGGGACCTGGGTGCTGCTTGAGGAGGCTTTTTTGTCTGTTAAGAAGGAGTAGGTGCAGGTTTCTTTCTCAGCATAGCTCCAGGCTTTGGCATTGTTGAGGAGTTGGTGATTTAGAAGTTTCTTTATCTCTTTATCTTCAGGTTCAGGTGTGTAATTTTTTTAACTCAAGCATGTTGTGTAAAATATTTCAACGGCTACTTATCTTGCATAGATAATCCCTGGAGGGCAATTTAAGTTTGAACTCTAATGCTACTTCTGTGAATAGCTGCATTTGTCAAGAATCTTGTGTGGATTGATGAGTTTGGAAAAATCTATAATAAAATACAAATAACACAGTTAACAATCTATTTAACTTCGTCAACTGTGAGCTAGTATAATGTCATAAGCTAACAAAAACTTTTGTCATTGTCTGGTGAATGTTCCCACTCTATTTCCGGCTCTATTTCTGTTTGTTCGTCTTCATCTGCCAAGTAATTAATTACAGCATATTATTATTCTGAGTCCGCTTCCTTGGCCATGTTATCATCCTCTTCTTATTTGCTTCACCATTATGGTTATCTTTCTCTACTTCACTTGTTTCCACCTCTTGAGATTCCTTCTCCTCTTCCACAGAGTCTTCTAACTCTGAGGTATATTTTATAAGACATTCATGTAGTTTAAATTTATTTCAGAATTATGTATATAAAAAACAATTCTAACAAATCAATTATGTCTACTCCTCGAAGGACCTAATTCGAAAGCATTAGCTAAAGTGAAGTCGGCAAACTAGTTGGCTAAACACAGTGGCCTTTGATTGTAGAGCAGGAGGTAACTGAGTTTAGTCACACATAATATCACAATTGACAATTCAATTAACCTGTATGGTTCTATCCAAACAAAATTATCACATACATTCTTTCTTTTTGGTTTTAGCTCCTTGTGCTCACCAATGTCTACAATTGCCGTCACATTGGTTGATGTATTTTCACCATCTAGAACATTTTCATGCTTCTATACATCTTTCTTATCTTCATCCTTTTCATTTCTTTCTCTACCTTGCTTTAAACTCTTTTCAACATTCAATTCTGCAGACACTTTTTATGACTTCTCGTCTTGCATGTTTTCCTTGTTGGACTTCTATGGTGTCTCTACCTTGGATTCATGTTGGAGTTACAAAGTCCACATAATGATACGGCACCTGGGGAGTAAAACTACTCTTGTCAAGCATCTTCCTAACCTGAATCATCAAATTGTACCTCCCCATTTTGAACTGGAATATTTTCTTCACAGAGTGAAATATTAGAGTAATCTGGTACAGGAGATGGCCCTTTCTTCTTGATTATGGAAAAGACAGTGGAAACTGGAGGTAGTTTTTCGACCATGTCAGTGGTCTCAACTGTTTGCTGTTGATAAACATTTGGTCAGAGTTAGCTCCTCACTTAACTTGTTTTTATGATTGACGTACATAAATCTGTAAAAATTGCAATAATGACATGCTGTGAAATATAATGAAGTGGCTTTGTAACTCCAACATTAACTTTTTCTTCCTATGATTTCTTTATCTTTTTAATTGAGTACATTTTCTGCTACTACATTTTCTTGAGTAGATTTTAATCTGCAAGAAATAATAACAATAAATAAAGCCACTCATAGAAACACTAAGCAACAAAAAAACTGTCGTTCTTGAAAATTATGTATGGTTAAGGGTTGCAATGTAATGAAACCGCTCTCCTCCGTTTATTTAAAAAAAAACCATTTCTAAGAAAAATGACAACTTACTACCACCACTGATTCGAATAGAAAATTAACTATGGTAAAATTGGTAAGACTGAACTGAGTCCCACAACAATTCAGATCATGTCAGAGATAGCCTAATTCAATATCCTTGGAGGATGCATGTAAATATCAATAAACAAAAACAAGTCAACCACTAAGTGAATAGCTACAAAAACACAATGATCAACAGTACAAGATGACATATGTACATTCAAACATAGCTAATATAAACAACAACAAAAAATATTCCCAATTTTTTTTTTATAGCTACCACTTACAATGTGTCGCTAACTCACCCCAATAGCAATAACAACAGTAGTAATAGTAGTTGTAGGGTAGTGGTGAATAATAAATGAATAATAATAATAATAATGTTAAAGAGAAAGACTGTAATTCAAAGTATTCGCAATGACATGAAATGTACATCTAAAACCAAGGAGTAGTATTTACAATTACAAAAGATACAAATTATGACCTTATTATGTACTGAACAAGCTTAATAGCTCTGCATGTTACTAAATAGGAAATGCCTTAAAGGTAAATTTTGTTATTAAATTTTGCTAGTATGTTTGTTGCATGTTATCTCTTTTGTTGACAGTCTCAGATTTGGAACTTTATTTGCAGTTCAAGTGTGTAGTTCAGAGACCCTACTAGAAACTAGTATGAGATTAGAAAATTATTTATATAATTTTTTTTTAGCCAAAAAATGACAACAAAAACCTGAACAGTTAGATTCCAGATTGATGCTCAGTTTAGAACTGCAAATATAACTGAAACTGTTACATAACTCAATAAAGCCTGCTCACATTAATGGTCAATATCACATCTTGTAGAAGTTGCTATTGGGAAGTGGTTTACAAAGCAAGAAAACTGAAGAGCTTTCTTTCAACACATGAAGTAGGATAGGCTACTTAGAAGCTGATATTAAGAACCAAAAATTTCCTTTTATACGGATCCAATTTGGGTATTTTATTGCGCAGAAGTAAAATTAAAGTTCAGGGTAGGTTATGCAGGAGTTGACGTAATAAATGTACACACCCTACACGCGGCCATTTTGAGTGGCAATAGTGAAGAGCTTTTGTGCTGTTGTTAACTTAGATAACTTTCCCTGTACCGCATTTAAGCTTCGTCCAACGAGAAATAATAAGCAGAAAAGCCAGGTGAAGACACAATTAGCCTAGAATACGCAACGCGCCACTCTACGTTTTGCCACTCAAAATGGCGACGTAGCAACTGTTGCTAATTAAACGTCACTCTACGTCACTTCCTGCATAACCTCTCCGTAGTAGAAAGCTGAAGTAGAAAGCTATAATAATAGTTAGTTTTCAGGCTAGCTAACAAGTTCCAGGATCATTAAGCGCAGGCCTACTTAGTTTCTCAAGTCGTTTAAATTATATATTATTTGGCACAATATTCTCCCGAATGTTTAGAGCTGGTCAACGTTGATAAGGGGCGGGGCTAAATTGGCCCAATTTGTTCAGCTATGTGGGCGTTTACCAAAGCCCTGCCTTTTGCCGCACAGCTTTAGAAGGGCGTGGCAGAATCATTTTCTGGTTCTGGAGTGAAAATTTTCTTAGTCCTCACGGAAGTATGGCTAGAAGACCTGGATGGTCTAGATCCTTTAAAAAGGATTCAAAGTTGCAACAGTATTTTTTAGACCAAGTCATACCTACCGGGAAGACACTTGGAACGGGATCTTATGGCTCAGTGTTAGAAGTAAGTAAAGCGTGCTAGACTAAAAGCTTATAAAGTTCGAACTTAGAATAATACAAATGTAATTTACTAGCAAATTTTTGATGTGTCCTATTAGCTACCATTATTATGTTATTATAGGTAAAGTATAGCAAAGTTTTGTGTGCTGCTAAGCGTATGCATGAACTATTACTGGATCCTGGTAATCAAGGAGTTCAAGAGACTGTAGACAGATATCAACAAGAATGTCAGCTCATGGCAGGTCTCCGACATCCTAACATAACACAGTTCCTTGGTCTGTGTTTCCTGGAGGGAGCAGACCTACCTCTACTGGTGATGGAGAGACTAGAAATGAGTGTGGATGACCTCCTGGAGTGTGCCCCTAATATTCCACTTCAAGTCAAGATTTCCATTCTTAGCTACAGACACAGGCAGCGGTTTAGTTTACTTGCATAGTCGAGGACCTCCAATAGTCCACAGAGACCTGACTGCAAGGAACATCCTCCTCACATCGTCTCTGACAGCTAAGATCACTGACATGGGAAACTCGCGCATGGTAACTTTAAAACCAGCTCAGCTAGCCCAAACACTCTCAAAGAATCCGGGGACCACTGTGTACATGCCACCAGAGGCTCTCAGCGAGAGCCACAGATATGGCCCATCTCTAGATGTGTTCTCATTCGGACATCTTGCCCTCTACATACTGACACAAGTAAAACAGAAATTAATTACAACTAGTAGTAGTAGTAGTAGTAGTAGTAAAATGGCAAATCTATTTGTAGTAGTACAGGAGCATATATTGTCAGCTACAGTGCTTCCAACTTAAAGAGTGGATTTTTTTTAACTACTGTATAGAACCTCACTGTAGTCATTTAACATACACATTCTTTTTCTTCACCATCCCAGTAATGTTTCCAATAGTGAAACTGGATGAACAGCACTTTTTTCATTCACTCTAATAAATTTTACGCCATTTTTTATGTCAAGATTTTGTGGTAGTTCGTCATTAAACGTAGCTAGTTAAAGCTACGGTCCTACAGTAATTTCCCGAGCGGTTAGATGGGACTTTCCCTAACTGCAAGGCCGCAGATTTAATTTCTTTAAGTTGCTGTATGGATTCTCAGCGTTCTACTAGCAGTAGTAAGAAGACACTGGGCTGACAACATGAGGGTGGGACAGTTGGAGTCGTAAGGGTTGTGCGGCTCCAGACAGCAGCTAAAATACTGGCAGTAATGCCATAAAACTTTATCCCATGGGCCTGAGATACAACCATAGCTAAAGCAGCCATATCCATGCAACAGTTAGCGGTAAACTGCTGGCACCTCTCGTACCTTTATGACAGATACACATGCGCTATTTTGTGACATCACGTTTACATGTGGTTTGTGGTTAGTTTGCGGTTATAGGTGATGGAACTGGGAGCTTCAAGACAGTTTGTTTGAGCTAAAAAAAGAGAAATTATTTGTCCCTATCTCTATAACTTGGTATACTGATACTTTAATACCTAAAGTTTCATATGAGCCTGATGTTGTGGGCACACGAATTTGAATCTCAAAATATTTTAAATTTTAAGAAAAAGTGTTTAAGCCAGGATTTTTTAATTTATTGAGTTATATCTCTATAAATATGACACATGATGTAAAATTATCTTAAAATTATTATGTATAACTTTGGTAGCTTTATCTTGAAAATTAAGTGAGTTGTGGCTGTTTTTCACCAAATATTTTAGGCATGGTAAGCAGGCCTGTATAGTCTGGTGGCTTAGTGAAATTATCGTTTTTTGGCGGACAAAAGGATCAAATTTTGCATGAAATTTTCTTTCAACTTCATAAATATTATTAGCCTAGGAGCCCCACCCAAAAATTTTAATTAAGCCCACTAATTAAAAATGGCCGCCAGAGCATTTATTGTTATTTATGCTTTAAATATTCTGTTTTTAGAAGCAATATTATTATGCAAGAATTATTGTATAGCTAGTAAACATGTTAAATTTCAAGTTTAAAACATAGATTGATAATAATTGAATATTTATGGCTGCATTAGCAACTACACAGTGGTGAGCAGCATACATTAACTTTGGCACAATTATATCTACTGTAATCTCCTTTGCAGGCACACTTAAAAAAAACTTCTGGTATGCTAAGCCAGACCAGTTCTCAACACCGTGCAGCAGCAATTTTTGACCAAATTCACTTGGATTTGAAATTACTTGGTGGGGTTGAGTGCAAGAAGTCCATATTCCAGCCTGGTATTTACTTACTATGTTAATGTTTAGGCTCTTACAGCTAAACAATTCCTCTCTGGCCCCATCACTGAACTCAAACTGATCTCATCCTATAGCACAACTGTTAATCTTTCTATCTTTTGAAAGTGATTGGAGCTGCAAGGTACATAGCTAATGCTGCTTGCTTCCAGAAAGTGATATTTATAACTGAGGTCTAATTTCACCAGGGTTTGCACTATAAGAAACTGAAAAAGGCTGATTCCAGTTCCATAAAATGACTTTACTGCAGTTGTTGAGTTGGGGTTATGGTCAGAATTATCCAGAGCACCAACAGTGAATAATCTATCCGTAAGACAGGCCGGGGCCACAACTCCTTCTTTTTATTGTTCAGATACTGCTGCAGCTATCATACTTTCAATTTGTAAACTTTGTCATATGAAATACAAATTCACATGTGATAAGTTGTTCAATGAGTTTCTTGCTCCAAGCCATGTGGTGAACGTTTAGACCAATGTAAATGGGAAGAGGTGGCTCAAGATCAGAGGAATGCCTTGTTTCATGGTACAAGATTCAGAAGCTTTCTTATGTGCTAAAATGACTTGACCTACAGTTAGTCATGCCTGAGTTTCACATCGCCCTTGGTCTTTCAAATTAGTACCATTGAAAATTAAAGGAATATGATATATGAGGCTTGAAGGAGTAGGATGAGACTCCTGTAGGCAATTAGATGGAAAGGAACCATTGAACTTGAAAGGGCTGATCAATAATTATTGTAGCAGCCTTGGCTAAAATGGTAGCATCTTCAGAAAATGTCCCCTTCTGTAAAGCCTCCCTAAGCATATCTTGGACAGCCTTATTGAATGTGATTACGGTATTTCTGCCATCAAACTGTTCTTGGGCTTCTGGGAATTGTTCCAACAGTCGTTCCTTCAACTTGATTTTATTGTACTCCTTACACTGTTAAAAATGGGGTGTATGGGAAACCCATTTTGGGGTGTCCAGGTAACACTGGCTGTACTACTCCGCATAGGGTGTTTCCATTTCACCTAGAGGAAGTGTTCAGTTACACCCCTGTACACCCTTCATTATACCAAATGGGGTGTTGTGATACGCCCATGTCCAAGTTCTATTACACCCCTATTAGGGCTCATAATGCACCAAATATGGTGTTATTGATCTCTACCAATGGGGTGTTGTGATACTCCCGTAAACTAGCTACTACAACACTCCAAATGGTGTTCTACAATACTCACTTTATAGCCATATATTTTAGTGTGTAAAATTTATTCCAGTAATCAGCAAATGCAATAAATATTAGTCCGTGATGTGACATTGTATCTGTGTGATAGGTGAAGAATTAACTGTTCATGAATGAAGATGCTCAGGACTTCTTCATACAGCCAGGATGATTAGAACTGTTCATCACTCATGTCAGCTGTGATCTACAAACAGCAACAATAAACAAAAAACAACAAAACATAATGGTAATTGACTTCGGATATTCCATACCCTTGCCCAAATCTCAGCATGTCATACTTTTTTCAAAAGTAAATTTAAATAAAACATATATTGTACTTGTTTAAAAATGACGACAACAACAATAGTAATGTTTAGAAGACAATAAGGACCCAACTTCGTTTATTATTCCATGGACATAATTTGACACTCAAGTCATGTCCCACACTCTCTCTTGAAGTCTTTATGAAGTTCATCCACACTTTCATTTAACCTATTAGTATCATATCAACACTATATGATTGGAAACATTCTACTAAGTGTCTTTTGTATCGATACCCACTTGTGTACAAACTGACTGTTCAGTTCCCTACCAGTCTTACTGCACACTTCATGTAATAGTTAAGAACAAACTAAAATATTTCTCTCTCCTCCCCACCATACACTCACACTATGACGATCAAATAATTTTCAAATATAGCTTAAGCAAGGATCCTTTACCAATAAGAAGTGCCCATGATACAGACCTTTATGAAGTGCCTGTGACCCTTTACCAACATGAAGTGTCTATAACACAGACCTTTATAAAGTGCCTGTGACCCTTTACCAATACAAACATGATACAGACCTTTATGAAGTGCCTGTGACCCTTTACCAACATGAAGTATCTATACATAATACATACCTTTATGAAGTGCCTGTGACCCTTTACCAACATGAAGTGTCTATAACACAGACCTTTATGAAGTGCCTGTGACTCTATACCAACATGAAGTATCTATAATACAGACCTTTATAAAGTGCCTGTCACCCTTTACCAATACAAAGTGCCCATGCTACAGACCTTAAAGACGGCCCTGTGACCCTTTACCTACATGAAATGTCTATGATACAGATCTTTCCAAGGTCCTACAGGATCAGAAATTGTTTACCTAAGTGCCTATAATACAAACCTTTTTAAAAATAGTCCAAGTCTACAAAGTGTATATAACACAGACTTTACCAAGTGGAATCAGAAAACTTTATTAAGTAAAGGTTCACTGAAGTCATTTTATAGGGACCTTCAGTGGGATCAGAAACAGAACTGTATACAAGTGCTATATGATTGTATAGGCTGCCTGTGACCCTTTACCAACATGAAGTGTCTATAATACAGACCTTTATGAAGTGCCTGTGACCCTTTACCAACATGAAGTGTCTATAATACAGACCTTTATAGAGTGCCTGTGACCCTTTACCAATACAAAGTGCCCATGCTACAGACTTAAAGATGTCCCTGTGACCCTTTACCTACATGAAATGTCTACGATGCAGATCTTTCCAAGGTCCCACAGGATCAGAAATTGTTTACCTAAGTGCCTATAATACAAACCTTTAGTCTATAAAGTGTATATAACACAGACTTCACCAAGTGGAATCAGAAAACTTTATTAAGTAAAGGTTCACTGAAGTCATTTTATAGGGATCTTTAGTGGGATCAAAAACAGAACTGTATACAAGTGCTATATGATAGTATAGGCTGCCAATTGCTGCCTACACGGTCTATCAAGCCGCTTATTTCATTCAATCAATCAAACTATAGCTTACAACAAATTACTGCTGTTAATCTAGCTCCACAATTATAGAATTTACGCTAAATTGGATAGCCGTAAGTTACTAGAAATTTGCCCCTACCCCACTGTGGGCCTGCCCACATGAGATCTTTATCAATGTTAAGTTTTGTAGTCAGAAGTATTTTTGTTGAGTTTTATGGTCATGTGCAGTAGGTAGCGGTAGCGTGTGTATGTGTGTTAGCAAGGATTGTACGATCACAAGACCAGAACATTGCAGCATTTTGTGTGAACAGTAGGCGGGAGTTTGTGTTAGTATTTAAGTTGTGTGTCTCGTGGTTCGAGTTAGTTCTATGTCATCTCAGTTCGCTGTGTGTCGTTATCCTGTGTTTAAAGTAATTTAATCCTACCTAAAACCTATTCCTTCAGGCGGGTATGGTTCGCCGGGTAGTCAGCAGGAGGCATACACTCTGGTGGCAGCAACTACTTTGCTGTCTCCAGGTGCGAGCGAGAGAAGGGAGCGAGTAATCCAGACGTAATCGAGCCCACACCCACATCATTCTAATTTAATACAGATAATAACGTTATCAATAATATATGGCAATTTAAAAATAGTAATGTTTAGGTAAGCACTCCCTCTGAATATTCTAGAACACATCTGCTCGGTAAGGAATGTCTTGTCACAACAACGTAAATCAGATATATGGTAAAGGGTTCCTGATCTAAACAGGTACATGAACCTGGTCAACCAAATAAATGGTAAAGGGTGTGTTGTCACAATAAGGTAACACAAGTACTTGGTAAAGGGTTCCCGATCCTACATCAACCAATTTCATGGTAAAGGGTGCCTTGAATATTTAGTAAAGAATTCCTAAAACCTTGGAAAATATTGAGGTTGTGTCACAGGCATTTGGTCAACCATAAAGTATGTCAAATACAGTAACCCAGTCTAGAACTTGGTAAAGGGTCCCTAATTCCAATTAACAGGCCCATTCACCAGGACTCACATTTAGTCAGCAATCACACGTTAGGTATCTGACAAGCATAAAGTATTTAAACAGTTATTGTTGGAGTGAGAGAGTTGACAGTCCTGTGGTAGGCACTATTAAAGGTGTATCATAGTTACTAGGCTAATCCTACATATATCACAAGGAGTCTAGCCATCATGGTATTTGGTAAAGGTCACCAATCCTAAAAGAGGTGACATTTCAATATATTGGTATAGGGTGTCTTGTCAATAGACATGTTATACTAACGAACTCTCAATTTTTTGTGCCACATGATGCAGTTTTCCAACCAATGGTCACTAATGAATATTAGCCTCTCCACTCTAACATTATAAGTGATCATCATGCAACCTTTGTGCATTCTCTTATAGTTCAAATATCAGCTACAAAATCCAAGCACAAAGTGTGTGGAGGTACTGTGCTAACTAGAAAAACGGAATCTCACCGTTAGTTAATATAGAAGTGCAGCATGTATCTGCCGTTACTAGAATCATTTGGGGGCTATTCCACAGTGTCAGCTGTCCAGTGGAGGTGCACTGTAGAGGAGTAAAGTCAGACCTATTCAGACTTCTATATTCATAAGCTCCAGTGTCCTCTTAGCTCCATCAATGCTGCAGATAGCACGGTGGAACTCCCAACAGCCTGAAAATAGAGATGGAAAAAAAAAGTTAATGAAAGTAACCTCAAGATGTGTTAGACTCCTGATTCTAAATATAGCCCAAACATGTGCTTGCATGCATAAAAGGTCATCAAACACTCCTGACTTGAGTAAATATGAATGTGTGCTAAAATAACTTCCAGATAAAATATGCATTCACAATTTAGAAGTAGCTAGCTACTGTCTACTACTACATAATGACTGCCAAATTTTTTAACCAATATCCCAGCAGATTTATTCAGCATATATTCTGGGGGCTGCATCTATGATGCTGAGGCTTCTCTTTACTGCTGTAAGATACTAATACAATTTTCAATCAATACTTTCTTTCACTGGTCATTAAAAAGTTGTAGCTATCCTAAGTCAAACTCAAACATTATACAAATAGCGCACACCGTCACCACAAATTATGATAGTTCACCCACACTAAATGACTACCACTAAAAAAATTACTTCATCTCAATCACATCTCTCTTCTGGGGGGCTCCGTCGAACCTGACCTTCACCATCATCTGCCTCGTACAACTCACACCACCGCGCACAAAATACGCGAAAACTGGAGAATTTATACCATACGCATCACGGACAATTATTGGTAAAGGGTCTTTGCTGGGGAGAAAAGGGCGTGGCTGCACTACGAGAGTAAAAGAAACGTTGCAAACTTACATGAGACATCGGAGGAAAACCGCTCACCTGGAAGCATCATTTACAATTTTTAGGTAGGTTTTGTCTCAGGTGATTTATACAGGTGTGGGGGGGGGTTGAGGTAGGGGAGGGATTTTGTAGAGTTAATTTAGCCAAATGATAATATTGAAGTCAGACAGATGAAAACAGGACAAACTATTATGAATTATGCACCTCAACTTTATAAAAGAAGTATTTTACATTTTAAACGAACTAACAGTACAGTAAAACTGTGGTTTTTTGTATATCTTTTTAATTTTTTTCTTAAAATGTTTTGTCAGGGAAAAAGTATGGAGGGTGAACGAAACGGGATGGGGGTGGGGGGAGGGAATCCCAACATTGCCATAGTCTCTATGAAACCCTGCCTTTACCTACCCCTATGCTGGGAAATGTGTGATATAATTAGAACATAGTTCTGATTCAAATCTCCTCCTCTCCCTTCCTCCCAATAACGTCCACTGCTTACTTGCAGTCTTGTAGAACTTGGTAGTAACCACTGAGGAGTGGCTGTGAACTTAAGCAGAGAAAGTGGCTATAGATTAAGATAGTGGGAAGGGTTGAAAGAATTGCATCTATAACTAATTTTTGGGCTTGTAAGTGGTAGAGATAATACTACCAACAGGATAAGGAAAGGTTTTGAATGCTTACACTGAGTCTCCATAGATAATTGGCATTTTCCTGAATTCTAAAAGTCATATCTAAATACGGCAGTAATGTGCTTTTAGCTAAAAACCCAAGTGTGATACTTTTATGTTCATATTTTATGTTGATATTTTTTTAGTTCTGTCACTTTTGGTTAAGGAGAAGGCTGGGTCGGTGGCTTGGAAAATATGAATGGGAAACTAGTGCTAGTTATATCCTGCATTGAACCCACTTACTTGTGTGTGTGTGTGTGTGTGTGTGTGTCCTTGGCTCAGGGCCAAGTTCAAGCCCCACTCTGGCAATTTTCCATTTGGTTTTCCATATGCCTCCCGCCAGTCCACCCAGCTGTGATTGGGTACCTGGCATTTGCTTGGGTGCAAATTCAAGGCCTTTCTCATGAAACAGCAATGTTTGGGTGGCCACGCCACTTGCTGTGAGGAAAGGCCTATTCTCCTGCGAGTTCCTAGCCTGGCTCCAGGAGCTTTGCTTGCATGGCTCACAGTGCCTGCTTAGTGCACAGGCATCCTGGGTCTGCCAGGTGTGCATGACCGCTTAACGGCAACAAGAGATTTACAAATTTGTATTTGGATGTGTGTGCATGTTCTTAGATGGACACTAATTGGTGGAGTTGAGGAACTATGAGCACGTGTTGGAGGATGTACTATGCTAGATGTTTGAACACAGCCATGTAAAGCACCACTGTCTTGTTCATAAGAGCTACAGGTATGTAACTGGGATATATGTTTTTGTTGCATTTTATTAATGTTTTCTCTTTTTGTCAGGCTGTAACGATTACAATGAAGTGATTTCAAGAAGTAAATGAAGACTATCTCTAAGTACAAGTGACATTTGTACGACATGTCTATCGAACATTACGTCTTTGTTTTTTTCTTTTTGTGATTATTTTACTGTTGATTATCTTTTGTTGGATTGTGATTATTGCATGTCTGTATTAAATAAAATAAAGGAAGTCATATGATCATCTGGTAGTGTTGAACCTAATAGTCCTGTCTGCTTATTATTCTGCTGCAAATGGACGTTTATCTGGGATACGGAGTGCGATAGCAGCAGAATACACCTCATTACTGGGGACAGGTGGTGGTGTTATTGTGATATTTTGATCAATGACATGCAATCACAGTAGTGTTGTTGTTCCTTAGTTATTCTAAACAATGCTTACACACTTGGCTATGCTACATGCATGTATGCATACAGATCAAACCATCTCAATTCAGATTCATAGACCAGTGTCTAGTGCACTCTGCCCGTAGTTTTTAGATACAGTAGCAACTTATTTCTCAAAAGTCAGTTTGGCCCAGATCGTAGGGAATGGTCCTGCGGAGGTGTGCAGATGGTGCAGGTCACAGGTGGAGGCCTTGGTCGCAGAGCAATTAGTGTCATGCTGCAGGGTGTGCAATGGATCCCCAGATAATCAGTAATGCATGCATATTTAATATGCATGCATAATAATATATCATGCATATTTAATATGCATGAGGCGCGAAATCCAAGATCTTGGGGATTAAACGTGTCCTTACATAGTAGAACATGTTCTTCCTTTATCACACTAACAATACTTATTACATGGTGACCATGGGCTCCTCTCCTACATAAGGTGGAGCCATAGCATGATCCCAAGCAAATATCAATTTAATTGCACAGCAACTGCAGTCTCTCTATATACCATTTTTCTTGTGTCTGAACTGATTGTTATGCAATTTGTATTTAGATATGTGCCATAGGTTAAAAAATAGGTGGAGGTTGTGGTCCTGTGCAATGTTAGTGTCA
>WLWD01004549.1_pt1 | contig 25518 bp, 13 predicted proteins | sample 6712731 | NCBI WGS metagenome assembly WLWD01 (sample SAMN12718690, study PRJNA576275) | sponge metagenome | isolation source: marine sponge | host: Mycale hentscheli | place: New Zealand: South Island, Marlborough, Capsize Point | collected 2014-11-01 | reverse complement strand
AATTAATGTAAAAGCATAACAATTAAAATTAGTAGTTACTCTTTGTTGAGTGACATTATGGTAGCTTTCTTGCACTTCTTAAGAAGTTCTTCGCTGAAAGAAGAATCATGGCAGCATTCCACACCACTGTTGAACTTGAGAGTCATAAGAGAGATGATAGTGCCATTTACTGTAAGAATAAGAAGGCACCAGATCAAGCAAACACTACTGTAACTGAAGTGCACTCTGACTCAGAACTTGCAGTAGCTACCAGCTGCTTTTTTGCTGCTGATTATTGATAATGTATTTTTACAAGGATGCTGACTGTGCATGCATGTACTGTATCTACTGCAATGTCAACTAGTCTACAGTACAGATCTAGTACTTCAGCTTCCTCCGAGCAGTGGTAGCTTCCTTAGCATTAATATTAAGGCATTGGTTGGGCCTTGACAACCAACAATTGACACTTCATAGCCTCCCAAAAGGGCAAAGTTTTGAAAATTAAATCTGGTAAAGGGTCTTCAATTCCTTAGTAACCGGCCGCAGCAACTGTTTGTGACTTGAAAAACAAGCGTTTTAGCAGGAATTCTCTCGGCGAAGTTTTGAAATTAAATCCGGTTAAGGGTCTTCAATGCCATAGTAACCGGTCGCAGCAACTTTTTGTGTCTTGAAAAACAAGCGTTTTCGCAGGAATTTTCTCACACTTCGGAGCTTAAGTTTAAAGTAAGGCTTGCTTGATGCTGTTGTTTCATAATAAACTGGGGTCAAGCCTACAAAGCCGTGTTTTTAGGAGAAAAAAGGGAACCCGTGCGCATGTTTAAAGGGCATACATACCATCCATACACACACACATATATATAATTTTATACCCGAATTATCCACCCATAATACTGTCTCGCTCGCTCCGCTCGCTCGCCAACTAGTGGTGTGCTTGAGCACAAATGGTGAGCGAGTCTGCCAAGTTAAAACTACAGTATTGTTACTACGTAATTTATATTTTAGCTTAATTCATGCAAAACAGTATAATAGCAGTTGACCATTAATTTTAGCAAACACAAATAATAAATTACACTCTTACCTGAGTAATGGTAAGTTCTGTAGTATCAAACTTGAGCAATTCTGACTACCTCAATTGCCAGTAACTCTTGAACAAGCTCTCAGCTACAAAATAAACAGGCCAGTGTTATTTTTTTGTAATATTAGCCAACAAATATGGAATTACTACTTTCCTCAATTTCCTGAGTATTGGCAACTTCTGTAGTTACAATTTAAGCTATTTTGACCATCTGAATTACCAGTAATTCTTGACAAGCTCTCATCTACAAAACAAAAGACCATTAAATTTAGCAAACAAATACAAAATTACTTTCTTACCTCATTGTCTTGAGTAGTAGTAACATCTGTAGTATCAAATTGAAGCCATTCTGACTATCTAAAATTACCATAATAGTTATAAAAGTATGATAAATTAGAGGGACATGGTGTAGTGAAATAGATCACTACATAACAGAACTACATTCATATATGTGTGTGTACATGTGTTTCCTTTATACTATTACCCACATTCACTTATTCTGATTAAGTACTACCTCTATCTGTTACATCTTACATTCAATTACTATCTTTGTGTGTTTTTCCTCATGTTTATTTTGTAATGCTTAACAGCAATCTTTTACTTCTAATTACATTTAACCTGCTTGTTCATTTACATTATCACCTCTATTCAAATATCTTTTTCTCGGCATGCATTACATTCTCTCATTCAATCTCATCCATGCTCTTAGTTTTGTACACCAGTTTACCATTTTAGTTGTTCAGTTGTTGTAGTTTCTGCCTTCATAAAAATTAAAATCTTGTAAACACCAGAAGAGTAAACCTTCTAGGTGATAGGCTAGCCCCACCAATAGTAAATGCAAAATAATAACAGTCTTCACCAACTTATGTTTGCACTATTTGGCTATCACTGAGAATTACAGTACAATTATATTGAACTGCTATCTAATGTTCCAGTATAATATTAATAAATAAATAAATATTATAATAATTCCAACCAACCTGTGGATGATATGGTGTTGTTAAATGATGGTCTATGTTAAGCAACTTCATCAATTCAGAATTTAGTTTGTTGTTAAACTCTTTCCCCTGATCTGAAGTTACTACTCTACATAAACCCATCTTCATAAACACCTACACAACAATTACACTGCTGAATTTAAATATTCATATAGTTTGGTATCATTAACCTTAAATAAAGCCGATGCAACACTAGGAGCTTCCTTATCTAGCAGGGCAATGGCATCCACAAATTTTGTGAAGTATTCACTGGTTGTGAGAATATAGCAATTCCCTTGCTGAGACTTAGGCGAGATTGGTCCAATCAAATCAATTCCTATGTGATACCAAGGTGATACCACAGGAACTGGATGAAGTTCTGGTGCTGTGATGTTAATTTTTCTGTTGGTTTGCTGGCAAATATCACAGAGTCGAATCTATTGTTTAATCATAATAGCCTAGTCTGCAAAATTTATATCAAATGTATTAACCTACCAATTCTTGAACATATTTTGTTATTCCTGCCCACATAAATCTTTCTGCAGTTACTCTTGTTAAAGTTTTTCTAATTCCAAAGTGGCCAGAAGTGGGATGCTGATGGCACATTTCTAATATTCTTTTTCTTTCAGCTTTCTCAAGAATATAACATAACTAAAAAAATTAGTGTAGATTTAATAGTAATTTGTGGCACACCTAATGTCAATTCAGTATTTCATTGAAACCATACCAAGTAGTTACCACTAATTCTTTAAAAAAAAAAGCTTGAAAGCTAGGTTAAAAAGCTGGAGAGCTAGGTTTTGAGTAACTGATTTTATGTACCTTTTTGCCACCTCCTTGCAAGTAAAACACATCTCCTCCGTCCACACAAAGTTTACTGGCTTTTCTCCTGATTGTTCTTTTGTCATTTTTACTTGTATTGGGAGGGTATTCCCCAGTAGACAAGTAGTAACCAGCTCGCTCAATAAAATTAAGCTCTGAATCTGTTTCTCCGCCCATCTCTCTCCCGCTCTCTCCCCACTTCTCTCTCCCGCTCTCTCCCCACTTCTCTCTCCCTGCCCGTTATGCTAACCCACGTGGGGGCACCGTTGGTGGCAGTATAATTGGCGAGCGAGCGTAGCGAGCGAGACACTTACAGGGGTAACACAATTGAAAATCGGGGATGTTTGCTTGTTTATTGGCGAGCGAGCGTAGCGAGCGAGACACTTACAGGGGTAACACAATCGAAAATCGGGGATGTTAGTTTATTTATTGGCGAGCGAGCGTAGCGAGCGAGACACTTACAGGGGTAACACAATCGAAAATCGGGGATGTTTATTTATATATATGGACGTACGTATGTCATTTTGTACTTTGACCCTCCGTATTTTTGTGTTTGCTCGGCGTTCGACCCCGTCCCAAATTGCACTAAACAGAATCCTCTGGTTTAGCGATCAGTACCCGTATCACCCTAGAAATTGAATTGTTTACCGTTGCTTCTTGTTTTGCGGGTGCAGTTTTTCTATTCGAGTTAGTGGCGGTGATAAGTCAATGCGCTCTTTGTTATAGTTATAAGCCGTGCACAACAGTATTTACTTGAAAATACATTGTTCACTAGATTACTGCGAAGGTAAGTCTGTGTAGGTGCATGTCCAGTTGTGTCAAAGCATTGTGTGTTACAACCACTACTTAGCTAAAGAATATCACAAAAAAAACTTTTAAATAACGTGTATTGTTTTGTTGTTGTTTTCCTTCCAAGCAGTTGCAGAGAGTTGTTACTATGGCACTGAAATCCCTTTACCCTGTATGGTAAATTAAAAAACTGGACCTTATATTCAGTAGCTTCAGTGTTAGAAGTCAAAATCATTCATATAAAAATAGTACAGTCTTTAGGCTCGCTCGCCATTTGTGCTCAAGCACACCACTAGTTTATTTATTTATTTATTTGTATATATGTATGGACGTACGTAAGGCATTTTTGTACTTTGACCCTCGCGTTTTTGTGTTAGTTCGGTTGCCGACCCCGTCCAAAATTGCACTAAACAGAATCCTCTGGTTTATCGATCAGTACCCGTATCACCCTAGAAATTGAATTGTTTACCTTTTTGAATTCTTTTGAGGGTGCAGTTAAAACTTGAAAACTTAAGGGACTTCCATTTCTATTCGAGTTAGTGGCGATGGTAAGTCAATGCGCTCTTTGTCATGGTTATAAGCCGTGCGCAACAGTATTTATTTGAAAATATATTGTCCACTAGACTACTGCGAAGGTAAGTCTGTGTAGGTGCATGTCCAGTTGTGTCAAAGCATTGTGTGTTACAACCACTACTTAGCTAAAGAATATCACAAAGAAAACTTTTAAATAACGTGTATTGTTTTGTTGTTGTTGTTTTTCCTTCAATTCAAGCAGTTGCAGAGTGTTAGTTGTTACTATGGCACTGAAATCCCTTTACCCTGTATGCTAAATAAACAAACTGGACCTTATTTTCAGTAGCTTTAGTGTTAGAAGTCAAAATCATTCATATAAAAATATTATAGTCTTTAGGCTCGCTCGCCATTTGTGCTCAAGCACATCACTAGTTATAATGTTTGGACGTACTAAAGGCATTTTTGTACTTTGACCCTCGCGTTTTTGTGTTAGTTATGTGGTCGACCCCGTCCCAAAATTCACTAAACAGAATCCTCTGTTTATCGATCAGTACCCGTATCACCCTAGAAATTGAATTGTTTACCGTTTTGAATTCTTTTACTGGTGCAGTTAAAACGTGAAAACTTACAGGACTTCCATTTCTATTCGAGTTAGTGGTTGTGGTAAGTCAATGCGCTCTTTGGCATGGTTATAAGCCGTGCGCAACAGTATTTACTTGAAAATACATTGTCCACTAGACTACCGCGAAGGTAAGTCTGTGTAGGTGCATGTCCAGTTGAGTCAAAGCATTGTGTGTTACAACCACTACTTAGCTAAAGAATATCACAAAGAAAACATTTAAATAACGTGTATTGTTTTGTTGTTGTTTTTTCTTTCCTTCAATTCAAGCAGTTGCAGAGAGTTGTTACTATGGCACTGAAATTCCTTTACCTTGTATGCGAAATTTAGCTTCAGTGTTAGAAGTCAAAATCATTCATATAAAAATAGTATAGTCTTTAGGCTCGCTCGCCTTGTGCTCAAGCACTTCACTAGTATGACGGCAATGTTTGGTACGGCCGGACCGGATTTTACGGGGGACCAAATTTTTCGTGATGATAACCTGACAACAAGCGCGAGATTAGCCGATTTTCTATAAATGGACTAGCTAATCAACTTTCCGAGGGAAATTGCGGAGTTGCTCTTTTATACTGCTTGAATCGAAGTAAAGGTAGCTATCTGCTCGGTTGAGAAGCCTGGGAGATTATGGGGAGAGAAATATTGGCTTTATTTGTAGTAGCATCGTCCCTGGCTGCATCGTCCCTGGCTGCATCAGGTTAGTTCATTACAGCAATTAAGCTGGGTTTAACTACAATGCTCCAGACACAAAGAATTTTACACTATTTAAACATTTGTGATTTAGATATTACCTAAACCATGCTAGCTACCTTGTATTCTAGAACATTAAGTAGCTATGATGTTTGAATTCCTACCCATTTTGTTATTATTATAGCTGTACTGCCTCAGCAGGCGTTATAGTGTTTTTTAGTACATGTGACTATTTATTAGTTTGTAATTCACTCACTGTTTCTGTACCAGTGAAATCTAAAGACTGGGGTGGCTCCAGCAGTTCAGGGTTTGGGCAAAAGGCTGCATGCATAAGTAAAGTGAAACCAAGTTATTAATTATCATACATATATACACACACACATATATATATATACACATACATACATACATACATACATACATACATACACACACACGCGTGCATACATACATACATACATACATACATACATATATATATATATACTAGTGGTGTGCTTGAGCACGTCGGAACTAATCCATCCGAATATTAAGACTCATTATCTTCATGAGGAGAAAATACGCCATGTCACTGACTTCTACAGGGTTAAACAAACTAGGTTTGTTGAAGATGAACCCAAATGGCGAGCGAGCCTGCTAGTTAGATAACATAATGAAAGTATTGTGTTATTATGTTCATTTTCTTATCAAATTTAAGGCATTCTGACTATTTGAATATACTATTTGAATATACCAATCACTGTTGACAACAAGCTCTTAGCTACAAAATAGAAAGGTCAGAGTTATTTTCGTATACTTAGCTAACAAATATGGAATTACTTACTTACCTCAGCTTCCCTTGAATAGTAGTAGCTTCCTTAGCATTAATATTACGGCATTCTGACTACCAACGGCTCTTGGCAACCAACAATCGGCACTTCGTATCCCCCCTAAAACGGCGAAGTTTTGAAATTACGTCTGGAAAAGGGTCTTCAATGCCATAGTAACCGGAAGAAGCAACTTTTTGTGTCTTGAAAAACAAGCGTTTTCGCAGGAATTTTGTCACACTTTGGAGCTTAAGTATAAAGTAAGGCTTGCTTAATGCTGTAGTTTCAGAATAAACTGGGGTCAAGCCTAAAAAGCCATGTTTTTGGAGAAAAAAGGGAACCCGCGCGCGCGTTTAAAGGGCATACGTACCATCTATACACACACACACATATATATATAACATATACCCGATTTTGCATAATCCACCCCTAATACTATCTTGCTCGCTCCGCTCGCTCGCCAACTAGTGGTGTGCTTGAGCACAAATGCGAGCAAGCCTTAAACTATACTATTGTTAAACGATTGATTTTAACAACTAACACTCAAGCTACTAAAATACAGTCGAGTTTTTTAATTGCGTGTGAAGTATATTGAATAGCTAGAGTGCACATGCAATATTAGATAGCTTTTGCAAGAAACTACTTTGCATTCTTCATGGCTGATCACAAAATACACTTGAGTAATTAACGCTCAAGGTTGCTCAGCTACTTTATTACACATGTATAATTTAAAATGGATTTAATATAATAATAACTACAGATGATCACAATCATAATGCTTATTGCATTTACTAGTACATTACATACCAGATTCAATTGCTGTTATTGTATCAGTAACAGTTGGCTGTCTAGCAAATGGATTGTAACACAAACAGTACACATTTTAATTGAAGATGCTATTCTCATTATGTCCATTGAAATGGTTCATAACAGCATATAGTTGTTTATTTAGGACTAGTTTGACTTCAAACTTAGATTAAGTTTCTTTTTTAACCCATTAAACGGATTATAACAGTTTTAGTTGAATGACTGTAAAATGTAGATATTATTTTAAACACAGATTTTTTTTACATTAGAAAATATCCAGTAACCTAGAAAATAGTTATTCCCTGGGGTAGTTAGCTTTCTACAGCTCTGGGTAAGTGGTAACCAGCTTTACGAAATGCCTCAGAATATAACAAATGTTACACGTTTAAGATTAGCACGTGATCCGTTACCAATCCCAGTAGAATTCATTTATCAATGATGGCCATAACAAAAGGTCAGGTTGGGTGTTTGGCCCGACCAACTTTTTGCACACTTGGTAGGAGGGTCTTTGTGTCTACGTATCTGTTGCAGTTTGTGGCTTTTACTAATGACAGATTGATTCGTTTTCCATCAAGCTACTCCAGCAGCGATCTTTTTTCAGTTGGAAAAAACTTGCAAAAATTGGTTTGATAGTCTACACTTGAAGCAAAATATGCTATTTTATTTTTGCTATTATTTGCATCATGCGATTTACTTGTGTTGTTTGAGTGAAGACGTTTCGTTTTGGTTATAGTAATTTTACCAAACTTATCTTATTCCGTAAAGATATATTTTTTACTAGAATTTTTTCCAATTTTAGATGGTTTTTTTAGTCTTAGTTTTCCAATTTATTACGGTATGCTAAAAGTATTTTTCGATCTAGTTGTAGCTAATTATAGCAATTATTTTTACTAATATGATTTAGATTTGGAAACAATAACAACAAACAAACTTTTGGCTATGATGGTTATCTGAACCACACCCACTTCCCAGCCAGACCAAGTTAAAATAGCTTGCAATGGCCTTGGAATTAGGGTTTCAATACCATAGTATCTATTCGCCATAACATTTTGCGACTTGAAAAAAAACATGAAGTTCTAAATAATTACTGCACAGTGTTGAGTATAACAGTAAGTATTTAAGACCTAAGTGTGTCTTGTGGTATTCAGAAACAATCTAATATGAAGGGGTAAATAATTAATTTCCTTGAATGATATGGGATCACTAAACAAAAATATTCTGTTTAATAGAGGTATGGGAAGGAGTAGACCACGAAGCAAACACAAATATGCAGGAGTCAAAGTACAAAATGACATACGTACGTCCCCACATATATACAAACAAATATTCCCGATTTTCAATTGTGTTAGCCCTGAGAGGGTCTCGCTCACTTCGTTCGCTCGCCAAAATAGTAGATATCTTCACAATAGTATGTTTTTAGATTCTGAGACCCAAGATGAGATTGATAATTCCAAGGCCATTGCAAGCTAGTCAAGATGAGATTATGATCTACCAGACGTAATAAAAAATGAGCGTTTTTTTAATAGCTGCAAGTGCTTGTTGTCAGAAGATACTGGTAATTCAAATAGTCAGAATGACATATATTAGAGACTACAGAAAATAAATTGAGGTAAGAAAGTGGTTCCGTATTTGTTAGCTCAAGTATATAATGGTCACAATGGCCACGTACTTAGCTATTAATATTATCTAAGCAAGACTATAAATGAACTGATAGATTCTTTTGAAGTGTTTCGTTTGTGTATCGGCTCGCTCGCCCTTTGTGCTCAAGCACATCACTTGTATATTATATAATAATAATGTTTTTATCCACAAAATAGAGTAAAATACATAAATAATTATGATATAAATTAAGTGATGTGTCATGTTTTTTTTGCTACGAATGAAAATCTAGTTGTTGTTTTTATTTTACTTGTATCAAGTATTCTTTTGTGAGTGGTTACCCTCCATCCCTGTATAACTGACACAGAGAATTATTTATTTCAGTATAAAGTCTTGCCTAGTGAATGTCACCTGATATTATCGTTCAATTACCGACTGTTTATGTTTGAATGTGGCGAAAAGGGGACAGAATGCACTTGTGTTTTGGAATGACCCTCACTGCACTAACTGCAGGCCCATAGCCAGAAGTTCGCATTGGGGGGGTTCGGATTTTAAAGACGCAAAATGCCACACCCACCTATTTCTAACTGTTAAGTTTATTAAACACTGTTGATATTCGAGAGAAAAGTGGTATTATTCTCGAGTAACCAGGCTTCTAATCACTACAGTGAGCTGTATATGAGCAGTGCAACATTAATACACCTTTTACGTATATACTACAAGTTATTTAATAGTACGGTGTGTAAACTGCCCGTTCAAAATGTATTGGAAAAATCTCTATAACTAAGTGAAATAGAACGGGACAAAGTGAAATGCCATGGTTGCTTAAGTGAAATAGTAAGGGTAAGTACACAAGCATGCAGCTCTAGCCTTGGAAATGTACAGTTGTAGTTTCTAGTTGGAGACAACGTTATTCTTTAGAGCAGATGCTCTACCCGAATTTTTTCAACAGATTAGGAGGAGCCATCGGTTAAAAGCGAAGTTCAAGAGAAAGCTTATCCTGAAGTACAGAGATAGCGACTGCACTATATATAGTAGCCACACTGTAAATGATTTTTAGCTTACAGTAGTCTCGTACAGTTTTTATAAAGCTGGCCTACTATTAGTATGTGATAGCACGGGAAGGGTAACTGTGCTATTCAGGATTAATAGCACGAACAACGCGATTAAAATAACGCGAGGCCAATCGGAGTGCTATTTCAATAGCATTACGAGCGCTACTGATCCCTGATAGCACAGGTTACCCGTGCTATCACTAGCTAATGGTAGGCCAGCTTTTTTAAAATCATGAATGCAGTGTAGCTACACTATATAATGCACTCACTATCTGTTTTTTCAGGTTTAACTTTCTCATATACTTCCCGACGGCTCCCCTTCTAATCTGTTGAAAAAGTTCCGTTGCTTGTGCTATTAATATCGAATGGTGCTTACCCATGCTTATTACTCTGACTAATTAATAAGTGCATTACATTACACTTTATAAGGAATAGATGTCAAGCTTTACTCACGCGTATGTGAGAGCCAAATTTTGTAGCCAAGGAGTTGAATGTTTATTAGGTCACTTGGACTCAGACTAGGCTGTCCGTATACAGAGTATGAAGTATACATCTAGGTAAACCGCAGGTAATTCAATCGCGGGTTCAGCACGGTCAAATAGATTATGATATTCCTAAAGTTAAATGCGGGGTGTGGCTAAAATATTTACTTCCGGTCACTCTAAAGGGGGGTTCGACTGAACCCCTCGAACCCCCCCCTAGATGGGTATGAACTGGGCATATTTTCTCCCTAAAAAAAGCAATGTTTGCTCTTTTTATTTAGTCTTTACACTGTTGGAAAAGTAACTAGATAAACCATGGTAATTCTCAGGATTATTGCTAGATAGCTGCCCTAGCTCTCCCTTGGGATTCGCCCTCGGGATTGGGAAGGTTATCAGCAACAATCCCTGGAATCCATGGTTTAACTATTATATATATATATATATATTATATATATATCTTCCAGTCACTCTAAAGGGGGGTTCGACCGAACCCCTCGAACCCCCCCTCCCTAGACGGGTATGAACTGGGCATATTTTGTCCCTAAAAAAGCAATGTTTGCTCTTTTTATTTGGTCTTTACACTGTTGGAAAAGTAACTAGATAAACCATGGTAATTCTCAGGATTATTGCTAGATAGCTGCCCTAGCTCTCCCTTGGGATTCGCCCTCGGGATTGGGAAGGTTATCAGCAACAATCCCTGGAATCCATGGTTGAACTATTATATATATATATTTATTGCAGCTTTGATATTTTTTCTTGAATATTTCCGCATCACGCGAGCGTTCTGTATTCTCCCATATTGTACGCTTGTTATTGTACGCTCCTTGTAGCGCGCGCGTAGCGAGTAAAATCAATGAAAATTGTATTGTAACCGGTTGAGAAAAATTTCAAAGAAGCAATAAATCACTTATCACACTCGTCGTACAATATGGGAATGATATTTTACTCTCACGCCATATTTTCACTCGCCTTCGGCTCGTGAAAATATTTTACGAGCACACAGACTCGTGCTATAAGTATTATATATATATCTTCCAGTCACTCTAAAGGGGGGTTCGACCGAACCCCTCGAACCCCCCCCTAGACGGGTATGAACTGGGCATATTTTGTCCCTAAAAAAGCAATGTTTGCTCTTTTTATTTGGTCTTTACACTGTTGGAAAAGTATCTAGATAAACCATGGCTATTCTCAGGATTATTGCTAGATAGCTGCCCTAGCTCTCCCTTGGGATTCACCCTCGGGATTGGGAAGGTTATCAGCAACAATCCCTGGAATCCATGGTTTAACTATTATATATATATAATATATATATATCTTCCGGTCACTCTAAAGGGGGGTTCGACCGAACCCCTCGAACCCCCCCCTAGACGGGTATGAACTGGGCATATTTTGTCCCTAAAAAAGCAATGTTTGCTCTTTTTATTTGGTCTTTACACTGTTGGAAAAGTATCTAGATAAACCATGGCAATTCTCAGGATTATTGCTAGATAGCTGCCCTAGCTCTCCCTTGGGATTCACCCTCGGGATTGGGAAGGTTATCAGCAACAATCCCTGGAATCCTCCATGGTTTAACTATTATATATATATATATATATACATATGGCCATTACAAAGGCCTTCCAACAGAAAAGAACGGCTTTATTCACAAGTTCCCAGATTTTTAGCTATGCAAAAAAAAAAAGTGGTCCAAGTCAAGTTGGCACGACCGCAAGCATGGCATTAAATGAGGAATGCATCACCTGCAAAAATCAGATGCAAAGTTTAAATTTTGAAGCAATCAAACAATGAAATAAAACCAAAAAGGTACGGGAAGCGGATGGTGCAGAGTGGAAGTGGTGACACAGTTGTATATGCTCATTTACTAATTGCATTCCATTAGAACTGATTCTAAGCGCCAGTGTCACCAGACCCTTTCCCTATGTAGTGGTTCGGTAAAGGGTCAGGGCTATGCGTGGACACTAGCTGTCTACCTGTGGGAATTCTTCTGAAATTCACAAAAATGAAACTATAGCCCAGTTGTTAAAATTTGTACACTTGTGCAAGCTCAATTTTTATTGTCAAACCATTTCTCTTATTTATAATAGTCACTGAAAAGAAATGTGATCACAATTACAATTAAATTTTCACAGCCATTAATATTAACAATAGTACAGAAATAAGAATGATAATGAAAAGCTTCTGTAGTAGCTAACCCCAAGTTGAAGATGGAGTCATTCAGAACTGCCACAACGAATCTATAAAAAGAACATGGAGGGGTAAGAACCATGCCTGATGGCACTACAACTATAATATTACAAACTACTAGTTAAATGTTGGCATTTTTCTATTTACTGTTCAGCATGTGCTATTAAACAGAGAAAAATGAAATCTACCTGCATATTAGACTTACCTGTACCAACCATATATAGATGTAAAAGCGGAAGACACTTCCACGCTCACAGCTTACGCTAGTAATGGAATACTAGGCTAGAAAGTACCCACCAGAGATGGGACAAGTTCCTTGTTTACAATCTCAACGGGTGATCAATTGCGTCGTACCATGTGACAAAATTCGGCCGCGTGTAGTGGGAAAGCTGTGTTTTTTGTTTTTTTTTGCTATTAGACTTTTGTATTGAGTTTTGTAATTGAACTTTCCCTCTGGTTTTTGGGAGTTACTGAGGAATGTTTATAACCGCTTTGGCCCTAGTTTTTTAATGGTGCAACCCTTGGACATGTAGATGCTTATGTTCAATAAGATATTTAAGTTTTTTTTTGTGGCCAACTCAACTTGATATACTTACAGTTTATTTCTTTTTCTTATTAATTTAATTGGGTTATTAATTCTTTATTTCAAAGCTATTTTCCCCTAAAAAGGCTAATAGGGTTTGGCCTCATTCTATGCTAGATATCTTCACAATAGTATGTTTAAGTTGTGAGAACTCAAGGTGTCATATATCACCTGGCGAGCTCATTACCCTCAAATACAGCACCTTAGCAGTCGCCTAGGAGCCTTTAGGAATAACACTCCAGGTGTCATAGCCAACTTTACAAGTTAATTTACCCTAGTATAAGCTACTGCAGTGAAATTATCTAGCCTAGAATAAACCACTTATTATATAATTTAGAGGCGATAAAGCAAGACATTTCACTCTCAAGGTTTATTTTCACTTTGCCTCTTGCTCTTGAAAATAAATTAGCCTGCTCTTATGTATATATAATTATATAAATATATTAATCATACTTATTACATGAGGCAGAGTATGATTATGATGAAATATTTCAAGAGCAGGCAAATTCACTTCAAGCCCAAAGAGAGTAATAATAAAGCCTGAGAGTGAAATATCTTGCCATATCACTCTGAAGAGTGTAATAAGTGTATTTTCTAATAGTGAAAAAAACATGAGTAAAAGTAGCAAGGGAAAAATATGCGGGAGTGTGACAAAAAGGCCAGTCCAGAAAGTATGTGGGGCTCAAACACTTATAACACTTATGTAGTCACACATCAAACCAAAGTTGTGGACAAAATCAATTGAAGACTAACAAAGCAGTTGGGTTCAGGCCAAAGTAAAAGCAGGGGAGTGAGACCTGTGGCAATGACTGTTACAAGGGAATTATTATGAACTATGATGTGAAAGAAGGGACTGAATGTGAAGTCGACTTTAATTGAAAAACAAAAAACAAAACAATACAAGAAGAATTTTTTGTTCTGTGTGATGTGACATTCCGTAGCTTACCCTATATAGCTATAAATAAACCAAAATAAATGTAAATACCTTCATAATACAAGCTAGCATAAGAAATCAACACTAAATTTTTACACAGACCAATGCTAGAATGAATTTACACAGAAGTTATCATAGCTACAAGCCTACTACTTACTCGAGACAAAAAAAACTATACTAAATACTGTAAATTCATTCTAGCATTGGTCTATGTAAAAATTTAGTGTTGATTTCTTATGCTAGCTTGTATTATGAAGGTATTTACATTAATTTTTCACAGTGCTCCAGAATCTCTATCCTTTTCATGAAAAAAATCTTTACAGGAAAAGCTTTGGAAATTATTTACAGCACACTTCAACACCTAAAACTAATTCACATTTTGTTGTTTGTGTCCCCACTCACATTGTCCATCACTCTAACTAACAAATTATGTTCTAATTAAAAAAAACATTGATTGCTTTGTACACCTGTATCTATGCCATGCCCACATAAGTTTAACATACTCCTAATTACAATCATCCTCTAGCACTATGTGCGTTATTCTGTTTGGATCCATTTATCAACAAGGAAATGTAAACAAAACATTTTATAGTTATTTGGGCTGTCCCATAACAATTCACAGGAGTGGCCAAGCTCATACTATACAAGCCCATAATAACTATGATCGTTATTTCATTGCTATGGGAAGTACCTTTAGCTCATTAGCTAATATCAAGTACATGTTACCCTAAGGTAGTCTGTAATCAATCCAAGCACTTATTGTACAATCCCACATAACATAGACAAAATAGATATATGTACTTGAATTACTAAAGCAATTGTGTATCTGCTATTTAAGTGGCTCCTTGGCACTTCTAGAGTGTTAATAAGTGCTATAAATTTGTGACATTGTGACCTTCAGGGAAATCTACTCAATATTCATCTGAACTGTATTAAAACCACAGTGCACCAATACACAGTCATGTTTATGACATGGCATGGTGACCTATGAATTAGTTAAAAACAATAAAAAAATTTTGATGATTTTTATTTATCTTTGATTCAACAATGGTTATTATAGAGTTTTAATATAGTTGATCAATACATTTGCTTGTGTGTGTGTATCCTGCAGCTACCTTGTCTCTCTTTCATGGTCGTGTGACTACTGAAATTACAATAGTACGAGTGCAAGGAGTGGTGGCACTGGGACTTGGAGGGGATCCAGTTGGTCGGTTTCTAGACTGTAATGGAACAAACAATATTGTGACTAACTTAGTGTGGAGGAAATATAATGCAGGGACAAGATTTAGTGAAACAGCAAGGATCACTGGATTACGTCTAGATCTGTCAACTGCTCAACTTTCAGATGAAGGAGAATACATGTGTGTGGACACAGTTACTGGGGACTCGGTATCAATCAATATAACAGGAGGTAAGATTGTAGTCTAGAATTTGTAAGAAATAGAATTTGTGTGGTCAATGAGAGATCATTTATCACTGGTCAATTCTTTATAAAAAAAACTGTGACTATGAATTTTAACCAGTGCACAAAAAGAGACATTTTGAGAACATGAAGACAAACCTGTATATGCAGTTATCTGTGGTTTGCTATTCATTTACTTTCTGCCTAAATCAGTTATTTACATTTACGTAGCCATTTTGCTTATGTGGCTATCAAAACTGTTTTTACTAATGTCTAATCTTAATGAGTCCGATATTTAGAAAATTTTGCTAGGATATTTTGCCAGCCATCACATTCTTACATTATTACACTGTAAAAATTACAGCACGAAAACCCACCAAATTCACACCAAACTGAAATTATGGATTCCCACCATAAATGTATAGCGTGTCCCTCACACGTTCCACCTGGTGTGACCGCACACTTTGCATGAAATTCACACTCGAGGGAATGAATAATAACCAACTTGGACCCTTTACCGAACATTAATTATATTCATGTGCAGGCACAAACCAATGCTATTATAATTGTAATCTGCCTTATAAATGTGTTGTACACTTTTGTGCAATCTAAGAGAGTTGACATAGATTTTAGTCTTAATGAGAACATTCACCAATTTCTTTTTGAAAAATAATGTTGATACATGTATAATAAATGTAATATTAGAATGAACACTGTGACTAAAATTGAAATAATTTAGCATTAATGAAAGTATGAGTTCACACTGTTTAGGGTGTGAAATCACACACTGAGTATTACGTGTAATATACACCATAATGATGAGGTGTGCACATCACATCATATTTTTGTGTGACTATTGTTGCAAGTGATTCACACTTAATTTGGTGTGAACTACACATTTTTTGGTTTACAGTGTAACTAGTGATGTGCTTGAGCACAAATGGCGAGCGAGCCTAAAGACTATACTATTTTTATATGAATGATTTTGACTTCTAGCACTGAAGCTACTGAAAATAAGGTCCAGTTTTTAAATTTCGCATACACGGTAAAGGGATTTCAGTGCCATAGTAACAACTCTCTGCAACTGCTTGAATTGAAGGAAAAAACAACAACAAAACAATACACGTTATTTAAAAGTTTTCTTTGTGATATTCTTTAGCTAAGTTAGTGGTTGTAACACACAATGCTTTGACACAACTGGACATGCACCTACACAGACTTACCTTCGCGGTAGTCTAGTGGACAATGTATTTTCAAGAAAATACTGTTGCGCACGGCTTATAACCATGACAAAGAGCGCATTGACTTACCACGCCACTAACTCGAATAGAAATGGAAGTCCCTTAAGTTTTCAAGTTTTAACTGCACCCGCAAAAGAATTCAAAACGGTAAACAATTCAATTTCTAGGGTGATACGGGTACTGATCGATAAACCAGAGGATTCTGTTTAGTGCAATTTGGGACGGGGTCGACCACATAACTAACACAAAAACGCGAGGGTCAAAGTACAAAATGACATACGTACGTCCATACATATATACAAATAAACAAACATCCCCGATTTTCGATTGTGTTGTTACCCCTGTAAGTGTCTCGCTCGCTACGCTCGCTCGCCAAATTATTATTTTTTTTATGATAGCCAAACCCTCTTTCTTTTATAACAGTGATTAGTGCAAATAGTTGAGCTCTTTTACACCATGGTTATTTTTCAGTGTAACACTTTTGAAAATTCTTTCTTATTTTCCTTTAAGATTCCCTATAATGCTTCGCTAATCTCATTCTCTTTTATAATACATGTATCATCCATTTAATATTTTAGCATCTTTGGCTATAACTTCAGCTGAAGCAACAGTCTCTGTTAAAAGAGGCTTTTCAGTATTACTGAGAGTCTATTTCTCTTCAACAATACCTAATATAGTACCAAGTGATATAGTTTGGAAGGATCCTAAATCAAGAGTAATCCCATCATCTTCAAGACACACTCTAGTAGATTCCAACACTGCATTGAGAATTACTAATACTGAAGTAGAAGATACTGGCATGTATTCTATATCTATCAACAAACATCTCTTTGGACACAGTTTTATTAATGTTTCTACTACAATCGCTCTAAATATTCAAGGTAAGCAGATATGCCAATTTACACGAATGCATTAGGCTACAAATAGTCACTGAAGATGTCAATAAAGTGCCATTTTTGTATCTTGTAGTGCAACCCACAGTGGAGTCTAGTCCTATGGATACGTTAATTCTGGAGCATGAAGATGTCACATTGACCTGCGTCTATACTGGTTCCCCTAAACCAGTCATTAGCTGGCAGAAAGATGGCAACACTGTACCTGACATACCACGGAGTAGTACACAGTTGTTTGAATCAAGAAACAACACCACTGGAATTTATACAGTAAGATTACACCACTATTTTTTTAATTGTTTCTAACGTTTACAACTACTTAAAAATTGTAGCTTGAGAGCAGATACACTTTAACTGGTGTGTTTGTGACTGATGCTGGGAGATACAGATGTTCAGCCAGCAGTTCTGTATTTCCTGAGGCAATAGAATCTGAAGATGCACAACTTCAGATCATGCGTAAGTTATCATAAGTCTAAAAAATATCAGCATATAGCTAAGTCATCTTTAAAAATTATGGTTCTTATTAACAGGAGTCATGATGTTACCTAATAAATTCCATCAAAGTTATTTACTAGCAAGTACCCTACACACAGTGGCACTTGGCATACTAACTTGTGCAAATTAGGAGTGTAGTAGCATTAGGTAGTTTTATCCATGGTTGTCCCTCTCCTGCTTTTTTTCCTCATTCCTCATTTCAACTCATGAATTCCCTTGTTTACCTCTCCTGCTCCCCAGTATCTCTGTCCTTTCTGTGTATTTTCTTTCACTTCTTCATTGAAGTAGTTACATCAGTCAGCTTTTTCTCACCTGCTTCTGTTTTTATTGAGCATTGCATTCTCCTGCTTTTCTCTCTTTTAGCTACTGCCACTCTTATACCCATTATGGCTAGCTATTGTAAACTAACATCCTTTCCCAACTAAGTTCAGTGACCTAGTGCTCAGTTTATATAAGATAAAATAGGTTAATAAGGCACTTCAAGCTATCCTGAGCTGTTAGGTCCAGGTGATTAAATGGTTTGTGTGCGCACTCTGCAATCGCCGGTTGCAGGTTCGAATACCGACAAAAAAACATTTTTTCTTCCATTTTCTCAATGTTTGCCCCCATTCAGGTATTGACAATGCTGATGAATTATTCATGAATATGCAGTCTGTCATTGTGATTACTGACACACAAGCTATTATTATATAGATTTATTACTCTTTGCAGCAAGACTCCAGCTCACTGCAACTGTTAGCTCAGTGGCCACTCTTATTCCTGAGTCCAGTCTTATCTTTATTTCTGATGGCAGCACAGTTAGTGTCACTTGTAGAGGGTCTGGTATTCTCACATGGACCTCTACAAGTGGGCCAGTCATTCCATTAGTGACTGGACTTACCACCAGTGAGACTGTCTATCAGAGAAGAGACAGTACTTCCAACACTCAACAACTGGTTATTGAAAACTTTGGAACCAGCAATCAGAATGAATATACCTGCAGTACCAATACTGGAAATGGACAAATAACTGAATCTATTTTACTTGCAGGATGTAAGTTAACTTTTGATATTGAAAATATTTCCATATATGCAGTACTGTTTGCAGCATTGGCTATATATATTTCTTCGCCTATCATCTACACATCACTGGGAGCTGACACCAACATCACTGCTGCATTTGTAGGCAGTGACAATGCACCAGTAATTACATGGATGTTCAATGGACAACAAATTGATCCCAATACAAATTCACACTATACCACAGTAACTACTTCAACTTCACAAACCCTAATTATCCACTGTGTTAACAATGACGTCCTTGGCACATACACAGTGACGATATCTAATGGAGGATCTACTCAGAGCGATGCAGTTCAAATAGCTTTTCCAGGTACATATGTATATTTGTTACCTTGCCATCTACTGCATTCCTTGAAACTTCTGACAATCTCACAATTACAGCAGCTCACTATTTCCTAATTAAAACAATTTTAAGGGGTTGTCATTGAGTTTAATTAATACTGTTGGGTCTCAAGCATCGAAATATCTTCTAAAAATGTCACAAAATAGGAAATTTTTTACTGAGAGTCTTAAAATATTTTAACATTTTGCCCTAACCTTTTAATATGCCCTTCCTGGTCTGCCATTCTAATTGTAACTCTGATCTTACTCCAACAAACTCTCTTGTATAAAAAGTAAATCATTTCAAGTTAATACATGTAAATGCTATAAACAATAACTTTTCCTTGGAATTTTAGACCCTCCTACTTCCTCTGTGAATCCTGCAGTACTGACAGTAGATGAGGGAGACAATATCCAGTTTAACTGCTCAGCTGGTGGCACACTAACTACACCGAGATGGATTAGAAAAAGAGTTTTTCTGACTAGCACAGAACAACTAGTCCTGCAGTCTGTGACTACCAGCAATTCTGGCAGTTATGTCTGTGAAGTATCTGGACAATATGGAGGAGTAGCTAGAAGCACTGCTATGTTACATGTGAACTGTAAGTAAATCATTTTTTTATTACTTTTGTACTTTAAATTATTTTCAATCAAAATTTTCTTTCAAGTTTCTCCCACCATAGAAGTCAGAGATTTAATAACCATGGCATCATCAACTCAAGGTTTAAACCTAACCAGACAAGATGGAGATCCAAGAGTTATTTTCTCCTGTATCAGTGAAGGATTCCCTAATCCTACAGTTACCTGGTCTAGACCAGGAGGACTTCCTTTAGGAGTTGCTTCACGAAAATCCAATTTGGAACTTTTGTTGGAGTGGAACCGAAACTTGCTATATACAGATTCTGGGGAGTATATTTGCACCAGTCAAAATAGCATTGGAACCAATGCAGTAAAAATTAATTTTTTAGTTGAAGGTAATCAATAAAATACAACTGGATGTGATCTTTTTTTAATGAATTATTATTGCTGTAGATCCTCCAGTTGTGACATCTATATTTGCTACTCTGCCAGTACAAACTACTTCTATATCTTCATTTTCTGTTCCAAGTGGATACACTGGATATGTTCTCACTTGCTCTGGATTTGGTTGGCCTCCACCTCAAATAGAATGGGTTGTAGCTGGAGAAATGCCGACAGAGACAACGTCAAATACAGAACAAGTCCCATTTGTGTCTGCAAGACTTGCTATCTCTCAGTTTGCTGAAGAAAATGTTGGAAACTACTCTTGTATAGTTCGTGTACAGGATGGGAGTGGCAGATCACATGTGGAAACAGTTACCCTCACACTGAATTCCAATCCTGTCACTAGTGAATGTCCTACACCCGAATGTGCCGTAACTTCAGCCAGCATGCAGTTTCAACTTCGTGTACTAGAAGCAGATTGTGACAATTTGATCAATAGTCAGAACACTCAAGTCATAGCTGGAGACATCCAAAATGAGTTGCTTAATGTCATCAGCACTGAATGCATGAGCTGCTTGGTAATGATTGACAGTATCTCAATCTCAGTGACTCCCAGCTGTAGCAAAGCCATCCCAGGAGCTTTTCTTTTCAGTGGCACAATCAGTACTAGAAGCCTTCAATCCACCGAGACTGCATTCTGTGCACTAGATAGCTGGATTCAATCTAGACCACTGCTGAGAGTTAGCAATGCCCTATACAGTGTGGATGACTCCTGTGTACTGGCCAGTGGAGGATCTTCTACAGAGTGTGTCTTACCCTTGACAACCACTGGAGGGTTGAGTAACATAGTTAAATCAAGGACACTACTAATAGCAATCTGTACTGGTGCTGGCGGATTCTTGTTCATCTTAACAGTGGCCATTGTGATTGGGTGCTGTGCATACTGTAACTATAGTGGAAGAAGTGGTACAATTCAAATGAAAAGAAAGTAAGCAAATAGTTGTAACTTATGTATAGCTAGTCCATTAGAATATAGAGCTCTTATAAGCATGACAGTAATAATTAGCAAAGCATAGTACAATTACCAAGTTCTTACCCTTCATAAAAACTAGATAGAAACTTTCTCACTTAAAGAGGCCTGGGGAAAAACAAAGGAAAAATGTGAAAAATCTTAGTTGTCGTTGTCGTTATATTAGGGAATCGAACCCAGGAACCCTGGTTTTAGCCACCAGTGCTGTATTCACTGAGCTACGACAAATTACAACTTCCAAGATCTTCACATTTTACCTTTATACTGTTGAGTAGTACCACTTGCTGCAGTCTCGTACTCAACAGACCACCAATTGTGTGCCGTCAGACACCTTTTTGGTGTCGACCAGAAACAAGATTTTTTTCACATTTTACCTTTGCTTTTCCCCAAGAAAGTGTTCAGACGGCATATAATTGAATTCAGTGACATAGTCACACTTTTTTATAGAAGGGAGCTGAGCCCTCCACCCCCCATTCCCTCACTTTTTGTCCAACTATGTATTGACTGGCAAAAAAATAGTATGAACTAAAACAAAAATTATTACTATTTTTACGCAAACATCTTGAGCATGTCTTTTGTGTAGTTATATAATAATATGCTTGCGTTTCAGTAATGATGACGGTGGCGACTGACTGTGAGTGTATTTATGATTAATTTAAGCTAAGTCAGAATAGTAAAGTGTTGTTATTAACTGAATGGTAAAGCATTGTTATGTTTGGTAGAAGGTGTGCAGTAAAACTGAAGGCGCTTAATGCATGGCTCTAAAAGAAAGAGCTGAAGAGAGGAAAGAAAGCAGGAGAGGGAAACTAATGTGTCTAAACCAAGTGGTAGAGGATAATACAATGGATAAAATAACTTATGCTACTGCATGGTGTAGCGGGGTACTTTCTAGTATGTAATAATAATAATAATAATAATAATAATAATAATAATAATAATAATAATATTATTATTATTATTATTACTAGTGATGTGTTTGAGCACAAATGGCGAGCGAGCCTAAAGACTATACTATTTTTATATGAATGATTTTGACTTCTAACACTGAAGCTACTGAAAATAAGGTCTAGTTTTTAATTTTCGCATACACGGTAAAGGGATTTCAGTGCCATAGTAACAACTCTCTGCAACTGCTTGAATTGAAGGAAAAAAACAACAACAAAACAATATATACATGTTATTTAAAAGTTTTCTTTGTGATATTCTTTAGCTAAGTAGTGGTTGTAACACATAATGCTTTGACACAACTGGACATGCACCTACACAGACTTACCTTCGCAGTAGTCTAGTGGACAATGTATTTTCAGGTAAATACTGTTGCGCACGGCTTATAACCATGACAAAGAGCGCATTGACTTACCACCGCCACTAACTCGAATAGAAATGGAAGTCCCTTAAGTTTTCAAGTTTAACTGCACCCGCAAAAGAATTCAAAATGGTAAACAATTCAATTTCTAGGGTGATACGGGTACTGATCAATAAACAGAGGATTCTGTTTAGTGAAGTTTGGGACGGGGTCGACCACCGAACTAACACAAAAATGCGAGGGTCAAAGTATAAAAATGCCTTACGTACGTCCATACATATATACAAATAAATAAATTAATTAACTAGTGGTGTGCTTGAGCACAAATGGCGAGCGAGCCTAAAGACTATACTATTTTTATATGAATGATTTTGACTTCTAACACTGAAGCTACTGAAAATAAGGTCTAGTTTTTAATTTTCGCATACACGGTAAAGGGATTTCAGTGCCATAGTAACAACTCTCTGCAACTGCTTGAATTGAAGGAAAAAAACAACAACAAAACAATATATACATGTTATTTAAAAGTTTTCTTTGTGATATTCTTTAGCTAAGTAGTGGTTGTAACACATAATGCTTTGACACAACTGGACATGCACCTACACAGACTTACCTTCGCAGTAGTCTAGTGGACAATGTATTTTCAGGTAAATACTGTTGCGCACGGCTTATAACCATGACAAAGAGCGCATTGACTTACCACCGCCACTAACTCGAATAGAAATGGAAGTCCCTTAAGTTTTCAAGTTTAACTGCACCCGCAAAAGAATTCAAAATGGTAAACAATTCAATTTCTAGGGTGATACGGGTACTGATCAATAAACAGAGGATTCTGTTTAGTGAAGTTTGGGACGGGGTCGACCACCGAACTAACACAAAAATGCGAGGGTCAAAGTATAAAAATGCCTTACGTACGTCCATACATATATACAAATAAATAAATTAATTAACTAGTGGTGTGCTTGAGCACAAATGGCGAGCGAGCCTAAAGACTATACTATTTTTATATGAATGATTTTGAATTCTAACACTGAAGCTACTGAAAATAAGGTCCAGTTTTTTTATTTAGCATACAGGGTAATGGGATTTCAGTGCCATAGTCACAACTCTCTGCAACTGCTAGAATGGAAGGAAAAAAAAAACAACAAAACAATACACGTTATTTAAAAGTAACACAATGCTTTGACACAACTGGACATGCACCTACACAAACTTACCTTCGCAGTAGTCTAGTGGACAATGTATTTTCAAGAAAATACTGTTGCGCACGGCTTATAACCATGGCAAAGAGCGCATTGACTTACCACCTCAACTAACTCGAATAGAAATGGAAGTCCCTTAAGTTTTCAAGTTTTAACTGCACCCGCAAAAGAATTCAAAACGGTAAACAATTCAATTTCTAGGGTGATACGGGTACTGATCGATAAACCAGAGGATTCTGTTTAGTGCAATTTGGGACGGGGTCGACCACATAACTAACACAAAAACGCGAGGGTCAAAGTACAAGATGACATACGTACGTCCATACATATATCTAAATAAACTAGTGGTGTGCTTGAGCACAAATGGCGAGCGAGCCTGATAGTTAGGTAACATAAAATGTTACTATGTTTTAGCTTACTTCATGCAAACACTATAATAGCAGTTATGACATTTGATTTCAGCAAACAAATACAAAATCACTCTCTTACCTAATTAATGGTAACTTTTGTAGTATCAAACATCAACCATTCTGATAATCTCAATCACCAGTAACTCTTGAACAAGCTCTCAGCTACGATAAAAAATAAACCAGTGTTATTAATTGTAATTTTAGCCAACAAATATGGAATTACTACTTACATCATTCTTGAGTATTGATAACTTCTGTAGTATCAAATTGAAATTACTTTGACCATCGGAATTACCTTGAATTCATGACAACAAGCTCTCACCTACAAAAACAAAAGACAATCAATTTTAGCACACAAATACACAATTACTTTCTTACCTCATTTTCTTGAGCAGTGGTAACTTTTGTAGTACCAAATTTGAGCCAATCTGACCATTTGAATTTACCAGTCACTGTTAAGTAGCTCTTAGCTACAAAAAAGAAAGGCCAGAGTTAACTTTGCATATTTAGCTAACAAATATGGAATTGCGTACTTATCTCAGCTTCCCTCGAGAAGTAGTAGCTTCCATAGCATTAATACTACGGCATTCTGACTACCAACGGCTCTTGACAACCAACAACCGGCACTCCGTATCCCCCCATTAAACGGCGAAGTGTTTGAACTTAAGTCCAGCGCATTGGAGAAACAAGGGTTCTTCAAGCCAAGTACCCTGTTCGAATCAACTTTTTGTGTGTTGAAAACAAGCGTTTTAGCAGGAATTTTCTCATACTTTGGAGCTTAAGTATAAAGTAAGGTTTGCTTAATGCTGTAGTTTCAGAATAAACTGGAGTCAAGCCTAAATAGCCGTGTTTTTAGGAGAAAAAAGTTCCCCGCGCGTGCGTTGAAAGAGCATACGTACCATCCATACATACATACGTTATAGTTATAAACCAAAATTGAGGTTTGTATGCGATTTATAAACTCCGAGACACGAGGGCGGAGCCCGAGTGGCGAGGATTTATAAATCGAAATACAAACCTAATGATTTTGGTTTATAACTATTTTATAGCCCAAACATAAACAACGAGCAAAGTATAGCGTTAGCTATCTTAGTAATTGTATTAAAGTACCCAAACTCTTCATTATTCCATTTTGCTCTGATCTGCCTTCCACCATAATTATGGTTGCTAAGAACTATATCAGACTTTTCCCCGCTAATACATTTTCTTACGAGCATACCAGACTGTATCAGATTTATAGTTCTTAACGACAAGCGCGGTCGCTCGGGTAACGGGCTATAATAATA
>WLWD01003504.1_pt1 | contig 25520 bp, 8 predicted proteins | sample 6712731 | NCBI WGS metagenome assembly WLWD01 (sample SAMN12718690, study PRJNA576275) | sponge metagenome | isolation source: marine sponge | host: Mycale hentscheli | place: New Zealand: South Island, Marlborough, Capsize Point | collected 2014-11-01 | reverse complement strand
TATTGATAGGATGGCTTAGCTTTCTTTATGGAAGTATTTATGCTTTGGTTTTTTTTTGTTACAGAGCTGCCCTACACCTGCTGAGAAAATATATTCAAAATAATTGGGCATGCAGTTTGTGGTACTTTGTTGCCAGTTTTACGCTGTGCGTCTTAATATTTCTTCTTTCTATAATTACTAAGAAATGTTATCGTCTAAGAAGAAGAGATGATGATTTGCACAATCAGCAAATATTTGCAGTTAATTACTATGACAAATATTTAGCTCCAATGTCTAACAGTGAAACTCGTGTTTTACATAATGAGTGACTTACGTTCATATATAACATGTATTTTCAATTATTGCAGGGTGTGAGTCATTATTTGAGTTGTAAATGTTGTTAATTGCATAGAAATCACATTATTTAGAGTGATCTGGGAATAACAATTGAAAATAGTCTTAATAAACTGTTTTCTAAATTCCAGCAGAGGCTATACACCTTAGACACAATTTTAATTATGCTGGTAGAGTAGAACTTCAGTTATTCACACTTCAATTATTCAAATATTTCAGCTAACTGAACACCAAGAATCTAATGGTAGCTTGTGCAAGCACAAAGAATTGCTTGACCATGCCCCTTCATTGGTGCTTTATAATATATTTTCTATGGTGTTAGTTATTTGAACATTTCAGTTTTCCAAACACCTCTTGGTCCCAACATATTCAGACAATGGAAGTCTTACGATACTTCTTATTGTTTACTTCTTTTAAACGCACTCTATGGATGCTAAGTCAGGGTGAGTATAGATTTATTCATTTAATATCACCTTACCTATCAGCAAATGAAAGTGAAACAGATGATTTCTTGTAGCCATATCATTCAATTCATTTGAGTGTCCTCAGGCTACATTAATTGAGATAAAATTTTAGCAGTTGTCCGAGTGATAGTTATATGACTGAGGTATTTTTGAGTGTGTGAAACTGGTTCTTCTCATCCAATTATTTTGCCTTTGAATTTGGTAGAGGCAAAATAGATACAAAAATTGGAGATGTGTGAAAATGAAGAAATTGATAGCTAGTACTAACTAACTAAATCTTCCTATCTACTGAAGTTTCTTGATAGCTATGGAGGATAGCATTCATTTCATTAACCATGCATCCCACACATAACGGTTTGTCCGAGAACAGTTAATTAACGAGACCAGGATACATAATCAGTATGTTGTATTAGTAAATTACTTTATCTTGCCAAAAGAATTATATTGTTCAAATATTGCTTTCAGAAGTCTGAAATTAAAAATGCTTACTGTTGATGTTCCTAAATGTATAGTTTCACCTTCTGTTTCATAGCTGAATAAATTATACCTGCATACTATTAGCAATATCACCTTCAGACAATTAAAAAAAATAAATCTAAAAGTCAAATAAATCTAAGGATAATTTCTGAAAAGCTGTAGTATTCAACAGAATAGTAGCATCCATAGCAGAATAAGAACACTTGTTAGTTTGCTTGGTTACTGTAGCTAGAGTAAAAAGTGCTCCTGTGTAATTAGTAATTGATTCTACGTCTATCCATGTCAAACATGCTCATAGATATATATTATAATGCATACAGTTTTATATCATGTAAACACACCCCACCACACAACTTAAGTGTTTACATAATTTCTTTAGCTCCGGCTATAGCAGAACCAGATATCAGTTTTAAACATTTGTGTTTACATTAAAAAAAAGTGGGAAAAAGATTAATATTCTTGTTTCAGTTTCAGATTCAATGCATAGAGTATCAAAGCGATGATGTGTGAAATAAATACAAAGCATGTGTACTAACTCCAGTGTGCACAGTCGACATACCCAGTTTAGAAATCATGTCCAGTAAATTTATCAACAAAATGGTGGCAGTCTAAACTAGACGTATCTAATAATAAGTTAACTTAGTGACAAAAGGTACCAAGCAGTACGTGTCTACCACAAACGAATATTGAGTTGATAAACAGTGATACTTAGAGAAGTCTGTGCCAGTGAGTAAAGAATAAGAACAGTGTGAAATATTAGACTTTGGAGTCTATCTCTTTCGTCATTAGGTCAGTGCTAAAATGAGGTTGTATGCAGGATTTACCGAGAGAATTTTATTCTATTATCGAATTCGTATCTTCCAAAGTAAAAACACAGTTTTAAATTTAGCTTGGATTTTCTTCATATTTTATGCTGTTAACTTCTTTCATTTCTCTTCTAATAAATACAATAGTTATGTTGCAATGATTAGTTTTGGCGTGTGTCTCTTATTGGGCTGGCTGGGTGATGTATATGTTGGAAGGTATCGATGCCTACACTACTGTAGCAGGATGGCCTGGGTAGGATCTATTGCCCTCAATACTTACTACATCATTGGGAACTATGTATGGCAATTCCCCCATATTGCAGATATTGTTATTCAAGTGGTTTTCAATGGAGTCATAGGTGTAGGACTTGCTGGACTAGTGGTGAGCAGTATTCAGTTGGGATTAGATCAATTGGTAGATGCTTCATCTGTAGATATAGCTTCATACATAAGCTGGTGTACTTGGCTATTATACCTGGCATCTTCTGCGGCTGCCTTGACAACTGATTGTCTCTGTGGCGAATATGAACAACCAATGTCTGCTCTCTCTGTGTCCTTTATGATGACCCTACTAGTAGTGATGGACATTTGTTTCAATCACTTGCTAATAAAGGAGCCAGTGACTCACAATCCTCTGAAGCTCATCTTCCAAGTGCTCAGATATGCAGTGAAGAACAAGTATCCTCGCCTGAGAAGTGCCTTCACCTACTGGGAAGACAAACCTTACTCCAGAATAGATCTGGGAAAAAGTAAATATGGAGGACCATTTACTACAGAACAGGTAGAAGACGTAAAGACTTTCTTTCGCATTTTAGCTCTACTTGCAGCAGCCATAGTCTGGGGAGTTCTAATAGATGGACAAGAATTTGCTTATACATTGTTAATGAGTCATTATCAAGATGGCCTCTTTATTAAATCTAATGACAATTGTTTGACTTTAAAGGACTTCAGGAATTGTATCCCACAAAAAATAGTCAGACACGTTTCCATTTTTACTGTAGTTTTGTTCGCTCCCATTTTTGAGCTGATACTTTACCCATTGCTGAACAGGTGTCTACAATATAATAGTTTCAGTATACTGTTTCGAGTCCAGATATGCATTGGTACTCTAATGCTGTGTGAGCTTTCTTACCTCTGCATTGAAATTTCCAATACATTTAGTACAGACTCGTCACTCAACTTTACCTGCTTCTTCTACTCGTCTATGGAAGATATGTCTAGACACAAATTTCACCTGCATTTTGTGTGGTTAATTTTGCCTCAAATAATATATGGAGTATCATTATATTTTAGTACAACAAGCTGTAGTGAATTTATAATTTCTCAAACTCCCTATTCCATGAGAGGGATAGTGATAGGTTCGTCTTGTTTTCTTTTTGTGAATTTTTATGTTTTGGTCCAGGTATTGTACACGTTGATCATTAGACTTTTGAAAAAGGTTATTGAAGCCAATTCAAACTGCAGCATTTGGTATTTTTTAGTTATTTTTCTGCTCTGCCTAGTTTCATGTCTATTAACTGCTATTACCAAGCAATGGTATCGTTTGAGAAGGAGAGATGAAGTTCTGCGCAATCAGCAAATATTTGCTGTCAACTATTATGACAAGTATTTAACACAAATATCCAAGCAATGAATTTGATACTTAACTTATGAATCTTTCCAATTACTCTCATTACATTAATATTGTCATGCATTTAGCTTTTAGCTTTGTGATTGTTTGATATTAACATACAAACATATGCATATATTCTAGTGATCTTAAATGTATTGATATATAAACTTTAACATGATTTTCTCTTTCTTTGGCTACAGTGATTTGTCAGATGTAATATACTCAGCTCAAGGGCAGCTAGGTCCAGACAAATCCCATAGAAAATCAATTATGATTACTAAGCCCATGATATAAGTCTGTAACTACATTATTTAAATTACTAGCCAGCAAGGACTGATATGATAGAGAGTGTCTGCCAGATTATGCTTAAACTTTTAGGATCAAGAGGATTTAATATTATTTAAATTTTCACTGCAAATCATGAATGTCTCCGTAAAAATGTTCAATGAATGGAGAAAACGTGTTCTTATGAGAAAGGTTATTATAATGCTCAGTCATGACGAACCTTATCTTAAAATTCGTAATTGGTAATAGCTAATTTACATTTTTGTCAATTGTGATTCAACATGATAGTCACAGAAACCATTTACCAGGATTCTATAACTACTAGTGTGTCGGAGGGTAATGAGCTTGTGCAATACCATGTGACATAAGACTCACATGATAACATGGTCACTTACTTAAAATAACATTGTGAAGATATCTAGCATCAAATGTATATATAATATATATTATATAAACTCACACACATTTTAGCTAGACATAATACATTTATCTCTACATGAATGAATGCATGTACTATGTACATATACAGTGGAACCTCTCTACAAAGGCCATGCTTGGGGTCAAGTCTTTTGACCCTTGTAGAGAGTTTGGCTGCTTTCAGAGTTTATTTTTTATTGTAGTAGATCACTGTGTTCCATTTATGCTGGCTGTTGTTAAGAGTCAAGTTGTTCTTCGGAGTCCCTTTGTAGAGAGGTTCCACTGTACCTAGTATTCCTTGTGTGGTATCTTCCATAACCACATAGCGGGAAGAATCACACGAGAACAGAAGATGTATTTGTGTGTTGATGCATCCTGTAATCTTCTCATAACTATTTCATTATTCTGTGTTTTGTGATGTGTGCATTTCTCACCTCAGAGTGGTCATGAACTCTGGCATCATACAGTCATTAACTTACCACATTGTGCCATGATTCCATTCTGGTTTCTATGTCATAATTTAGCCAATGCTGCAAGTGGTTCTATATATTATATATAAGTGGTTGCTTTGTAGTATTTGGTGGATTTTACCTGTACTCAAGTTCTAATACATTAGTTAACTTAATCGTTGGCTATTGGAGAGCTAGCTTCAGCTTAATCCCTGAACTAACGCAGGACTTCCCTGGTGGCAGCGTCTACCTGGCCATGTGAAGACGTTGGACGACCAGAATCCCGGTTGACTTGACTCTAATCGGCTAAGCCATACCACACTTGGTTGGCAGCGGTGTGTCCTCCTCAGTTTCTACCTTTATCAGTGGAATATTGTTATTTCCCCTAACCATAGTGATTGCCTCAGAGTCCATCACACATTGCTAGCGCTTTTGATGCTTGGATACCATGGGATTTATTAGCTAGCTAGGCTTGAAGCATGCATAATGCAATGTCAGCCAGCTGGAAATCCTATGAAGTGTATACATGCTTAGATACCTAATAGTGGCATTGACACAAAGCAATATGCAAGAATATCAGTTTTACATGTAATAGCTAATTTTAAGTTTTTTTTCCTGCAATGCAAACGGCAGAATAAGTTGCATTGACACAACAATATGCAACAATATCAATTCTGATAGAGAGTTAATAATTCTAAGTTTTTCAGCTTGAGAGCAGCATACATGTGCTTATCAGTCAGCATACAATTCATTGAAATTCTGTCACTTGCACCAAGATCCAAAGCTTTGGACCCAATGTACCTACATATCACAAATTAAAAATTGTACTAGTTGCTAAAAATAATTTAGTGATATCTCCGCAATAAGTCTGTGTGTTTCAACACTCAACTTGAAGTCACTATACACCATTGCATGACAAGTAATCATATAAGATAAGTGCTCAAGGGCTTGTTTTTTAACAACAAACTCCTAAGTTATTATGAACTATTCAAAATTATATTGAGATTTATACGTGGATGTCAAGACAGTGTCTTCATAGTAACACCAAAAATTAGGTTATTCAAGCATCATCAAGTACAGTAAAACATCTATTATCCAGACTCCCTAGGCACTGGCAACTCTATTATCCAGGCAGGTATATCCATGAAAATTTTTAATTAAATGTGTGGGTGAATACCAATTGCTGCAATTGATTTATTAAAAATGTGTTCAATTGATATTGGCAATTCTGACTAAAAAACACTCGTGGCTGCTTCGCCTGACTACCGCGCAGCCGCGAGCAGTACCCTTTACCGACTTTGGCCCCCGTCGGGCACTACTCGGTAAAGGGTCTGTGGCTAGCGAGACTAGCCGCGCACCTGGTGATATGGTACTTAGGGGGTATGTAACGCCAAATCGGGTCCTACCCAAAATCGGTCCCCCGGACTGAAATTGGCTGCTAAAAACTGTCCGGGACCACAATTGGCTGCCGAATTCAGTCTGGGCGGACTAAATATGGCTGCCAGATGTGGTCCGCTTTGCCAAATTTTAATTTAGTCCCACCTAGCCCGAAGGAAAAAAATCAATTGTGTGATTAACTGGAGGTGGTGAGTTATATCAGTATAGTTATAATGTTAAGACTGCTCTTTAGTACTTCTTGTTGATGAGCTTACCTTTCAAATTCCCATTCTCATAAATACCTATAATAGTATATTCAATAAATTATAAGCTTCAAGACTTCATCATAGTGCATATGTTTGACTACCTTGAACAATGCAGCAGCTACATTATCAAAATATTTACGTTTCATAGGAATTTCCTCAACAAAATTTGTGAAATAATCAGTTATAGCTAGTCAAGATGTATCTGTTTCCTTGATGTGATGCAGGAGAGATTGGGCCAATGAAGTCAATACCAATGTGGTGACACAACTGGTACTGGATGGAGCTCTGGAGTAGATTGGCTTAATTTGCCATGGCACAGATCACAATTACTAACCTGGATATATCACAATTAAAAAATAACAACAGTCTTTGTCATCAGTTGACCACACTCACTTCTGTATGAGTTTATTTATTTGCTTACCAATTTATTAACATCATTGACCATTCCCTCACTGTAAAAAATTTTTTTCAATATAACCAGTCACTTTTATTTTAACAGAATATTAAATCTGTTATTTATATTTTCAATATGTTATTATCACATCAAAGTGTTAAATATACCTAATTTAGTTAAAATAACTATATTTTTAGTTAATACAACTAAATTGTTAAAAATGACTAATGTATTGTTAATATAACTTTCTAATTTGTTAAAACTAAATTGTGAATGAAGTTAAATTTACATTACCATTAGTTAAAACAACTAGATTGTTAAAATTAACCAATATATTGTTGAAATAACTTTCTAGTTTGTTAGAACTAAATCATTAAGTATGTGTACTTCAGTTAAATTACAATAACATTACCATTAATACTATTATTTTTAACGAAACTAATTCAATTTTATTACACATGAACTGAATAAGATATTTTTCATTATTGTAATTGTAAATATAATTTTAATAAATAATTTGAAAATAATCTGGCTTTTAATATTCAAATAATTTATCCTCATTGTACACGTAATAATTGAATAATAAAATACAATCCATTAATGATACATAAACATTACATACTAAATAACAATAAATTGTCTCGGCAAAATATACTTTTTATTGTTTCCTTGAGCAAATGATTTGCGAATATGTAGAATAGGAAATGCTGGCACTTGCGCAATTAAAAAGAAATCTGTTTGTGGTAGTTCTTCAACAACAAAAGAATTGTAAATGTTGTCAAAACATTTGGTCTCAAGTAATTTGACTTTAATAATCACTTGCGATTCAATTACATACAAATCTGATATTTCAGAGAACTGCGGATACAAATTACCCTTTCCAAGAAGTATAATGGAGCCTTTTGTGTATACAATTGAACTATGCTTAACGCTTTTCGGCTTGAATATAGTGCTTGACACTGAAATGTGTGTGTTTTGTTTAATATAATGCAACACGTCTGATTCCATTTCTACAATATTCTTTGAATTACAATCATATTTGTCCCTGTTAATGAATGTATTGTTTGAATTTAAAAGATAACTTAAATGGTGCTGATGTCGCTTAGTAATTGTTAAAGAAATATTTTTTAAATTGCCATGACAAGATGCTTTTTTTACAACACTAAGTTTACCTTCATGCCTCATGGTCCATGTGTGCACTAATGGGCCAAACAAACGTATTTGACGTGGATAATGCACCATGTAGTGCATTTTAGGGATGACACTGAGTTGTGGATAAATTCTGGTGAATAATGTGTGATGCTCCTCAATCAAAATTTCCAAATAATCAATTATATTTAAATCAATTTGCCAAGATAAGCATATTTGGCATATTTTTATCAGCAATAGAAAGCAAGTCCAATTATGATTTTCCTGTGGAATTAAATCCACAACCAGGAATGGAATAATCATTAATAGTAACAACATCTGTGAGGCTGATTGGCGTATATTGGTTTCAGGCTTTTTTAAACTGACTTCATCAATTTCAGCTGGCTTATCCCCCAATTCCAGCTGTCCATAGTCAAAATTCACCAAACGTTGATTAAATGTTTTGACTGAAAAAAAATTAGACCTGATGCAAAATTCTACCAAAATGCATTTCAGTTCTCGTGGAACTATACCTTCAAATAAGTCATGCATAATATCATGTGGCAAGTTCTTTACAACAGAAACATTTTTCAATTCCTCGAGCACTGACCGCCGATTAATACCAAATGAAGTTGAGTTATGACTTTGCATTGGACCAGTTAGCAATTCACATTGGCGTTTATGTTCAATATCAGTTCGTAGTTCAAAGTCAGTTTCACGAAAATTTCTTTGGGAACTATTTCTTGTTGCCATACACGATCGACAGATTCGTAATGCAAATCCCATTGATTCTTTAAATCCCAGCTGGTGCGCAGCTAAATTGTCCGCTAAAAATGCCAACAGAGCTATGTTGTAAACTTTGCTGCTCTGTTCATTGATTTGCACTAAAACTCCACTTTGATTCAATTCATTAATGTCTTTAACAAATACCTTCAAAAATTCATTGATCCCATGTTTGCTGATAATCTTAGATGACCCTACTGCTACAATGAACATGAAATCTAGAGATGATCGAATGTTTGGATGTAAATTTCCTAAGCTTAAAAAAATGCATCCAACCTTGTGTTTCTTATTTGATGAGCCTAAGGGATTACATAATTCAATCTCATCGTAATATGCTATTAATTGAAGAGCATTTCTATCCCTCTGTAAAACCAGATGCTCTTGGAATATTTTACCATCACAGTAATCTTGTAATATTCCATGTGAACATGGTCTAATTTCACTCACTTGATCACGTATTGCAGAGTTTTCCAGCAATTGCTGCAATAATGCCTTCACTGGTACATATGAATAAGTATCATATTTCAAAATCTTTCTTCTTTTGGAGCCAAATTTCTCAGTTTTATAGTAACCTCGTCCTACACGAACTTGTGAAGGCACCTACACCATAGTCATTAAATTGTAGCATATGATAAGATTAAAATTAATACGTACACAGAAAAAAGCTAAATCATTGCTAAATTAAATCTCGAGTCACAAAATTGTTACAATAATAAAAGTTGCTTAATTCATAAGATTTTGTCATTTAAAGTGATGTATTACATACTTACTATGCACTTTAGTTCTTCTCTGTAGTACTTTTCTTGCAAAAAAGTTGATGTCAAACCAGTAAATGGATCATGAACATTTTCAAAGATGTTATCAAGACCAACTATGTCTGATGAAAGCAAGCCATTTTTTGACAAACAATCTTTTACTCCAGCTTTGACACGACCCATAGTGTGCTTAAATAACTTTTGTGAAGCAATCACCACTTCATTAACTGCACTTTGAGATAATCCTTTGCCCTCTTTTAAATGAAGAAGAAATAAAGCACTTTCCTTTTTTTGGACCTCTGCATCATTTCCAAGGAGTAGGTTGATAGCATGTTCTTGATCTGATTCAGAGTGAGAATACGTTTCAATAGTTTCTGGACATTGTGGATCACTTAGAGCTGGTAAGTTCATAGTTGACGATTCATTTCTTGTTTTGGCTGTCAATAATTCTCTATGCCTCCTGTACATGTGGGAAACAAATGAGGAGCATTTCTTGTAGAGTGTACTACAACAACTGATTTGAAAATTATCATCAGTGTTATGTACAGATCTGATATGGCTCAACCATAGGGCTGCTGTAGGTGCAAGAAAATTGCAAAAAGGACAGGTTTCTGGAATTGAAGTAGACATCTTCTAAAACTGTTTGCATCAATAATCCTCCTACACACACCCGCAAAGATTATTGCAGAATTCCAGAGCTAATCTTCTCGAGTAACTACCTGGTAACTATAAACAGCGCGTGACTATCACGCCCCCTTCACCACAACAATTAATTGTCGTCAGTTCACGTGGTTATCACTCGACCAAGCACAGATTGTCCTTGTAGGCGGGTAAGCTCTGGAAGTTAATTGTAGCGCTGGTGAAGTTTACCAACATCATGGATTTCTTGGTGAAGTCGGTGGAAGAAGTAGGTACATATTTAGCGAATCACAATATTTCGGAAGCTCATGTGGATATTTTTCGAGGTAGGATTAGTAGTCTAGCTGCTACTTGAATCAAGTTTTAGCTGCTAATACTTCTTGTAGTGAACTAAGTATGTGTTGCCTTACTGATAACACTGAGTTAGAAGAAATTTAGCTTTGTATATATGTATACTTAGAAAATGAAATTGATGGAGAGAGTTTTTTGGAATTAACAGAAAGTGATGTGCAGAAATTAGTAAAGCCACTTGGAGTAGTGAAGAAAATTTCTAAACTCATTAATTCCCTCCAGATTCAGGTAAAGTTTATATGTATGTACTTTTTTTAAAGTATAAGTAAATGAAAGATTTAGTGGGGAAGAAGTATAGTAATTTTCAACTAACTTTGGAACTGATACCTAAAGAAAATTTGTCAGAATACTTGGCATAGGTGTAGAGTCGTCGCACTAGCCAGACCCTTTACCTAACCGCTTTGCTCTGGAACTTTGCTTGTACCCGTTTTGTTCACCTGGAATGCTATTAACTTTGGGCGCCTGTTCCGTGGTTTAGAATTTCAAAATGTTGAGGTTTTGAGGACTATTAGCAGAAGCTGGAGCCAGTAAGCATGGCTGAATGATGCAATTTCTTTCTTGCAGAATGAGCCGAAGCCATTGAGTAGAGGGTGTGGCTAGCGAGACTAGGTGTAGACTAGAGGGTGATTAATTATAAAGGTGCCTTTGGAGATGTATGATATAAGGCGTCAAGAAACTTGATCTTTGATCATCACTGAGTTATTATTTTTTTAATCTACACCTTGGCTATGAGATTTTAGAAATGTTAACTTTGGTAACATGCCACTTTACTTTGTGAGGGGTACTGCGAGAGGAGTAGCTAGAGAGGGAGAGCTGTATGAGGGATGCGAACTGGGGGAGAGGTTGGTTGAGTAAAGAGAACAAGTTTAGTATCATATTAAGCAAATATTTGCTTCACTTGTGAGTGTACTATGGTTGTAGTTCTTACTGTCTTTTTTTTTTTTTGCAAATTTTTTCCAAAATTTGTTGAGTACATTAGTCAGTCATGGTATGTGCCGGATAATGAAACTTAATTTGACAGCGTGTGTGTTTTCCTATGAGATTTCTTTAACACTTGTTAATGAATTTAGGTGTAAATGCTTCTGTTTTACACTCAGATGCAGATGCGTTTAACGGACTCCCAAATCCAAGATGACAGTAGATCTGTTTCTGATGATATGGTTGGCACATCACCACAAATGCCACATGTAGCTTTATTACATAATTCAGATGGCGAGACTTCGGTTAGATCACAGCATAGCATAGATACAGAATCAGTGTCTTCTGAGGATTCGGTTATGGTTATTCCAAGTATGTGGAGACCAAGTATAATGTCATGTATTAAAGAAAAAAAACTCACTATAGAAGCTCGTAATGAAATTGTGAGAGATCTTTGCACACATATGTATGGTCATATGAAGTCAGAAGTGGAAAAGCCTACTACTATGTTTTGTCGTGAAGTTGCTCAGAAACTTGTGAAAAAATATCCATTCATGGCAGATTCAGGAGGATTACTGGCTTGTGTAAGTAGTGCTTAGAACAGAATGATAATAAGTAGTTTATTATTGGCTAGTAATGGCAGGGTTTCATCCAAGGAGGGAGGCAGGGGATGCTTCCCCTCCCCAAACCACCCAGCTTCCCCCTCAAAATTCCCAAATCCCATCCCCCCCAAGAATATAAATGTCTTTTTTATATTTTGTTTATTTTGTTATTTACATATTTTTTTCAAAAGGAATAACAACATGCCTTATAGCTGGTTAAAGAAGGTTTAGAGTGTATATTAGAAGAATGTAGCTGTGGCACATTATATGTACCCGTTTGTATCCCCTCACAAGAAAAATTCTGGATGAAACCCTAAATGAGGTGCTGACGACCTAGCATAACTGTGACATAGTGGACTATTTTGCCATTTTCGACTTCTGATCTTTTTTCCTCTCCCTCTTGCCTTTCGTGTCTTTCAAATACACATAGTACATAGTACTGCAGCACGGTTCTGTAAAAAAAACAATTGCATGTTTTTGTAGGGTTCTTGGACACAAAAATTAATTGATAGAATTTATAACATTGAGAAGAAAAGGAGGCGTTCCAGTAATGATGGTGAATCCTTACCAGCTAAACGTGGTCGTCCATCCAAAATTGCGAAAACAGGGTCACGTTACCCAGTAGTTCCTGATGCACCTACTACGGATGAGGACATAAATAGTAGAAACCACCAGGCTCTTTCCCTAGAGTTTAAACGAGAGAAGCCTCGCAAAGATTTAATAATGAAGTTGATGAAAGAAACATGTAAGATGTTGAATTTTTGTAATCTAGGGATTGTATATAGTAAGTAGGCATAGGGCGTGCACTTAATAGAGAGTTGTGCATAATTTGATTTTATAATGGCATGTGCCCACTAATTTATTATACAGCTAAATACTGAAGTAGAAATACCAGATTATCCCTACCTATTTCTTACACCACTATTTTGACTCCATCATGTTCCACACTATAGTACAGTATTTTTATTCTTGTGTGTGTGTGTGTATTATATCTATACTGTGTGCATCTCAGGCAGATGTATGTATGCCACAATCATTGGCAGAGGAACGTAAATTTACCTGCGGGGAGGGCTGATCCTAAACCTCAAAATATTTATGTGATAATAGAATTGTGATAAATTAATTACTAGCTAAAGCATTTTGATTGTTGACTGCACCATAAGCTTACAGCAACAAAAACTAATTAAATGATGATTGAGTCCAATATTGCACTGTTAGAAATTGTCTTTAAAATAATACAAACATATGACACCTTCCATGGTCAAAAACAAGATGCAATTATAAGGTACCACCAATAATATCACACTTGTATATCAAGCTTCTCAGAAAAAGGGGAAAAAAAAAGAATAAAAGAAAAAAAAAATTTAGCAACAATAGTTCCAGTTGGTTAGCTTAGCTTGCATGGCATTTTGTGAATGAAATCTCGGAGGGCCCTGGCCCCCCTGGTTTCTCCACCTATGAATTGTGAGTTGTGATTTTATAAACTAAACACAATAACTTAAAATTGAGTTTTTTCTACCATATGTGACCGTCTATAGGAAAACCAGGCACAACGCGGCACTCTTCGAAAAATTTTTTTTTGCACTTACGGAGTTGTCGGCGTCCAGATATATTGAGCTCTCCAAGTTTTATCGTCGTAGCTTAAGTCGTTCCCGCTATAATAGACCTAACCGTTCCCTTCCGTCGGCTTGAAACAATACATTTTTAAGAAATCGATCGATCTTTTCTCGATATTTACGCACGCCCGGTTTTCCCGTAGACGGTCACATATGTCAAGGAGAATATTATTTCCTTGTCCTTGTGTAACATTTGTCAAAATGCGAGTCATGATTGAAGCATATGACTGAATGATTGAAGCGTGTCTATTAGTGATGTGTGTGTTATCAGTTGTTGTTATTGTTTTTAATTAGTATAGTGGAATGGCAAAAATGGTTATATTAGGTGCAAATAATATTGCTTTACACATTCTTTTAGCTTGCTAATATTACTGTGCTTGTGTGCTTATAATGTTGACGTATACATGCATATGTAGTTTTTGTGTGAGTACAGGTACGTGTTTGTGTGCATTGAAAATGTGACAATTCTTATACCAGGCATGATAGAAACATTATAATTACTAAAGAAAATAATACGTCTGTTTTCTTGTAATTTCTTCGTGCACTTTTTCTAAATAGATTAGGCAGGGCCGGAGCCTTAGGTCAGGTTTTAAGGTTTAACCTGATCACTTTTTCTCACTAAAAATAAATATGCTACTTCACTAAATGAATTTATTTTTTTCAATATTTTTGTTGCTCCAGCCCTATGTATGTATGTGTGTATGTATGTACATACATGTGTGTATGTATGCATGTATGTACATACATGTGTGTATGTATGCATGTATGTATGTACGTGTGTGTATGGTATATATATTCATTTGACTAACTTATTACTGTTTATTGTTCGGTTCTCTAATCCTCTATACATAGCATGGCATAATGTGAAAATGTAATACACAAGTTGCCAATATTAGCAAAGCTGTGAAAGCTGATGTATTTGTTTGACGACCAAAGGATGCGTAACTGCATAGGTTGTGGTTCGATTTATTTTTAATTTCTTATGCAGATGTTTATCGTCGTCAATCAGTGTTTCATCCAGACATTCTTGCAAGGGGGGGCAAAATAGAGTTTTGAAAATGTAAGGGGGGGCGGGCGGCACTGGTCACCATGGGAGTGAAATAGAATTATTGGAAGGCCTATGTCCTACATTAAAAAAACATAATCTTATCTAATGAGGTCTGCATATGTCAGATCCTGACAAGTTAATTCAGCCACTCATTTTCACCTCCACCGTCTAGCAATTTTCAGTCAACTGTGACATTCACTATTTAGATGCTTTTCACACACTATTCAACTCTGACTCTCACCTCCCCTTAGGTTTATCACACGTTGATTCACACTTACGGTTGCTGGCTGGCTATAAAAAGGCCAGCCCTCAGCTCACCGTAGCAGTTGTTGAGTTTTGATCTGTACAGATTCTACAACTTCCAGAACCAGAACTCTAAGCACTCGTAGTCCCTGACAGCTTAAGATAGTCTCAAATGGATATTCGCTCTTTCTTCTGTGGTGCAAGCTCTTCAAAGTCACCTGGCCACTCAAGTAGCAGTGACACAGAAGATAAAATTGACAGCAATCAATCTGATACTGAGTTTTTGGAGCCAAGTCCTGCCAAGAAAAGATTAATTGTCCATGAGAAGCATGTAAAGGAAAGATTAACTACACATGAGAAAAGCAAGAAAATCACTGCAAGCAGTCGAAAATACAACAAAAAATGGGAAGAGAGCTTCAATTGGCTGATGTTTGATAAAAATTTCCAAGGAGCTTTTTGTAAGGTTTGCAGGAAGAGAGGAATTTCTCTTCAAAGAACAGGAGGAACATGGATCTCAAAACCTTTCACGAACTGGAAGAAGGCAATAGAGAAGATGAAAATTCATGCAAAGAGTGATATTCACCTCTTATCATGTGAAGCAGAGATGGCTGCAGCTACAGCACTACAAGAAGGGTCAGTCATTCAGCAACTCCAACAAATTAATGATGAGGAAAAGTTGAAGAACAGAATGGCCATTAAAGCTATAATTCGTTGCACCCATTTTCTAGCTCGTCGCCACATTCCCCACACAACAAATTTTGATGAACTTATTGATCTAATCGTAAGTTGTGGTGCAGAAGATTTAAAGGGGTTCCTTGAAAGAGCTAGATTAAATGCAACCTACACATCTAAAGTTGCTGTTGTTGAATTTGTTGAGGCAGTTGGCTTATGGGCTGAAGAATGTTTACTGAAACGGCTTCGCCAAGCTTCCCATTTCAGCATAATGGCAGATGAGTGCACTGATGTGACGACCACAGAAGAGCTTTCAATTTTCTTCCGCTGGGTGAACATGGATGGTCAACCTGTTGAGCACTTCTTGGATATAGTTCCATTGAAAGCTACTGATGCAAAGACTATTTATTCTGCCCTTGTTGAATTCATGAAAGATAAAAACATACAGATTAGCAAGCTGGTGGGTATGGGATTCGATGGAGCAGCTACTTTCTCTGGGAAACACAATGGTGTGCAGAGTCTCCTGAAGAAAATTTCACCTCATGCACTTTTCGTACACTGCCATTGCCATTTGCTACAGCTAGCATGCGTTCAAGCAGCTAATGCTACCAGTGGGATAAAACATGTGTACATCACACTCACCACCCTCTGGAAATTTTTCCACTATTCTCCTAAGCGAGCTGAGAGTCTCAAAGCAGTACAGCAGGTGCTTGACTTACCTGAGCTGAAAGTTGTGAAACCATCAGATACTCGCTGGCTGTCCCATGAACGCTGTGTGAAGGCAGTCAAAGCTAGCTACAGTGCAATTGTGACTGCTCTAAACAATATCTATGAGCAGACACATGCACCTGAAGCTCTAGGTATCAGTAAAGCCTTATGTAGGCCCTCAACTTTAGTGGCCATATACCTCCTTGATTATGTTCTGCCACAAGTGGCGAAGTTGAGCAGAGCTCTCCAGACTGAGAGAATAGACTTGACAGCTATCACCCCTCTTGTTGATGCCACTCTCAATACACTTGATGATGCCATGTTACCTGCTGCTAACTGGGTATTAGAACTGATGGATGCAAAGAATGAGATCGAAGAAGTCACTGACATCACGTTAACCACGGAAAGCATTGCTACATTCCAAGGACAAGTGGCTGAACCGTTTATCAGGATGCTGAAGGCAAACATATCCAGCAGATTTATTTCACAAGATATTGTCTCCTCATTTGGCATCTTTGATCCGAAGAAAGTGCCAGCTGCTGACTCTTCTGACTTCCATACATATGGTGAGGACTTAATAGATGTACTATTAGCTCACTATGGTGCAGAGCTGCCTGCTAAGACTGCTGGTGGAGATGAATACACCAAAGAAGCTCTTATTTCCCGCGAAACCCGAGAGGAGTGGAAAACATTTCGAAGCTACTTATCGAAGAAGCCGAAAGGTAACCTGCACTTGCAGTTGAAAGAGCTCACCACAAGTGATATGCTTAGTGAAATTTTTCCAAACATTAGCACCCTGGCAAACATATGTCTATCTATCCCTGTCAGCACTGCTTCAGTGGAAAGGAGCTTCTCCAAAATGAAACTAATTAAAACACGAATTCGAAATCGAATTGGGCAATCACAATTATCCTATTTGATGAAAATAGCCATGGAGACACCCGAGACGCTCTCATCTACACAATTAAATGACATTATTACAGTATGGAACAAAAAACCTAGACGAATTGCTGTGTGAATATTGTTTATTATTAATTTGGTTTACATTTTTCTCTTAATAAATATCGGTTCTTTCAAAAGGGTGGGGGGCACTTAGAATCCAAGGGGGGGCATTTAGAACCCAAGGGGGGGCAAATGCCCCCTTTCGCCCCCCCCTAAATGAAACCCTGTCAATATGTTTTGACTGAAGCCAAGTATGCTGGGGAAATAATTACAAAGTATCCTTGGATCAAATTACCTTACAATGTGAGTGCATTGCATCAAATTGATATTTATACAATCTACATTTTTGTAATAATTTAGTCTAATATAATACTTATTTTGAAATAATAGCTAAATATTTTTAAGTGAATTTGTCATTCCTGAAAAATTGGCAAAACATTTTTTTGAAGATATATTTGGTAAGAAATATTGGAGCTGGACTAATCCTCTTCCTTTATGTCATTCAGTTTGCAAATTAAGGGATTGGTTTATTTTGAGAATGTACAAGTACGTTAACAGAAATTCTTACCATTTGTCAAATCGGTTTCACTGTTTGAAATTCCTTTGGTAATCTGACGTTTATCCTACTGATGATAATGTGGATGTGAGCCCCAAACACATTCACTTTTCGCTTTCTCTTTTGCTTTCTCTCTTTTCCCTTTTTTTGTTTAACTTGGTCATTTTAAATATTCTTTTTGTTATTATTTCTCTTATTTGATCCTCTATCGTCACTGTATTTCTAACAAATAATTCTTCTGTTTCGGAAAACTTCAGTATACTAATAGTTGGTGTTTATTAACTATGCTATATTATTAAATCAATAATAATAATATATCATGGCGATATACTGCACCCAGTTAAGAATTAAAATTATGGTATAGATAATTGTTTTTCTTTTTTTTTTTTTGTGGTAGATTGAAGTTGAATTTGAATTAATTCTAAGGAAAGAAAACCTCTTCTCCAATTTTAGTAACGAGTGGATTCATAAGTGGGTTCCCGCAATTTTGGAGTATTCCAGGAAAACAAAACGTAAAGAAGTAGTGAAACTTATGGATAATTTTGTTGACGAAGGTGAGCATTTCTTTTGTTGTTCTTGTTGTGTTTTTTTTTCTTTTATTCTTTTTTTTTTCCCTTTTTCTGAGAAGCTTGATATACAAGTGTGATATTATTGGTGGTACCTTATAATTGCATCTTGTTTTTGACCATGGAAGGTGTCATATGTTTGTATTATTTTAAAGACAATTTCTAACAGTGCAATATTGGACTCAATCATTTAATTAGTTTTTGTTGTCATTTTAGGTGAAAATTGTCAGAAGGTTGCTTTGAAGGCATTGTGTGCCCTATTTTGTTGCAAGAAAAATGACCCTGGCAAGAAAGCTAAAGGAGAGAATCCAATAGGCCTCATATTTAGTCAGCATTCTGTAAGTTTCTAGGAATGATAGCAATTAGTTAAAAGCTAGGTAGAAGAGAGGTTAAAAGTTTTGCTTGTTGTCTCCCCAACCCTCCCTCCCGTGTTTGGTTGAGCAGTATTATTGTATGAAAATGGTGGATTTTTTAATTGTGGCCCAATACAAGTTATCTTTTTTATAAACTACGACAGGGCCTGTTTCGTCTGGATGTCTTATGTAAAGTCACATCTTTTTATACGGAGATAAAATGAGTTTAAATAAATAAATAAAATGACCTGAATTAACCTTTTGGGACAGAGTGAGTTACTGGCACTTTAAGAGTTGTGGTCACCTTTGTGGTCCCAAGGCGCCTAGATAAGAATGGTTCTACTTATTTGAGAATTAATCCATGTTACATCGTAATATAGTTGAATATAATAGTTCAATTTTTGTGGTAGTTTTAGTTTGCCTCGTACATTTAAACATTTTCTATGAATTAAATTTGGATTCCAGAATGACAATTAATAATTGTAATTAATTTATTTTAATGATTTATTCAGTAGTTAAAGTTCAGTAAAGTTATATGACACCAACATTTTATTGAAGACTCATTAATATTATAGATAACTGAAAATCCAGAAGATTTGGCTGAGGCAGATCGTACCAAAAATTCGCCATGGATAGCTGAACTATGTGACAATTATGAGTCTACTTTCTTCATCTTATTGGAACAGGATGTGCTTTGTTCCACATCAACATTCATCAAAGCTGTTTATTTGTGGTTTGCCTCCTATTACGTTTTTAATTTGGACTATGAAAAAAGTACAAGAGAAGTGTTCCTATTTTTCCAAGAATATTTGTTCTCGCAGCCAGAACAGGGAAGGAAATCTTCCACATATTTATCAATTTGTTCGGATCTTCAGAGAATGGTTTAATTTTTTGTTATTTTTGTTGGACTGAGTCATCTTTGTTCTTCTCCCATTTAAAACTTTTTTTTCATGCATAAGACAATTGACTGAATCTTGTGAATAGTATAATTATTGGTGGGAGCTTCAATCCAATAACCTATCGATCATACTGTCATGAATATTTATATATTATTATAAGTTGATGTTAGGTAGTTTATTTAAGTTTTTTGTTTTTGTTTTTTTGACGTGCAAATGGTTTAATTTTAATTGTTATCAGGGTGTCACACAAAGGGGGGGGAGCTGGGATTCCCCCCTCCAAGAATATTAGAAGTGATTGACGAAATGATGATAATAATTACATTAGTGCAATGAATAGATTATGTAATGGTTTATTCTTTTTAAAAGTGATGTCTAACTTACAGAAGTTTGAAATTATAGCCTAACTCAAGTTTTTATTTTTGCACATGTATATTTCCCACCTCAAGCCAAAAATCCTGTATTAATCCCTGGTTATAAGGGCTGTTATATTACCAATTTATATTAGAAGTAGTCTATTTTATTTTATTTCAACAAATTTAATACTGTTCTTTTACCAAAAGTATTAGTTGTTTTAAGGGGTGTTGCTAATTTGAAGCTATCATTGGTATTTTAAAATTTTACATTAGTCATTTTGATGATCACAATTTCATTTTAACAAATTTTGGTTTGGTTATTTCAACAATAAGTATTTGTTATTTTGATGTTTTAACACTGAATATTTGTTATTTTGATGATCACAATTTCAGTTTAACAGTTTTTGTTTGGTTATTATAACAGTAAATATTTGTTGTTTTGATAATCGCAATTCCAGTTTAACATGTTTTGGTTTGGTTATTTTAACAGTAAGTATTTGTTGTTTTGACGGCCATAATGTTAAGTTTAAATAATATATTAATTGCTGTTAATTTGAAGATAAGTATTCCAGTTTAACAGTTTTTGTTTGGTTATTATAACAGTAAATATTTGTTGTTTTGATAATCGCAATTCCAGTTTAACATGTTTTGGTTTGGTTATTATAACAGTAAGTATTTGTTGTTTTGACGGTCATAATGTTAAGTTGAAATATATTTATTGCTGTTAATTTGAAGATAATTATTGCTGTTAATTTGACATGTATATAAATGCTTTGTAATAAGAAAAAAAATTGTTACCTCAGTTGCAGTAGTTTTAACTATTTTTTTTTAGTTAAAGTAACTGAACACTTTTTACAGTGCTGCCACATAAACCGCTCACTAACTCTTGATAAAGTCTTTTTCGTGCCTAAATGTCCAGAAGTGGGATCACTGTGGCATGATGCTAGAATTCAGATCTCTCATCCAAATCAGTAATGTAACGAACATAAGTTATGAAAGTCTTTATGAAGTTTTCTCCTTTTTTAATCACAATTTTTAATAGTAACATTTAACTGGAACAGTAACATTTTTAACTAAAGCTTTTTTTTTTAATGTTCTGAACAGCCAACAAACATTCCTGTTAGAAACTCTGGAACCCAGTTATCTAAAAAGCTAGTACATCGCTATCTATTGTAAATTAATTTTATACAATTGTAAATATTCTTTGAAACTTGTAAATGCCTTCATGTATATCCAAATTGAAGCATCTCCCTTTTAATTCCCAGTCATCATCCAATAATGCTATTAGTGTGGTTTGGTTGAGAGATTCCAGTACTAAAAAGTATCTTAAATGCTTAGTTTTTAGTTTTTTTCCTTGAAGATTTAGCTAATTTTTCTTCAATATTATGAGTAGTTTTACTATCAATTGACTGTAGTTATCTCAAATTTTTAACAATAAGACCCAATAAAAAAACAACAACAAAAGTACGTCCTTATCGGTGTCAATATCAACCACAGGATTGGAATCCACCAAGACTCTATAATTCAATTTTTTACTTAATTCGAGCGGACCGAAATTAGCAGGGCGGACCTATTTTGGCTGCCAATTTCTGTCCGGCCGGACCGTATTTGGCGGGGGACCAAATTTCGCGTGACAGGTACCAAATCCCCGGTGATATGGTACCCGGGGTGCCATTAGTCTGGCGGAGCCGACCCTTTACCTTCTTTGTTGGTGGGCGGGGGAAGGAAAGGGTCCGGTATCTACGAGTTGTGCAGGCACAACTATAGTTGCGCCCCAATCAGATTGCAGAGAATTCTGATTACATCATAATTGACGAGCGAGCGTAGCGAGCGAGACACTTACAGGGGTAACACTAGTGGTGTGCTTGAGCACAAATGGCGAGCGAGCCTGTAGTTAGGTAACATAAAACGAAGTATTGTTACTGTGTTAGAACTTAGCCTTAGTTCGCCTAATCCACACCGCAATTGCTTTAGGAATCTAGTATCCAGGTAGCAATGACGTGGGTGCTCAGTTTACCTGGTTTTTATACAATTCAAAAAAATCGATCGCTGTGCAGTACGTGCAAGAGTAAAAGGCGGCAGAAATGTTCTCGGCGCGACTACCATCGGTTTTGTGTAGTTTGCGCATGATCATTAGCTACTTAGCGGTTAGATTTGTCACCTGCTATGATGCACTTTTTTTTGTAGACAGCAATACCAGAAGTCGAAATACGTAATTGATTTAAAAAACTTATCTTAACCACTTATTTAAATAACTTATCTATCTTAACCACTTAAAAATATAATTATATTTAAATAACTTATCTATCCACTTATAAATATATATTTAAACCACTTATAAACATATCATAATATAATATGCTTTAAAATGTGTAATCTTTGTATTATCATGAAGAGTTATGTGATACTATCTAGCTAGCTCAAAACTCAGAAGTTTGTGGTTATGGGCATAGCACCCTCCATGGTTTTAAAAGTGGCCACACCTTGAACAAGTCTACAATATTGTTCTCTTCAATATAAATGTAAATTTGCCATTTGAATGCTATCAGTTAGAAAATGAACTCAATAAGTACACAAGACGTAACTGTGTAGGCAAAAAATCAGATAGGTCAGAGACAAAAACCTAACCTGTCAATAAAGTTAAAGATTTTTCATTAGCTAAGCAGTCCTTGTAACACACAGCACCTTCACATACACTTGTTCACTTGATATACCAACGCAAGACTTACTTTCTTCAGTGATTTGGCTATTGGACAATGAATTTTCAGGTCAGAACAATACTGTTGCGTAGGGTTAACTATGACAAATAGGGAATTAACCAAGATAACTCACACCAGCCAGAAAATTAATTAGTATCTTCCCTATGTAAGACTTAAGATTAGGCTAGAAATCAGACACAACTTAAACGGGTAAATTGGAGTGGACAATGAATTTTCCAGTAAATGCTGTTGAGTAGGACTTATAACTGTGACAAATAGCGACTAACTTGAATAGAAATGAAACTCCCATAAGTTTAAGAGTTTTAACAGTGTTAGAAGTCAAAATCATTCATATAAAAATAGTATAGTCTTTAGGCTCGCTCGCCATTTGTGCTCAAGCACACCACTAGTTACGTAAGTTAGGTAAAGCGTTCACAGTTCCAGTATTTTTCAATTAACGAGCGCGGAGAATCCTGCAGCACTGCCTTACGCAACTTTGTTTCAACCAATAAGTTTACAGCTACTCTCTTCTTGAAACAATTGTGAAGTCTTTGTCAAGCTGCGCTTCTTTGCCATTGCTTTCGAAGTTTATTCAGGTAATTCTGTTAGTTTAGTCTGGGATCAGAGACTTTAGATTCTCTGATGCTAACTGAGAATGGAAAGGGTTAATTTCTGTAAAAAGAGTCTGCTCGTTATTATGTTACCTAACTATCAGGCTCGCTCGCCATTTGTGCTCAAGCACACCACTATTTTATTGGCGAGCAAGCGAAGCGTGCAAGACAGTATTAGGGGTGGATAATGCAAAATCGGGTATATGTTATTGGCAAGCGAGCGAAGCGAGCGAGCAACTCTAAGATGTAGTCTATGGAAATCCTGAATACGTGGTCATTTAAAAACGCGTCGTCGTTTAAACGCGCGCGCGCATACGTGGTCGTTTAAACTGACTCTATGCCAATTAGCTATGGCCAGCTTCCACTATTATGCGTCTGTAAAACTGAGACTTGAATTATTGTCATGCTTAGCATGTGGACACTTCAGAGTATATCCCCCATCCCCATTTCCCCTTTACACGTTTCCCCCCTTTACATGTTTCCCCTTTACACGGTTCCCCCTTTACATGTTTCCCCCCTTTTCCCCTTTTCTGTACTTTACACATTATTTTGTTATCATTGTTACTTTATCATGAGGAGTACCATTCTTTACCCTTTACCAATCATCATTTCCCCCTTTACATGTCATTACATATTCTACTACTAATAATGAGATGTGAATTCAGATTTGTCAACCTGCAGGAAGAAAACCAATGCAAATTCAAATCAAACGACCCCAATGCAATTGAAAGTGTCAACATTTCCCCAGAACCTCGCTCGCCCAACCAATGCTACACGAGCATTTTCTAGTTTATTTATTGGCGAGCGAGCGTAGCGAGCGAGACAGTATTAGGGGTGGATAATGCAAAATCGGGTATATTATTGGCGAGCGAGCGAAGCGAGCGAGACAGTATTAGGGGTGGATAATGCAAAATCGGGTATATGTTATATGTATATATGTATGTGGGATGGTACGTATGCCCCTTAAACGCGCACGCGGGGAACGTTTTCTCAAAAAAACACGGCTTTTTAGGCTTGACCCCAGTTTATTCTGAAACTACAGGATTAAGCAAGCCTTACTTTTTACTTAAGCTCCAAAGTGTGAGAAAATTCCTGCGAAAATGCTTGCTTTCCAAGAAACAAAAAGTTGATACGACCGGTTACTATGGCATTGAAGACCCTTTTCCAGACTTAATTTCAAAACTTCGCCGTTTTATGGGGGGATACGGAGTGCCGGTTGTTGGTTGTCAAGAGCTGTTGGTAGTCAGAATGCCGTAGTATTAATGCTAAGGAAGCTACTACTTCTCGAGGGAAGCTGAGGTAAGTACGTAAATCCATATTTGTTAGCTAAATATGCAAAATTAACTCTGGCCTTTGTTTTTTGTAGCTAAGAGCTTGTCAACAGTGACTGGTAAATTCAAATAGTCAGATTGGCTCAAATTTGGTACTACAAAAGTTACCACTGCTCAAGAAAATGAGGTAAGAAAATAATTTTGTATTTGTGTGCTAAAATTGATTGTTTTTGTTTTTGTAGGTGAGAGCTTGTTAAGAATTCAAGGTAATTCAGATGGTCAAAGTAACTTCAATCAGAAGTTATCAATACTCAAGAATGATGTAAATAGTAATTCCATATTTGTTGGCTAAAATTACAAATAATAACACCGGTTTATTTTTTTATCGTAGCTGAGAGCTTGTTCAAGAGTTACTGGTGATTGAGATTATCAGAATGGTTGATGTTTGATACTACAAAAGTTACCATTAATCAGGTAAGAGAGTGATTTTGGATTTGTTTGCTGAAATAAAAGGTCATAACTGCTATTATAGTGTTTGCATGAACTAAGCTAAAACATAGTAACAATACTTAGTTTTATGTTACCTAACATCAGGCTCGCTCGCCATTTGTGCTCAAGCACACCACTAGTTATATGTATATATGTATGTGGGATGGTACGTATGCCCTTTAAACGCGCTCGCGGAACTTTTTTCTCCAAAAAACACGGCTTTTTAGGCTTGACCCCCAGTTTATTCTGAAACCACAGGATTAAACAAGCCTTACTTTATACTTAAGCTCCAAAGTGTGAGAAAATTCTTGCGAAAATGCTTGCTTTTCAAGAAACAAAAAGTTGATTCGACCGGTTACTATGGCATTGAAGACCCTTTTCCAGACATAATTTCAAAACTTCGCCGTTTTATGGGGGGGATACGGAGTGCCGGTTGTT
>WLWD01002899.1_pt1 | contig 25527 bp, 18 predicted proteins | sample 6712731 | NCBI WGS metagenome assembly WLWD01 (sample SAMN12718690, study PRJNA576275) | sponge metagenome | isolation source: marine sponge | host: Mycale hentscheli | place: New Zealand: South Island, Marlborough, Capsize Point | collected 2014-11-01 | reverse complement strand
ATGAGACTAGCTAGTAGTAGTTTAAAAGTACTTGGAAGTATTGGTGAAAATGGGAAGTGCTTAAATAAATACAGTATATTATATATATATATAATATACATACACTCTTTCTACCAAAAGGATAAGTATTTTATGGGTACTTTAAGACCTGTACTAGTGTGCTTAAGCATATGAGTACCAAGTATTTAATCTTATACTGGATATATGTCGATGCTTGTATGGCCCATGAAACAATATTCCTTCTTATTCTCACTCCTTACCATACTCTCTGCAATTGCTGGCACCATCAGGGCAGGCACATCGCCTCTGATCTCCTGTGATGGGGAGGCAAACGTGTACAGCCAAACACCCGCCATTGGAGTACCCACAAGTGAACAACTTACTGGCCAGTTCTGGATATAAACACATTACAGTGTGTGTGTGTGTGTGTGTGTGCGTGTGTGTGTGTGTGTGTGTGTGTGTGTGTGTGTGTGTGCACAATAAAGGGGGAGAAGATGAAGAGAGAGAAGATGAGCTCTCACAATCTTTGCTATGGTAAAGATAATTATAGTAACACTTTACAACCTTTCACCTATCTACCAAGATTATTCATAAACATGTACACCCACAGTTGAAATAGAACAGTTCCCAGCAAGAAATACACAAGGAGCAAGCTATAGGAAAGTGATCCATCCACACAAAGCCTCACCTCCTTGCCTAGGAGACTCTATATCAACAAGAGTGAATCCTAAAGGTCGGTTGAAATAGTCCTCCTTAAACGGGAGAACTTTGGAAATATCTCGTGGCCGTATTTCTGAAGAAGATTGAGGCACTGAAGCTTTGTAAATGAGTTTATCTGCCCACTCAGACCAATAAAGGAACCCGTCCTTGATCAGTATGTGAAAACCGTAATAAGAGAAGAAGATACTGGATAGGATGATGCGGCGGTCTTCACCATTCATGTTAGAGCACTCAATGTGGTGGTACCCAGCGTCTGTCCAGTACAGAGTGTCTGTCATGTAGTCCATAGCAACTCCATTAGGGATGCTGATGCCATTCTGAATGATGGGCTCAATTAGAGAGCCGTCCATTCTAGCCCGTGTGATTGAAGGTCGCCGCCCCCAAGTAGCCCAAAATAGTATTCTACACATACACACACACACACAAAGATGCAATTAAGAATGTAGAGAAAGAATACTTTAAGTGAATTTAATTTGTGACCCGTCTGACTACACACTGAATTACTAGGCAAACTAATTGAGTTAGGAATTGTATTATTTAGCTAGGCACTTCTCCACTGTAGGTTATTAATGCAGGCTTGGCTCTTTGAAATCCTCAACTACTAGCACTTAATATTATGGACACTTTGAACCCGCTACACAGCATGTAATGCTTCATTGATCAAAGCTGTTCTGCAAGATGGAATAGTTGTAAATTGAATATCAAGATATCAAACTAGCACACGGTACTGCAACAGCAACCTTTCCTTTGAGTAATAGAGTTGAATGTTTAAGAACGAGTTAAAAGAACAAAAAAAAGTTTAATTTTGTAAAAATGTATGCTACCTCTGAGAGAACCAACTGTTCTTAGAGTTCTGAAGGCTCCAAACTGAGTGTCACAAGCGCAGCAGTGGTGTTACTAGGAGGCATGGTAGCTCAGGATGGCTGTAACAGCCAAACATTTTTTTATATTGTATTATTGTTAAAAAGATAGCCTGAGAGAGAACACATGTAATGAGTGAAATAATGTTGAGAGCGTTGTGAAATTAGTGAATATATTAAAACCATGCATGACAGAGTAACTAAGCAAGTTCTATAGTAATAGGAACACACATGCACAGTTAAACAAAAAGGTAATTTAGTGGTAGTTACACACTGTACCTGGGATCAAACCAAGAACAGCTTTCTTAACACGCAGGTGCTTGAGCAAAAACAACCCGGGTAAAAACACTTTAATTCTGTATTTATACTGTTAAGGGGTACTGCTATGCTGCAGTCTTGCTCCAAACAGACGAATGGAAATTTTGTTTATTCAGCAATTCTTTATATGTACTTATCAAGCCTATTCTTAACTCATCAATTGGGGTTACCGCGGAGGTGCTCTTGCTATAGCGTGAAAGCCGTAGCTAAATGTATTATAGATTAAGAACTGAACTCTGGTGGCAACGATATGCTCTTCCAAATCTTCGTCCCACCACAAAGTGCATAAGGATTATAGGTCAGAAAGTTCAAGGAAAAAGTGGGTTAATTTTTAGACCATAAAAAGCTACTACATCGTCGTGTAGGTCTGTGGCTTCTTTTTTGCTGAATGTTTATTCATGTTTGTTTTGAGGACCCAAGAAAGAGCACTGGTTTATGATCCCTGTCAGCATTGTTTCAAGATTGTAAAGGCACAGTCAAGTACTGAAGATTCAAACCGGTTGTACTTTTAGCTCAACATTCATAGGCCCTTTACCATCCTGATAACTACTATATTAAGTTTTTACTGCAACTAGATTATGAGCAAATGGTTAATAAAAGTATGTCATGCTCACAAAAAGTTAACAATCCCAAGTCATTCACACCTACACCAGTCAACAAGCTAATAGCTACTTTACTAGCCATGCTTTATAAGAAGTTAACCAGGATTAGGCTAGGAGATGAGGTATTTCAGATCAACACTCACCCACGCTTTGGATGAACGACAAGTCCTCTGAGGTGCGTCCCGTTAAATGCATGATACCAGTGCAGAGTTCTGCGCCCTGTACCGTCTAGACGAGCCACTTCCACTTTGTTGTATGTGTGATCTGTCCAATAGAGCAGCTGGTTTATCCAATCAACCGCTAGACCTTCCACACTGCCCACGGCTAGCAAATCAATCTTGTCTGAAATGAGCGTTGTGATAAAAAAAGTAGTAAAAAACAACAACAACAAAAAAAATAAAACTCCAACCCCTCCAAACAAACAAAAACAACAACAAACAACAACAACAACAATTTTTATAACTAGCAAATGAACAAACGACTTAATAAACATTATATCTATCATAGGCTACAATGTCAACACATTCGCTGAAGAAGCTTGAACAAAGTTGAAACGTTACTACAATTCTATTGGTTTATCTTTATTGGTGAGCAAGTGAGACCCTATCAGAGGTAATTCAATTGAAAATCGGGGATATTTGTTTATATATAAGTTTGGACTTACGTATGTCATTTTTGTACTTTGACCCGGGCATTTTTGTGTTAGTTCGGTGGTCGACCCTGTCTCAAACTTCACTAAACGGAATCCTCTGGTTTATCGATCATCACCCGTATCATCCTAGAAATGGAATTGTTTACCGATTTGAATTCTTTTGCAGGTACATGTAATTTGCCATAGTTACAAGCCTTACGCAACAGTATTTACTTGAAAATTTATTGGCCATTAGTCTAACCACAAAGGTAAGTCTTGTGTAGGTACGTCCGGTTGTGTGAAAGTATCGTGAGTTAGAGCTACTACTTAACAACCAAGCAAATGTTTGAATAACATGACTTGTTTTGTTTTGTTCCGTTGTTGTTTTATTTTCAATTCAAACAGTTACCTGTAGCTAATTAAAAACAAGACCTTCTTTTAGTAGCTATAGAGTGTTAAAAGCTAAAATTAACAGTAGTTTAGTTTTAGGCTCGCTCACCATTTCTGCTCAAGCATATCAATAGTTGGCGAGCGAGACACTATTAGGGGTAACACAATTGAAAATCGGGGATATTTGTTGGCGAGTGCGGAGACAGTGTTAGGGGTGGATAATACAGTATATGTTATATATATGTATGTATGGATGGTACATATGCCTCTCAAATGTGCGCGCGTGGCTTTTTTTACGGCTTTTCAGGCTCGACCCCAGTTTCTTCGAATACTACAGCATTAGCCAAGTCTTACTTTAAAACTTGGGCTCAAAATTGTGAGAGAATTCCTGCGAAAACGCTTGTTTTTCAAGTCACAGTTACTGCGACCGGTTACTATGGCATTGAAGACCCTTTACCAAACATAATTTCAAAACTTCACCGTTTTGGGGGGCTGCGAAGTGCCAATTGTTGATTGTCAAGAGCCACTGGCAGTCAGAACGACAAGCCACCACTACTGGGGAAGCTGAGGTAAGTAAATACCATATTTAAAAAAATGACAAAAATAATTCTGGCCTTTCTTTTTTGTAGCTGAAAACTTGTTGTCAAGAGTGATTGGTAAATTCAGATAGTCAGAATGGCTTCAATTTGATACTACAGAAGTTACCACTACCCAAGAAAATGAGGTAAGAAAGTAATTTTGTATTTAATTGCTAAAATTAATGGTCTTTTCTTTTTGTAGCTGAGAGCTTGTTGTCAATAATTACCAGTAATTCAGATAGTCAAACTGGTTTAAATTTGATTCTACAAAAGTTACCAATACTCAGGAATTTGAGATAAATAGCAACTCCATATTTTTTGGCTGAATTACATAAATAACACTGGCTTTTTTTTTTTTGTAGCTGAGAGCTTTTTCAAGAGTTACTGGTAATTGAGGTAGTCAGAATAGTTTCAATTTGATACTACAGAAGTTACTATTACTCAGGTAAGAGAGTAATTTTGTATTTGTTTGCTAAAATTAATGGTCAACTGCTATTATAGTGTTTTGCAGGAACTAAGCTAAAATATAGTAACAATACTGTAGTTTTATGTTACCTAACTAGGCAGGCTAGCTTGCCATCTGTGCTCAAGCACATCACTACTACTACTACTAGTGATGTGCTTGAGCACAAATGGCGAGCAAGCCTAAAACTACACAATTGTTATATGACTGATTTTAACTTCTAACACTCGAAGCTTACGTTTATACGTAAAGGCATTTCAATGCCATAGTAACCCCTCGCTGCAACTGTTTGAATTGAAAAAACAACAACAACAACAGGGAATAATTTACTTAATTTTATTTGTATAGCAACAAGTGCTACACATAAGTATGGTTGATTAGCAGTTGTTAATTTTTGTATAGCAATATTTTTTCTGTAATAAATATATATAAATTTAATCATAATCAAATAACTATGATGAAGTACGAATCACAAGTTAAGCATCTGATTCAGTATCCAGTGCAGAATGGCTTCGTTTGCGAGAACCATACGGTGCAGCATCTGGCCGACGAGGGGTGCTAAAGAATTTTTCCATTGCTGGCCTTGGATCAAAGTTAGAAAATGCTGGTCCATCAATACTAATGCGCAACAGATGATCGATGGTTACTTCATTTAAGCGAGACCTCCAATCAGTTTTTATTCGCTTCATTGCACTAAAGCCACGCTCCACTGTAGCATTGCTGACAGGAAATAGTAGCAGTATTTCAATTAAGTGAGAAAAATTCTCAAACTGTGATCTATAACTAGTAAGGACCAAACATCAGGGTTGCCTTGAATGTTATGTCCGACATAGTGCTTGAATGCATTCCATTCGGTCAATACAGCATTGAGTGACACTCCGTTCATCTCCAAGAGTACTTTAAAATGGTTCACCAGTAACGACACTTCAGAATTACCATAAGTTTCAAAATCAGGTTTGCCAATTGGCCATAAAGGAACACTTAAGATATTAACTCCTTTCATTGCATCTAAATTGTGGAGGTCATCAAACCTACTCGCAACACATTCCAACATTCTGTCAATCAACAATGGTCGATTCCTCTTGAATGCCTCCTGTATCTGCTGATTTACTCGTGATAACTGTGTTTTGCGGTACATAACTACTTCCAGATGAAGTTGAAACATAAGCTAACACTGACAGCTCTGTTGAAATATCTGGTGAATCTTTCTTCAAACTAGTTAGAGTTGAGCGAAAAGATTTTAGCTTGGCTACTGCCAGAGGTAAATCAACTGCAGATTTTTGAATAGAACAAGAAAAAGAAGCTAGTGGATCAAGTAAAGCATCAAAAAAGAGCATATAAAAAACAAATTTGTAGCTGGTAAGTTTAGTTAAGTATCCTTTGAACTTTATCTTATCCACTGGCTTAACAGAAGATTCCCCAGATGCCATGGATTCCAGGTGAGTCACTATGACATCATAACCTATCAAAAGGGACTTAATCGCACGTGACTTGTGTTGTGCCCATCTCGTACCAGTAGCTCTTTCTGGTTTCCTGATACGCTCTTCCATAATCTCAGCCACATTCCTTAACTCACGAAGCCTTTTTGGACTGTTTTCATACACAAAATGAAGATTAACAAGCATTGTGGAGACTTCATTTAAGAAAGTGTTAGAAAAAGCATCCTTTGCAGACAATTCAAGGCGATGATTCATGCAGTGTATGGCAACCAACCAAGGGACATCTTTCTTGATTAGTGCAGCCAGACCATGACGAACTCCCAAGTTAACAGCAGCTCCATCCACACAGATGCTAACAAGCTTCTTCATTAAGTCCACACCAAACGTTGCAAATGTCTCAACTAATAACTTCAGAATCCCTGGAGCTGTTGCATCCAAAACATCTTTCAATTGCAAAAAAAAAACACTGTGCCTTACCTTCAGGTCCAACATACATGACATACACAAGCTCCTTCTCAAGCACTGCTGTCTGTTGAGCCATCTATCAACACTGCCAAGTAGTGGGACTGACGCACAGAGTCTAGAACTTTATCTCTCATGCATTCACCAATAAGGACTGTAAACTCTCTGCACTTGTGTTCAGTAGTATATGCACTACCAAGAGAAACTCCATGTCTCTTCTTTAACTCCATAATAGCAGGATACTTAGTAAACGGAATTTCTTCCTTGGCTATCATATAAGCTATTTCCAAAAGCTTACACACATGAGCTCTTTCCTCCTGCTGTCCTGACGAAAATGCCCTTCCTAATGGAGTCGATTTATAAATGTCAGTAAGAGTAGCAGGCTTTCTCTCCAAGTTCACAGCCTTACTATGCATGTCAGAGAGCTGGTGTTTCTTAACGTTGTCTTTTTTCAGTGCAGTGCCAGTTATTCCATCAATAAATGAAGAACTAAAGTTTCTCAGAGCATGCAAACCTTCCTTGTGTTTAGAGCATAGTGCACAAAAAATTTGACTAACTTTTCCTCCAGCTTCATCATAACGTAGCCATTCTCCAACACTATCCAACTCCAGAATCCACTTCTTTACCGTACTCAAGTTTACAGACATACTACGTTCCACTCTCCAAAACCGTTAAACGAAACTCCTCTCAGGCTGAAAATACGAGTGGGACAAAAGTACAGCTGCAATATCGATGCGCACGCGCAATATTTCACTCTGTCATTATTTCCATTGCTAGTGCACCAAGCCACCGAAAAAGCGAGCGGGGGATATTAGGTCTTTACAGTTCTCGAGTCGGAGAAAACTGGTGCCCGCTATCGCAGAGATTATAAGGAACTGTAAAAGTATCTCAGCTAAAATTATGCACTGGCCAACCGGTTTATATACAGGTAATTGACATTTGTCTCGCAGTTTTTTGCTAAACAAATCAAAAATTGAATCGCAGCACCGTAGTTTTGCTTCGCAAAATGCGATGCGAACCGGGATAAATTATTCCCTGAACAACAACAACAACAACAACAAATACACATTATTTAAATGTTATCTTTGTAATATGTAATAATAATAACATAATGATGATAACAGTAATAATAATAATGATGATAATAATAATAAAAATAGAAATAATAATAATAATAATAATAATTATGATATAGTAATATATGCTTGAGCTAAGTAGTAGCTATAATGCTCAATACTTGCACACAACTGGACTGGATACCTACACAAGACTTACCTTCGTTGTTCTAGTGGACAATGAGTTTTCAAGTAAATACTGTTGCGTACAGCTATAACTATGATAAAGAGCGCTTTGACTCACCGCCGCCACAAACTCGAATAGAAATAGAACTCCAGTATGTTTTCAAGTTTTAACAGCACCCGCAAAATAATTCAAAACGATAAACAATTCAATTTCTAGGGTGATACGGGTAATGATCGATAAACCTGAGGGTTTTGTTTAGTGAAGTTTGGGACGGGGTCGACCACCGAACTAATACAAAATACGCAAAGGTTAAAGTACAAATGGCATACGTACATCCCCACATACATATAAACAAATATTCCTGATTTTCAATTGAGTTACCCCTGATAGTGTCTGGCTCGCTTGCCAATTACTTGTGTATACAAGATAAGGAATCATTAATTAAAAATTTTTAATTTAAGGGTGGAGACCCATCCGGCCCACGCATTTTCCTTAAAAATTGATGCTGAAAAAAACAAAACAACTTCAAGCAATGGTGGCAATTCTTTAACATGCTGAAATTATTTAGGGTGATAAGGTCTCTCTGTACACCAAAATTCAAACCATTGGCATCTTTGTAAGCCGATTTAGGAGCGATACCAACCAACGGTTGCTATGGGTCTCCTCCCTTAATAGTTTCCATGAAGAAATTGATATCAATGAGTAATTCAAACATGTAGACTAATAGTTCCAATTCTTTCCTCCTGGGATAGATTGAATCCACTAGTTTATATAAGTATGACCAGTTTATATAACCAAAGCAGTACATTCCAATGTCAACACAGTCGCTGAAGAAATTTCAACAAAGTCTAATGTCAATTCTATTGGTCTATTTTTACACTATTACTTGTATGTATATACAAGATAAAGAATCATTAATAAATATCTTGAAATTAAATTGATATCAATGAGTAATTCAAACTTGAAACAGCAATCATTAAACTAAAAAGTTTCAATACTTTTTTCTCCTGGGAAAGTTTGGTCCACTAGATAGTTTAGACAAACATAATTAGTTTATATAACGAAACATACACTCACCTGTACCATCCAAGTTCATGGAAGAGATGACCTTGTTCATAGCATCTGAATAAAAGACCCTTCCTCCCCCACCGGAGTAAAGGATATGGTCGAACATCAAAGGTCTCCATGGACCTCCTTTTACTACGCGAAATACGCCGGAGTCTGGAGGGGCATCAAATACTTGATACATCGTGTTCAATATAATTGACGTGAAGAAAGATTTCAGCGGCACTGTAAACAGATTGCAAACAACACCACACAAAAACACAACATGCTGTTGTGTAGTAGAGACAGGTTATGTTTATTTACATACATTCAAGGGTGCCGTCACATAGCAACGCCTGGGCGCCTTTAGTAGCGTACTCCATCTGAATAGTCGCATGTTCTGCCACAAAGACACCACCCACTTTTGCAACAAATTAGTGCCTGTGAAATGCAGCTGTGATGCCTCACTCACTATATTGTGTGCGTAAGTTAGGGGTGGGGCAGAGTGAATTTACAATTAAAACTCCTTATGCGCACGAAAGTAATGGATTCAGAATATATTCTCGTGTATTGCTCATAGACAGGGAAATGACATTAGCTCAAACTTTGCCTAGCTCACTTCCAGATATTGTTGATAATTTTTATATAATTCTGTATGGAGATACAATAGCATGGAAAACTGTGGTATTCGGAATTAATAGCATGAGTGGAGTTAGAAAAATTTCACGAGACGAAGCCGAGTGAAATTTCTCGCTGCACGAGTGCCATTTATACGAATACCAGTTTTCCGTGCTATCATGTTAATAACAGCTGCAGCTAAGAAAACCATAATCTTGTATTATATTTTTGTCAAAGAAATTTTTTCATCCGGGTTCTGCTATTATTCATGCTTTTCTTACCGCAACATTGCCTAGCGGGTAAAAGTGCAGCAAGGTCGCGAAGAAATTGCCGTGACCAATCAGATCATTATTTCAGTTCTCCACTGCTGTGGTATTTCAAAATAACACCACACTTTTTTTATTGAAAAATGACTCGGCTATGGTATTAATTAGAAAATCTCATCATTATAGGGTACACGTACGCAAGGGTAAGAAAATGATACACATAAAATCGGCTCCTAAACTTTAGCGGTAGCTGTCCAGTATTGTGGTGGTCTTAAATGATGGTGGGGCTATTTTTTGAGATACGATTCTTGGAAGGTGATTTCACTTAGTAGTCCTTGCAGGCCTGCAGAAATAAAACAACGTGGGGGAAAGCAGAGGTTAGTTTGACATGTTATTTGCACCCAAAGAGTGTGACGGCACCCACACAACATCATATTCAACCTGGTGCAGAGATGAGAAAACTATTTACAAAACCTATAATGATCCAGACACACACACACACACACACACAAAATGCAAATTTTCTTGCTGATGGTAGGCAGGATGCCTGTGCACTAAGCAGGCACTGTGAGCTGTGCAAGCAAAGCTCCTGGAGCTGGACTAGGAACTCACAGGAGAACAGGCCTTTCCTCACAGCAAGTGGTGTGGGCACCCAAAGTCCCACCTGGACCATTGCTGTTTCATGAGAAAAGGCCTTGAATTTGCACCCCAGCAAATACCAGATCCCCAATCTCAGCTGGGTGGACTGGTGGGGCTGGTAGGATGCAAATGGAAAATTTCCAGAGTGGGGCTTGAACACTGGACCTGAGCCAAGGACACAACCCACTACACCATATACACACGCACATACACACCCTCCATTCCCAACTGGTTTTCATTTAGGTTTTCTCACCATTGTGACAAGTGGTGTCGGAAGCTCTAGCCACTCCTGTGGGACACTGGCAGACGAAGCCTTGTGGAGTCGTGTTGGGGAGGCACAAATAGCTGCAACCATGATGATCACGTTGGCATGGATACGCTATGAGAGTTAGAAGTGGACATTCTTTACTTATAGTTGACATTACTAAGCATTATATTAATAATAAATATATATTGTTCATTTGATCCAGGAGAATATCAGGAGTCTAAATACGGCCAATCTGACAAATGGATATTCTCCTGTATCAAATGAATAATATATATTTCAAAACAGAATGAACAATGCTATAACCTGGGGGGACGTAGTAAACCCAACGTAATAACTAAGAACAAAGGTGATATGGGGTTTGATATTGTATACTTCAATCCATTATTTTTATTTAACACTATACTAGTGGTGTGCTTGAGCACAAATGGCGAGCGAGCCTACCAGTGGCTCTTGACAACCAACGGCACTTAGCTCCAAAAAAAGGCGAGGTTTTAAATTACGCATACAGTTAAAGGGGATTCAATGCCATAGTAACCACTCCCCGCAACTGTTTGATGGAAAAAAAAAAAAAAAAAAAAAAAAAAAAAAAGCAACAAAAATACGTCACGTTATTTAAATGTTTTCTTGTGATATTCTAAGTAGTAGCTATAAACACACAATACTTTCACACAACTGGCGATACCTACACGTAACTTACGTTCATAGTTAGTCTAGTGGACTTTCAACTAAATACTGTTGCGTTGGGCTTATAACTAGCGCATTAACTTACCGCCACCACTAACTCGAACAGAAAAGGAACTCCGGCTAGTTTTTTAGTTTTAGTTGTACCGCAAAAGAACTTAAAAGCGGTAAACAATTCAATTTCTGGGATGATACGGGTAATGACCGCGAAACGGGAGGATTCTGTTTAGTGAAGTTTGGGACGGGGTCGAACACTGAGCTAACGCAAAAATACGTAAGGGTCAAAGTACAAATGACATACGTACGTCCCCACATATAAACAAATATCCCCGATTTTCAATTGAGTTACCCCTGATAGTGCCTCGCTCGCCAATTATTATTTTTACTACTACTAATACTATTATTATTGTTATCATACTATTATTATTACAATAGTACACTGTCAGGAGTAACACAATTGAAAATCAGGTATACTTTTATATCTGTTTGTACTTTGACCCTTGCATGAGGATGACCCTATCCCCCCATACTACACTAAAGAGAATCCATTGGTTATCGCAATCTTTTTACCCGCAGTATCCTACGTTACCTCTTTGAATTGGATTGTTTCTCATAGACACACACACACACACCAGAATCCATTTTCTATTCGAATTAGCAGTGGTGGTGGAAATTATCTTATCATGCTCTGTTAGTCATAATTTACACCAAACACAATAGTATTGTTTTCACTTGAATCCATTGTCAGCTGTAATCACGAGGCATGAAGGTAAGTGTTGCTATGTCCAGTAAATATATGTGTGTGTGTGTGTAGCAATTTTTAAGTTGAATAGTTGTGGAGTAAATACGATGGCACCAAAACCTTTTAACCTACTTCATTAATAACAAACTCCGTCATTTTTTGCTGGATTAAGTGCTTGTTATGTTGATTGTCTAGAGCCTCATATTTCAGCAAATTCATACCTCAATTTCCCAAGTAGTGCTAACTGGAATCTTAGAATTACCAGAACACTCAGCTAATAAAAAGAAAGGCACTTTTTTTTAAGCAAACTGATTTACGTACTTACCTCAATTTCCTACATAACTGAACTTTTGAAAACACTATATTTGTGACCGTCTACGGGAAAACCGGGCACAACGCGGCGTGCGTAATATCGAGATAAGATTGATCGATTTCTTAAAAATGTATTGTTTCAAGCCTACGGAAGGAAACGGTTAGGTCTATTATAGCAGGAACGACTAAAGCTGCGACGATAAAACTTGGAGAGCTCAATATCTGGACGCCGACAACTCCGTAAGTGCAAAAAAAAAAATTCGAAGGTGTCGCGTTGTGCCTGGTTTTCCTATAGACGGTCACATTTTCAGATTATTATTTTCAGATAAAAATATACATCACATTAGCAATACTGTAGTAGGCTCGCTCGCCATTTTGTGCTCAAGCACAGCACTGGTTATTATTATTATTACTCTTACAATTTGCTCTGCTCCAAGATTCACTGCTTGCCCAGTCTTTCCTCACTAAAACCAACGGGCCCATATTCCTGCCCGCATGTGCTACCATGGCAACCTTTGAAGTCCTTTCCCTATCAATCTTGAAGATGGCCTTCTCTCTATTGTCAGTCCAGTACACAAAGTCTTCATCGACTGCTATACTGCGAGGAGAGGAACCTCTGGACTCACTCAAATCTGGAGGTACGTACATACAGTACCTTGAAAAAATATTAATATTTACTTACTCTATTTCAAGCATAGAAACAAGATGTGAAAAAAAACAACCAAAAAAACCCCAAAAAAAGTTAAATGAAACAAAACAAAAAACAAAAAAAAATTAAATGAAACAAAACAAAAAATAAATAAAACGAAATGAAACAAAATTTATAATTATTTTGTATTTCAAATATCTTTTACTGGTTTAAATGTAATTTACTACCGCTTTACAGGACTTTGTATGGGAACCCTGGGAGCCATAAGACATAACCCCCTTGTGATCAGTGTAACAAATTCTGGCCTTCCCTCAATAGCAACTGTATAGCTTGTGTAAGATTTAATCTGATAATTGGTTTCATGTAGTCATGACTTCACCAATTCCATGTGCTAAACGGTGAGTGAAAAGACTTGTATGAATCCTGTGCTTAAGGAACAAAATTGTTGGATGGTCTCCTCATCTACTAAAAATGTTATTTAACGTCAGCAGAGGTGTGAGTTCACTCTTATTCAGTGCCCCTACCATATTGCAAGTCATATAAGTTCAAAACTAAAAAGGGCGTATTTCTGAATGCATCTTTCCTGCACTAAAAGAATTTTCTATATACACTTTTGTGAGTATGTATTTGTATTAGCACTGCATACAAAATAAAACACTCAACACATTTTGCTCCTAGCTGTCTTTATCAATATGAATCCCACCATAACGCCATATAAAATGGCTTCTATACACACACACAAATTCAAATTCTCTTGCTGCCGCTAGGTGGTCACGTGCACCTGGCAGAGCCAGGATGCCTGTGCTGCACTAAGCAGGCATTGTGAACCATGCAAGCAAAACTCCTGGAGCCGGGCTATAGGAACTTGCAGGAGAACAGGCCTTTCCTCACAGCAAGTGGTGTGGGCACCCAAAGTCCCACCTGGACCATTGCTGCTTCATGAGAAAAGGCCTTGAATTTGCACCTCAGCAAGTGCCAGGTACCCAATCACAGCTGGGTGGACTGGTGGGAGGCAGATGGAAAATCAGATGGAAAATTGCCTGACATACACACACACACACACACACGTACTTGCCAACACAGTCCTATTGGAACCACTCAGTGTAGCTCTTTCTAAGACTTTCCTACTCCTGTCAGTCCAGTACACATAGCCCTCTGTTGCCCCAGGGGGGTGGAAGACAGCAATGCCCAGAGGCTGGCGCAGTGCACTAGCCACTAGTATCACCCGTCCTGTTCCGTCCATCGCTGACATTTCTATCTTGGGTTCAATGTACCTCCAGACATCGCCAGAATCAACCCAATACATTGTGCTATAATAACAACAATAACAATAATAACAACAACAATAATAATTACATGTATTCTCTCTCTTGCACAGGTTTGTTTTTCTTAAACAATACAATGAAAAGTATTTGGTTGCCACCGGGAATCAAACCCAGGACCGCTTAAACGCACAAGTGCTCTGCCACAGAGCTACGGCAACCATACACTCCAATTCTGTATTTATACTGTTAAAAAAGGCTGAGAAAGAAATTATGAAACAGTAATTTATGATCAAAATAGTTATAATAATAATAACAATAATAATAATCAAGCACCAGGTGCAAACCCTCAGTGTGACTATACACTAGCTAACTATTACAAAGACCAAAAGAATTATTTGTTTGGAATAGCATCAATATGATGTAGCTCATGCAAGTCAATATGTCAGGCTTGAGCAATCGATATGCAACTTGTGCAATGAAACGGTAGACGTTGATGCTGTCTTCATAAGAGAAGCTTAACATACAAGCGATCGACACTCACCTCACCAATAGCTTCAATGGGAAACTAAAAATTCTAGCACATTAAAGGAACTTAAAAATGTCCAGTGCAACATTTTCTTCTGGAGGCTGCCATCTTCAGAATCCGCTTTTTGTTGTGTGATAGAATGACTGACGGACAAACCGAGCACTCTCTCACGCATGCACACTGAGGGTTAACAACAACAACAACAATAATAACAATAATAATAATAATACTAATTGGTGAGCGAGCGAAGCAAGTGAGACACTCTCAGGGGTAACACAATTGAAAATTGGGGATGCGTGTGTGGACATACGTATGTCATTTTATACTTTGACCCTTGTGTTTTTGTGTTTGCTTCGTGGTCTACCCCTTTCCCACATCTCCACTAAACAATGTTATGATATAATGATCACAACGGCTACTTTCTTAGCTATTAATATTTTCTAAGCAAGATTAGAAATGGACTGATAGATTCTTTTGAAGTGTTTCATTTGTGCACTGGCTCGCTCGCCCTTTGTGCTCAAGCACATCACTAGTAATAACAATGAGAATAAGTTATAATAATTGTCATTGGCGACCAAGAGGAGCCAGCGAGACACTCTCAGGGGTAACACAATTGAAAATCGGGGATGTTTGTTTGTTTATATATATGTTTGGACGTACGTATGTCATTCTGTACTGTGACCCTCTCGTATTTTTGTGTTAGCTCGGTGTTCAACCCTGTCCCAAACGTCACTAAACAGAATTCTCTGATTTACCCGTATCATCCTAGAAATTGAATTGTTTACCATTTTGAATTCTTTTACGGGTGCAGTTATAACTTACAGGAGTTCCGTGTTAGTGGCGGTGGTAAGTTAATACGTTATTTGTCACAGTTATAAGCACTACTCAACAGTATTTACTTGAAAATTCATTGTCCACTCGACTAACCACAAAGGTAAGTCTTGTGTAGGTATGTTATGTTGTGTGAATAGTATTGTGCATTACAACTATTACTTAGCTAATGAATATCACAAAGAAAACATTTAAATAACGTGACTTGTTTCTTGTTGCTTTTTTTCCCCTTCAATTCAAACAGTTGCGGAGAGTGGTTACTATGGCATTGAATCCCCTTTACCGTATATACATAATTTAATAACTTGACTTGTTAACCCTCATCGCGCATGCGCGAGAGGTTATAGTAAGTTTCCTGTCTGTTTGTCTGTTCGTCTGTCACGCTCTGATTTTGGAGATTACTGACAATTAACAGTTGATTTAGGTATGAACTTACTCAGGACGAAGATTTAAGTTTTCTTGTGCTACTTTTTTTTTATTTCGGGCTATTCGTTGAGAAAAAGCGAAGCTTTCAACTCTGCGTAGGTACCAGCTTTTCACGTCATAATCACGTGAGCAAATAATTTCTGCAGCCAAGCGGTGTACTTAGCTTTATGCTCAGGCTCCTAAGTGTTATTCCAGGGAAGTTTATTCCATTTTCATTGGTCGAGCTATTTTGATACCTCATTAACAATAGCTAACAGATTGCTTGTTCTTTGGGAAGTATTGTAATAGCTAGGTAGTGTTTAATAGCGCTGAGGGTTCGCACCTTTGGTGCTTAATTTTTTTAGTAGCTTGAGTTTTAGAAGTAAAATCAACCGTTTAACAATGGCATAGTTTTAAGCTCGCTCGCCATTTGTGCTCAAGCACTAGAATTGCCCTAATTTAATATTGAACAGTGCTACAATTACTAATTAAAATAACCAAAAATTAATATTTTACCGGGATTGCATGTCCAGTGCTAGAGACGTCACGTTGCCAAGGTTTCTGTGAACCAGAACTTTCCTTCTGCTTCCACTCACTGTAGCCACCTCAATGAAGTCAGTACCAGAATCGGCCCAGTACAGGTTCCCGGCTAGCCAATCAATTGCAATCACCTCAGGGGAATCCAAATCATCCCGAATAACTTGACTTCGCTGTCCGTTGATGAGGTCAGACTTGTAAATAACTCTTTCTGCTTTATTAGTCCAGTAGAGGGTGTTTGTAGCGATGTCCATGGCAACAGAAGAAGCGGCCTTGAGCCCCGCCACTTTCACTTGTGTGACGTAGTGTATGGAAGTATTCACAGAGATCTGAACTATCTCCTTGAGTGAGGCCACTAATAGGTACTGCTGCAGGTCTGCAATATAGGAAATAAACAAAACTAGTGTTGTGCTTCAGCACAAATGGCGAGCAAGCTGGTCTGATTGAAATCTGAATGCTACCTGCTAATAATTTTTATTAGTTAAAATATTTTTGTTTAGTTTTTGCTATTCTTTAGCAACACGCAACACTTTTATACATACTTGTTCACTGGGTATACCAGCACAAGACCTGTGCTGTATTCTCTTCGTGATTTGACTATTGGACAATGGATTTTCAAGGGGTAAGCAATCAGATTTCCAGGGATGATATGGATAAGGATCGATAAACTAGCGGTTTTCGTTTAAGCTAGCCTCCTTTACAAAGTACGCTCCGTTCAAAATGCTCTATTGTACCAAAGCTCTAGTATGTATAGCATTACGTTGTCTTCTCTTAGTGACTTGATTATTGGACTCTGGATTTTCAAGTAAGAAATAATCTGTTACATATAGCTATGACGAACAGCACACTGACGAAGTTAACTTACCACCGCTGCTAAAAAAATTAATGAACTCGGCTAACTTTGGAAGACCTAACTGCGAACTCCCATTCTGTCTCTGTAGCTCTTTGCCGGTTTTTTCTTTTCCTAGCATTATATTTCAAAGTCTTTTTTCCCGAATTTCTTGTGCCCGCGCTAATGTTTACGTTTTCAAGTAGCCTTCGGGGGTGGACACACATTGACCTCTTTGAACTTCGCCATATATATGTATATATTATATATAATATATACGTCAAAATCTCAATTGAGACTCGTTAGTGAGAGTCTCGCTCCACTTGCCTAATAAAAACCCAAAATACATCAGCGTCCATCATGAGTGGAGCCAGAGGCTGGAAAAGCCACATACAATGTGTTCATCACCGCTCCAAGGTACAACTGTCGGATAAGGATGCTTCTGTATAAATGTTTTACATATTTCATCAATGTGTTTCAAGTTTGAGTATTATAACATGAATGATTGCTAGACTACATTTCGGCTTAGGTTAATGTGAACGTAAGTTCCTAGGGAATATGCTAATAGTTTCAGTATTGTATAAATTGAATGTATCTGTAAATAGTGTCTACATATAGACCACAAATGTTTTGGTTATACAACAGCTTTAACCCTTTCGACGTCGTAACTGTATATGTACGGGTGAGAACAGGTCCGCGTTCTCCAAATTAAAAAAAAAAAATCTATTCAGATTAAATCGTTATTTCTTTTTTATACGTAAAGTAGGCATTGTACTTCCTTTTAAAAAATATTGAACCCATAAGGGCAGGTATGTATTATTTTAATTGCCTGAAAAAGAGATTGAGAAATATTCTTGACAGAGAATTTCTCGAGCACCCAAATCTTTTGTTGCCTACAGACTTCAAATGCTCAGAATAGAAAGTATGAAGCCTATAAAGAGTCCCTCAACATTTTGAAAGAATATGGATATTTCCTACAGGAGATCGAGAGGAATTGATTGGGCTAGTTCCTCGGAGTCTCCTCGAAACTTGCTGTAAGATGGACTGGTTCCGGTTCGTTTTCAGTCTTTTAGAAGCTTATTTTGCTTGTTATAAGCTATATATAGCTACCTTGCCTGGCTGTCTGTTTATGATGGTTGCTTTGTAGTAGGAATAAATCAAATTCAAATTCTAAAAGATGCCTGAAATGTTGAAGAAAATCGGTGTCCAAAGGGTTCAACAAAGGGGGGGGGGGGGGGGGGGGTATGTTGGTCTTTCAAAGAAGGAAAATCTTCTAGCTATGAATATCATTAATTTCAAGCGAGCAGTTGCTGCAAACATCTGAAGTTATTGAGTAATTTGAACTGGCTGCCATGCATGGAAATAGCTAAGGCAGGCTTAATGAAACTAAAAACAACATCAACAACATCAACAAAAACACAACACAACACAACACAACAGCTCCTGCAGTGTTTAAACTTGTGTAATTAGCTTATTGTCAAAATGGTAATGAGATTGGTGCCCTCCTCATGGATAAATTTTGAGGTAAAGTAACAGCTGTATTATATGTGACCGTCTACAGGAAAACCGGGCATCACCTCTGCCAGCAACTCTGTCATAGCCCAACAGTCCAGCAAAAGCAACAGAAACTTAAAAAAAAAAAAATCATTGGAGAATCCATCTGCATCTCCATTGCGGTAGAAATTTAATATCAGGGAGGGGGGCGGGGCATTGACCACTTCCACATTCCGCTAGAAAAATTGGGTATGGCCATGACCCACCGCGCGCTTCGCAGGTCTGGCTCCACCCAGACTGGGTTGAGTACAAGTGACTCACAAGTTTCTTGACCTTTGGAGTTTTGCTGACTACAATAAAAAATATATAACTGTATGAGCTATCAATAAGTGCACAGTCTGGTATATACAGAAAAAGTTTGACTCTTTATATTTCTTAACCATTCCCTCAATGATGCAATTCTCCACTACAGTCGCTGTGTGATCAACTGTAATAATTCCACACTGAAGGCATTTCTTGCAAGTGGCACATATATGACATTTCCTGCACGAATCAGTGCAATTAGTGCTAGTCTTGCACTGGTCACTACAGAACGTACAATGCTTGCACTCTCTGCATCTCTTGCATTTCCTGCGATATGCTGTTCCCACTCTCCTGCAACCTTCACTTCCTGGACTTGCCCCACATGCAATGCAGATCTCTTCAAAGCTTTCAAAACCAGGCCTATAGAATCTTTGGACTTAAAAAATGATAGTGTAAGTGTCTCGCTTGCTTCGCTCACTCACCAATTAAATATTTTCCCCTTCAAAAGATGTAATTAATTATACTAGCCAAATGATAAATATATATATATATGAAGACTGTTGCATGCCAAGTACTCCTGTGTCAGCAGTGGGTCCTCCGGCCAGAATGCTCACCAACTTGGACGACAAAGTTTAGTACTTTCGTACAAAGGGCTCAATGCAGGTGAGCCTAAACTGTGCCCCAAAACAACAAGACGGGAAAGATTAGTATCTAGACAATTAAAAGGGGCTCGGACCTATAAACCAATAGGGATTGCACTAACAATAAGATGAGACCTAGTATTTTCTGAAGTAAGGGTGCTATTCAGAAATTTGAAAGGACCATTGTTTTCCTTTGCATACTGGAAACTATCTCTTGAGTGATGCTGCCTGCGGCATGCAATGTGCGCTAAAGGCAATATTTGCCAGTATACACCACAAGGAGACAAAGACTGACGTTCCCTTAAAAGACCACTCTCACAATACTAATGATCAATACTACTCAGGGTTTCATACAAGTATGGGAGCCTTGGAATTTTCCTCCCCCACCCCAATGTTTTTTACCCCAACTGATTTTTTTTATGAAAAAAAAAGAAAAGAAAAAAAAAGAAAAAGAAAAAAAAGATTAGTATAAGATTATATATAATAGCCTTACTGTACACTTAGTTTATTTAAAAATGTCCAAAAAGTTTTTTTTGTGATTATAAAATTGCACCTTAGTCCCCCCCCCCCCCCCCCCACAACACAAGCCAAAAAATATCCCGTACCGAGATTCACACCCACTATCTAGTTGCTCAAACTACACGTACCTGAAGTGTGCAACTCCTGCATCGGACTGTAGCCTCCTTCCCTCAGTCATCGGCCGGATGGCTTGCCAAAGACTGGCGTTCTCCGTACGTGGCCCGAGAAAGGCACATGAAGCCCATCCCCCTGTTGTTGTGGGAACAATGGATGTTGCATCCCATACCTAAGGGCTTTGCTAATCATATTGATAAAAGCATATGGTAACCGGTGATATTAAACCACTCATAACGCGATAGAAAACAATACCATAAATATAGGCCTTAAAACGCTTCGTGAATTTACGTACTTAAAAGCATAAGAATATAACAACAACAATAATCAGTCATTTCGGCGGAAATAATTAGTAACAATATGTCTGTTTTGAACGAGAAAATATTCTATTACTCTAGTGATGTACTCGAGCACAAAGGCCAAGGAGCCAGTGGCACAAATGAAACACTTTTCAAAGAAGCTATCCCATCCCATTTCTAAAAGTACAGTACGCTAATTGAGAGGCCGCGAGACCATTACTAACTTTCTATAGGCTTTTTAACAATTAATACAGAACCACTTTCTTACCTCAATTTCCAGAGTATACTAGTATTTTTTGTAGTCTCTAATATATTTCAGTCTGACTATCTGAATTACCAGTATCTTATCACAACAAGCACTCACAGCTACACTATAAAAAAGGCTGAGATTTTAAAATTACATCTGGTAAAGGGTTTCAATACCATTCGCCATAATATTTTGCGACTTGAAAAAAAACAAGAAGTTTATTACATAATAGTGACCAACACAAATAAAAAAACAACAAAACATTTCTCAGAATTCAATTCTTCGTAATCACCACGATTAGTCTTGTTCAATTAGAAAATGCCATAAAATAGAAATTCAACTCTTACCAGGTCTAAACCTCTGAAGAGAGATACCTCTCAAGTACAGCACATTGCTGGCATGTAGGAAGGACTTCATACTCCCACCCGTCATCTTATCGGCAACAAACACACGACCCTTTACCGGATCTGACCAGAATATTCTGTCTCCAAAAATTGTTACACTAGATGGGCTGATACCACCTTCAATCAGAACAGCTCGATCACTAGCACAAAAAAAAAAAAAATAAATAAATAAATTAAATAAAGTAATGACAATAAAATAAAGCTGAGGGCAACGTACAGTTTACAGGTATCTTAGAAGCCACCATTAAATTTACTAACTCAATTATTTAGCAGGACATTTTTTAATATTAATTCAAACATTTTCAAAAATGTTTGATATTCCTAGTGACTTTAGAATGTGGGAAAAAATCACCACGTCATTTTCTAAGTTACTGAGGTAGGCTCCCTGAAGCCAAAAACTTTTGAATTAATATTATTAGTTCTATTTGCTAGCTAGCTGTTTCTTGTTGGACTACACACGTCAATAAACTTTAATTGTACAATGTTTCGACTAAGTTTGCTGGTCTCCCTTTGCTATTTTCTGTACTGGAAGAAGACAGCCAACTTGGTTGAAACGTTGTAATTAAATTTTATTGACGTGTGTAGTCCAAAGAAACAGCTAGCAAATAGAATTATCTAAACACATCACTATGCCTCTCAAAAAATTACATTATTATTATTACTACTGCGGAAGTTAAAATATTAAAACTACGTAACCCTCTCACGCATGCGTGCTGAGGGTTAATAAAAGATTCTTTAGTCCCACACGTACCTCACTGAGGTTGACATTGGAATAAAATATTCAGTTACTATATATACATATATTATAATAACTGAACGAATCGTTAAATGCCATTAGTAGAATATGTGACTTCATTATAGGCATGCTAATATACTACAACTTCAAAATGGTACTAAGGATTGCGCCTGAGCTCAAAATTATAAGGGAATTGGAGAAAGCACTAAATCCATAGTGTGAGTGTTGTAAACGTATTCTGTGTTTATTTTGTTGTTGTTTATAGATAGTGAGCTGTTGATGCATAACTTATTCTTCAACAAAAAAAATACAAACTCACCTCCCATCATACTGAGCATGCTCAATACGATGCATATGGAAGTCACACCAGTAGACACGCCCCATCTCGTAGTCCAATGCTAAATCTTTAGGATATATAAGATTGGTATCAGCAATGATGATCCTTTCCGATCCATCCAAGTTAACTCGTCCGATGAAAGGTCGATAAAAATTTACATCTGTCCAAAACAAAAACCTGGACAACATTAATAAAATTAACTAATAAACGATATTAACTCTCAGTATACATTAACTCTTTGAAATCCTCCCCTTACCCAGCTTGTGAATGCAGCGCGATGTCCTTAGGAGCCGCCGCGGCCCCTCCTACTAACGCCATCCTCTGAGAGGTTGTCTCGCCCAGCTTGGCCACTTCGATAATACTGCCCACAGGGGAGCGGTCTTCGTTGGCCCAATACAAGTGCTGACTCAGCCAGTCCACGGTAACTCCGCTCGCTGTGGCGAGTCCGCTGGAAATGATCGTTTGGCGTTCACGAGTCTGCTCGTTAAGATATAGAAATAATTAAGCCTTTATGTGTGGCGAGGAGACAGCTAAACACATCAATTTTGCTGTGAAGCTTGTCTCATTATGTTTGTTATCTGAATTTTTTTTATAGCATGCATCCACATTTCAATAAGTGGTTAATTATATTATTACGGTATAAATTACAGGATAGTCGTATATATTGCTACCTAATTAAGACATCACATGAAAAAGAAACATTAAAAATCAACAACAACAAAAAATAAAAGTGCAGCTACTGATGAAATAAACTAATGAATAACTTATTGATTTGCGGAATGATACAATTAATGTACATACTGTGCATATATATATATACAGTACATTAATTACATCCTAATTACCTATGTACATCTAATAGAATAACTTATTCTACTTTCTCTTATCAACTAAACAATGGCAATTTGACAGTACATTAAATTTTCTCCTACGTGCAATCACTCACGAGAAAATTAAATGAATTAATTCTATCGCCAATTAAGTCCACCCAATAAAGAATTCCAGTTCCAGGGTCAAAGTCCAATCCCACCGGAACCCCCACACGATCTAGAGGCAGATCTACATCCTCAGGCTCTCCTCCGTCAAACACAACCATGTGCAAAGACCGTATACGAGAATACACAATAAAGTTTACAGTCACAGCTGAAAAACAACAACAACAAACAACAGATAAATAAGTACACACATAAATACCACAGTTGAGCTATTTTATAATACAAAGAAAGTGTAGTATTATTTTGAAATACCATACAAACGGAAAATTGAATACTGATCTGATTATTTAAAGTAATCTCTTTGTGACCTCACTGCACATTATCCGCTAGGCAATACTGCAGCGAAATTCCTGGGCAACACTATTTAGCACCGGAAAGAATAGAACGAGTTAAGCAGAACCGGAATGAAACAATCTCTTAGATGAAAATATAATACACGATTATTCTAACTGCAGAAATAAAATTGTTATCTTTGGCTATGGTATAACATTATGATGCATCGATGCATGGAAAACTGTTTGCAATAATCATGTGGTGAAAACTTTCACTCAGCTTTGCCTCGGGAAAATTTTCCAATACTATTTGTGCAATTAATCCCGAATACTGTAGCGACTCCTGCTATTATATCTCCAAATAAAAAATAATGATTAAAAAAAATAAAATACTTACATACATATATATAATACTTATTACATGAGTCAGAGTGTGATATGGTGAAATATTTCATGAGCAGGCTAATTTATTTTCAAGAGCCAGAGAGTGAAATATCTAGCCATATCACTCTGACAAGTGTAATAAGTGGTTTATTCCACACTAGATACCTTTACTACTGTATACTAGAGGAAGGGTAACTCACAGGTAAAGTTGGTTGATGTAGGGGCTACCCACACCCCCAGCTGCTCTAACCCTGTTGAGCAGGGTAAAGAGCAGGGTACACCAGAGGAAGGTAGCTGTAAAACCCCGAGAAAATTGAAAAGTTGGGCTGGTTGCTATAACTACAGCGGTAATGAGCTTGCTCAGTAAATATAGTGAGTTATTTCACGGGTCATGTACCTAAAAATATCATTGTGAAGATATCTAGGGTGGAATAAATAAATAAATAAATATATATATATATTATATACACACATACATACAACAATAGGTTCCGATCCGTTTCTTTTATTTGCTATGCACTTGTAAATAAGCAAATATATTGAAATTATGCGTATCTGCTTGCCTACAGCATATGTAGGCCTAATTTTTTGGGGGAACCATAAAACCACACCCACGCATCATACCCAAATATTTCAAGTCACACCCATTTTCATGTGTGGTAAACAGTCCTAGTATAGTGACACTTCAAAATTGCTTCTTACCAATACAGATAGAGACGGGTACTTCCGTTATGCAAAGAGCTAGCTTCAAAATAATCAAGCGTTAGTGAACTTTGACCTCCATGCTACAGTGGCAAGAAAAGAATCGTGTAGCGACTGCAAGGTCTGCTACACAGTGGAGCTTCTTGTCCTAAGGTCCACATATTCTTTCTCTAGCAAAGTCCAAACTAAAAATTATTGTAGGACTTTATATCACATGAGAATATTTCAAACTAGACGCATTTCGTCCACAGATGTGCTGTTGGAAGACGGACTACAGAAGTGTTAAATGTTAAATATAATTTTTTTTTTCAATTGGTATATATTTTGCGTAGTAACAATGAAATTTTTAAATGAAATTTAAAATAAAAATTTCCCATATTGAACACTCCACCTTGCCTGAGCATAATTATGGATAATTGAATTTTTAGAAGTATGACATACAGTTGCCTCTAGACATTTACTGTTTTAGAACAATATCCAATGTATATTAAACTAGTGATGTGCTTGAGCACAAATGGCGAGCGAGCCTAAAGACTATACTATTGTTATATGAATGATTTTGACTTCTAACACTGAAGCTACTGAAAATAAGGTCCAGTTTTTTAATTTCGCATACACGGTAAAGGGATTTCAGTGCCATAGTAACAACTCTCTGCAACTGCTTGAATTGAAGGGGAAAAACAACAACAAACAATACACGTTATTTAAAAGCTTTCTTTGTGATAGTCTTTAGCTAAGTAGTGGTTGTAACAACACACAATGC
>WLWD01004008.1_pt1 | contig 25532 bp, 21 predicted proteins | sample 6712731 | NCBI WGS metagenome assembly WLWD01 (sample SAMN12718690, study PRJNA576275) | sponge metagenome | isolation source: marine sponge | host: Mycale hentscheli | place: New Zealand: South Island, Marlborough, Capsize Point | collected 2014-11-01 | reverse complement strand
GCGTAGCGAGCGAGACAATTACAGGGGTAACACAATCGAAAATCGGGGATGTTTATTTATTTATTTGTATATATGTGACCGTCTACGGGAAAACCGGGCACAATATAAAAATAGTATAGTCTTTAGGCTCGCTCGCCATTTGTGCTCAAGCACATCACTAGTTAGTGTTTGTACGTGAGGTAGTTAGTATGTAGGTAGTTAGTATGTGTGTTTGTATGTGAGGTAGTTAGTGTGTGTGTTTGTATGTGAGGTAGTTAGTATGTGTGTTTGTATGTGAGGTAGTTTGTGTATTTTCTCTTATTTGATATTTGTTAATTTGTATATTGTAATTGTATAGAAATATCAACAATGTCCTCATCAGAACCTGGTCCAAGAAAACGCTTCTTTTCTGTTAGTAGACATTCTTCTGTATATCTATGGGGTGGAGAGCGGTACTCTTATAAGCCAGTGGATGACTTGGACTACTTGCATGAATTCAACTCTGCCACAGCAACATGGACCAGACACCAGTTACAAGGTCGTCATCCTCCTGGACTTTATGAGGGAGGATGTGCTAGGATAGATGACTGTCTGTACTTCTATGGGGGTTGTGATGAGAGAATACGTGGTACTGGATCATTGTATCAACTAAACCTAACTAATTGGACATGGCAGGAGATGTCACCTCCAAGAGCTCGTGGTCGTCCTGGTGTGAAGAAGGGCTGTCATATGATAGACTATAACAGCTCACTACTAGTACATGGAGGAGTGGATGAACATGATAGACTTACTAATGATCTTCACATGTTTGACCTAGCAACTGGTGAGTACAAGCTATCATGATAATAAGTTAATTAGTGATATATATTAATATTTAATTTATATTGACCCTTTCCCGCCGAGACGCGGTCGATTCGACCCGGTTAATACCTGGGTCGCTTATACCCCGCATACCGCGAGAATTACTAAACGCACATTATTGATATTGATAGCTACGTAATGGCAAGAGAATGGACTTTATTTTGAACAAAAAATCAAGTCTGTAGTGCGAGTACTTTTGGAGTTATGGCCGCGAGAAGTTATAGTACAGCGGAGGTTCTCGAATTACTTGAGAATGAAGAATTGCTAAATGATGAGCTAGAAAGTAGAATCAATCTGGTAGATTTGGATGGCGAAAGTGAGGATGATGACACTCCTCAGGGAGATGGAATTGATGCTAGTGGATCTACAGTTCTGCTTCCTAATGAATACCTTGATACTGACTGTATCCCACTTCTTACAACTGCTATTGGTAATCCTACTCCAGCAGAGAAAGATTCTTTACTCTACTCAGATACAGAAGATGGATTCAGCAGTGAGGAAGGTAAACAGTAGTATCTGCTAGCTGTTCATTACTTTAGTTCCAAATATAGCCAGATAAACTTTGCATGCATGTAGCTATTTTGTTCATAATTTTAGGTTTACTCACTAGCTAACTAGTATTTCTTTTGAGACATAAATAACAATATGTAGAGAGTAATACTTTTATTACACAGATTCTCCTGTAAGTCCCACAAGGAGTAAGTAAAAGCCAAAGTCATGCTAGAGGACAAAGTCGAGGTAGGGAGCAGAGTAGAGGAAGAAGCCGAAGTCGAGGTAGGGGGCAGAGTAGAGGTAGGGGCCGAAGTCGAGGTAGGGGGCAGAGTAGTAGAGGTAGGGGCCGAAGTCGAGGTAGGGGAGGTGGTCGAGGTAGGGGCAGTAATCAGTGTCCTACAAGAACCAATGATGAAGAATGGGTGTGGAACAACACCAAGGATGATACCAATATGATAGCTGATATTCCCTATGTTGGAAATGTTCATGGGCCTAAAAATGAAGCTCTAGGTGTGACTGACATATTGAAAATATTTCATTTGTTGCTACCAGAAGATTTTTATGAACACGTATTAGTTGAAACTAACCGTTATGCCCAGCAACAACGTGAGCTAAAAAATGACACGTCAGATTGGAATCCTGTTTCTAAAGAAGAACTCATGGCATTTATTGGCCTGAATATTGCTATGGGTATTGTGTCACTTCCAGAAACACATGATTATTGGTCCACTGACCCTATGCTTTGTCATTCATGGTTTCGGTTAGTAATGAGTCGTGATCGTTTTCATCAAATCCTACGTTATATTCATTTGGTGGATAATACTGCCAGTGTTTCTCGTACTGATCCACATTATTACAAATTGTGGAAAGTTCGTCCAATTTTGGATGTATTGACCAAAACGTTTGAAGATTTATATTATCCTCACAAACAACTTTCAGTTGACGAGAGCATGATTGGCACTAAATGTCGATTATCTTTTATTCAGTACATGCCTGCTAAACCGACTAAATGGGGGATAAAAGTTTGGGTTTGTAGTGATGCTCACACAGGATATATTTACAGATTTGATATATACACTGGTGCAGATCATTCTGCCCCTAAGTCTGTTCACGGTCAAGCTTATAATGTAGTCATGAATCTTATGTCACCTTTGCTTGGGAAAGGCCATTCTGTTTATACTGACAATTTTTATTCATCACCTCAGCTTTTTCAAGATTTGTTGGAAAAATCTACTTTTGCTACGGGTACAGTTTGCAGGAATAGAAAAAAATTTCCAAAAAATTTGGATACTATGTCAAAGATAAATCGCGGGCATAGTATATTTGCTTACCATGATAACATTACTGTTTGTCGTTGGTTTGACAATAAAGATGTTTATTGCATATCTACTGGACTTAGTGATTCTATATATATCATCAGTCAAGCGAATTGTAGATAAACATTCAATGGATGTTTCTTGTCCTGAAATTGTTGTAGATTACAACAAACATATGGGAGGTGTCGACCTGGCCGATCAGGCCATGTGTTACTACTCTGTTGGTAGAAAGACTCTCAAGTGGTGGCGAAGAATTTTTTGGCGTATGCATGATCAAGTTATAACAAATGCATTTGTTTTATACAAAGAAAATTCTCCAAGTACTGAAAAATTAAAACCTCAAAAACATTTTCGAATGCAATTAGCATATGCATTGACATCAGCAGCATATGAACTTCGAAGGCACCCAGGTCGTCCTTATTCAGCACCTCTTTCTAGATTGAGTGGAAAGCATTTTGTATATAGAAATACTGTGCGCAAGCATTGTGTAGTGTGTGCATACAAACGACCCTCATCCCGAAGTAAGAAATATAATGATAAAAAGATTATGACTTGGTGTCCTAAGTGCCAAGTACACTTGTGTATTGGAAAATGCTTCGAGGCCTATCATGTTCGAATAAATTACAAGAAATTCTGAACTTTTTATATAACATTGTCACAATCACTCATTGCTTGAACTTGCTTCAATTATTTATTATTTATTATTCATTGCTTTGTAATATAACTTATAAAAATTACATCAATAATTTGCAAAACATTCAAAATTGAACATGAACAATGGGATACTATGAACAAAAGCTTACTAGTGCAATGAACTTGGCTAGCAAAATCAATTATACTTGTTTATAACATACATGAGCAAAAGATAAATATATGAATAACAAAAAAATTGTATTTCATTGTGTTGTATTATCTATGCTGGTAAGTGGTTACTGAATTACAAGATAAAAACCTTGCTAAGTCGTTGCCATGGCAACTACGTGGTTTTTTTGTGTGGTTAATATGGTAGAGTAATTCATACTCTATAATTTAAGTGTATATTATGTGCTCTCATTCTTAATGGTTTCTCTGTTATAAACAGTTTTAATGCAAGTAGCTTAAAACATTGCTTTTTTTGTTTCCTTAATTCAGGCAGGAAAGGGTTAATCAAGGTTGTATTTATGGGATGGGGAGGGGAACCATTCCACTTCCCCTTCAAGAAGTTCAGTGTGGTGAAATAATAGCTCTAAAGTTACACACAAAGTCTGTAAATTTGTCCTTCATGTGATACTAGCACTTTATACTCAATATAGTGAAGGACTTGATGATCCTTACCATTCCATATGTAATTGTGTAGTAGTAATTAATTATTTTAGTGTATGTTTTGTTTGTTTGTTTTGTTATAAATGTGTATTTGTTATTGTCAGTGTGTTTATGTTTACATTTTTTAATTACACTACTCTAATTTACTATTTGTATATTTATTACTTTAATTAACTCATTCCTTATCAAAGTAAAAATAGAAAAAATGAGTCATATCAATTACCACTACATAAACTGCTATAACTATAAAACTAAAGAGATTTTCTATTACAAACTTAATAAAATGATTCAAGTGATACAAACAAAATGGTTGCCATGGAAACGTTAATTAAGTGCATATTTTAAACCACAATTGTAATTTCAATACTTAGACAATGTATGATACTTTTCAAAGCATTTTCCATGACATAAATGAACATTACATTTAGGACGATATGTTTTTGTCTTTGTATCCTTTCTTATGTTGGTGGATTTAGTTTGTTTTTTTATAGCCACAAACTTGACATCGCATCCTCTTCTCATGAATATATGCAAAGTGTTTGCCTTTGAGTCGAGAAAGGGTGTAGTATTAGGTGAACTTTCCCCTGACCACTACTATTTACAATCAAAGGTGCAACTAGTACATATGCAAGTTCTATTCGGAATTTTTTCTGAGTCCACTTTCGCAAATCAGGTTTACAAATTTGTCAAAAAATAATGAATGCATTTACAAGAATATGTTCCAATAATTGCCAAAATACTCGCTTATACCACTTGAGAGTTCTTCTGCCACATGCATAGTATACCATTAGCTGATCGGCAATATCAACACCAGACATATTTGTATTATAATCACAGATTATTTTTGGTTTATCAATTGTTTCATTGCCCCCTTGAATTGAACGTCTGGTAATGCTTTCCATGTCTCCCCTTAGTAGTGTAGACAAAAAGTAGACATCTCTCTTGTCTCGCCATTTTCTAGCTGTAAGTGCTCCATGATACAAAAAAGCAGCATCTCCTCTTTTTTCGACCTTTTCATCTAGAATATAGCCAGGGTATTGCTTGCGATTTGTTCGGCAAGTTCCAGATGCTTACAATCCTTGGTGATATAGATCTTCAAAGAGTTGGGGAAAAGTATAAAAGTTATCCACGTACACAATTCTTCCTGACTCAAGTAAATCGTTTACCATGCTCATACTACTCTGTAAGCTAGACCATGCTCACATCTGTCACCTTGCCCAGTGTATACTTCAAAACTTCAAAATCATGAATATAACCTGTTTTGGACTCAGAACATACCCATACCTTTATTCCCCATTTGGTAGGCTTTTTAGGGAGGTACTGCAAAAATGACAGTCTTCCACGTGTTCCTATCATGCTTTCATCCACACTAACACATTTACCTGGTGTATAGATTTCTTTACAGCGTAGCTTTATAACTTCCATAATTTCTCGAATTTTCCAGAGTTTGTCATAAGAAGGATCAGTATGGGGTAAACCTTTAGCATTGTCAGCAAAGAGAAGGTAGCGAGTAAGAGTCAAGAACTTTCGCTGACATTACTGTGGAGAATCAAGGTGATTGAAGAATAGGCTCCCTTGTCCAGTAATCCTGAATGTTTGGCAGATTTACTACACCCATTGCTATGTTGAGCCCTATGTAACCCATGATATCTTCTTTTGAAAAAACTACATTTGAACCCTGCTGTGCGGCATATTGATTACTATTAGTGACAATTATGTCCACTAGTTCATCAGTAAACATCAGATGAAAAAATCATAGGGTTCATTGCACTCTAATGCTTCATACTTTGGACCTGTATCTTCTTCAAACTCTGGTGGAGCTGATATGGTTGTATCGTCATTATACTCATTCTCCCATTTCCAATCATCATCAACATTGCTGTTTGCACCCCTTCCACGACCTCTACTAGCACCCCGTCCACGACTTCTACTAGCACCCCGTCCACGACTTCTTATTTTGCCTCTGACACGCCCTCTACTCTGAACATCACTCTGATTTTGGCTTTCTTCAGTATCTTCTGAAGATGATACTGTGTCATCACTGATGCTAGAATAAGAGACTGAAGATGCAAGGTCAACCTCCATGTCACTATCAGAAATACTCTAGATCACAATCTAGTGAAAACATAGAATCTCGACTGGCAGGATCAGCATCATTAACAACCAAGTTACCTAGTGCAGAGGTCATAGCACTGGAAAGTACTTCTTCCTCACCTTGACTGTTGACATACTCTGCTTCTTCTCTATCACCATCCAAGCTTTCTTTCTCTTCAAGATATGCCAAGTCAGATTCATCTGAATTGTCACCTTCCAACTGATCTATTACTTCTTCAACAGTGAAAAGTTTGCCAGCCATTATCTCAACAATTTCCTATGACAACCCCACCAAAATGTGAGCTCAAAAGGATCTTTAGAGCTTGCTTTATCTATTTACGGAAGCTAAGCAATTTTGAAATCAGTATGGTAAAGTGGTGATTTATTGAAAAACTTTACCTGCTATAGGGTACTTTTGACCCCCCATGATAAGGAATGAGTTTTAAACAAGTTCAGTTTACTAAGTTACTAATGACTATGTATTGTTAGGGACATGGTCTTCTCGTCCAGTCACTGGAGATGTTCCTCGTAGTAATATATACTTTGCCTTCACTAAAGTGAGTCCTCATCAAGTCATAAGATGTGGAGGAGGATGGAGCAGTGACATACATATGTTGGACTTGTCCACAATGGTAAGTGTATGAAATATAGGGCACAACATATGATATTATTTATATTGTTTCTATTTAGCACTGGACTAGACTACATTCAGATGGACCTAACTTGGGTAGCTATCCTACTGCTACATGTATAGAGTATAATAGCAGCCACGCCCAACTTCTGATCGTTGGTTTAGATAGAGTGTGTTTATTTGATGTGTCCACTGGAAAGTTGAAGGAGATATTAGATACTGACTTGGTATGTAGTAGTTGTTATATTGTTTTAGATATGAGATACTGACTTGGTATGTAGTAGTTGTTATATTGTGTTAGTATTTATTAGATATGAGATACAGACTTGGTATGTGGTAGTTGTTATATTGTGTTAGTAAATATTATGCAAATAATTTTAAATGATTAATTAATTTAATACATTTATTTAGTTTAGTTACTTGAAGGACAAATATTACAGACTGTGTGTAACTTTAGAGCTATTATTTCACCACACTGAAATTCTTGAAGGGGAAGTTGGTCTGAAAGGGGAGGGGACCAACAGTGGTGGGGGCTTAGTCACTCCTTCTATAATAGTGGGAGAAGTAGGGGGTGTTGCTATGTATTTCATAAATATTCTGCCAGTAGTTATAATGAATGTATTTTATGTGTCATAGTTGCCAGGTTATGAGTATATGAAGCGATGGGGTCATAGTGCAACTATGTTGTCATCTACTCCTACTTCAGTGGAAATACTCGTGTTTGGAGGACGCACACATGGTACATGGGCCATATCAGCCACTACTCTACTCATACTCAGTGAGTTGTTGTGATTGATGTGGATGGTGTCTTTGCTGTAAATGGTGTCTTTGCTGTGGATGGTGTCTTTGCTAGTATTTATTTGTCATTGCAGTATTATTTTTTTCTTTGTAGCAAAAGAACCATCAGATAAATGGTGGAGGTTTGTTGATTTTATCACTGGAGATGAGTTGAGAAGAAGTTCTTACAGATCTGATGAGACATTTCTAACTAAAGAAATTCCTGAAGGAGTTCAACATGCAGAGGAAGTCAAAGTAGCTGCAGATGGAAATGAGGAGCAAATTAAAACTAATAATTTAACACAAGAACCTGAGTCTATTTCTTCACAAACTCCTTCACCAGCTCATCCTTCTCCTACTCCAGCTTCCACATCTACTTCAGAAGGAGACAAAGATGGCATTCACAAAAGTCATTCAGATGGTAAGAGGATATCTAAATTATGAATTTGATGAACTCTCATCATTAAACTGACCATCCGGTACTTCTATTGTGTTACTGTTATATATTACAGCATGTAGGTTTATGCTAGTCTCTCTAATACAAAGTTTGACTTGCATGAAAAAGTATGGAATAAGGCAGTCAGAGTGGGAACACCATTGAACAAATATATGATACTAGATATGCACTAGCCAGTGATTATTAAATCATCTCAGACAAAAAGAATAACTTATTGGTTACTATTCAGATATCATTATCACTCAGGCAATAGGGTGCCATTCCACTAGAACCTGTGGTCATTTAATCATTCAGTATAGTAGCACAGAACTGCCCGTAACCTAATCCCAAGTTACTCTGTGCAAGCTATCTATTGCGCTCTTGTTGTACAAGTTACAGCGAAGCGTGAGGACAAGCGGGTCTCAGAACTAACTGTAGTATAATATTCCGAAACAGTCTCTTCAAATAATACTTGCAGTGTAAGGGCTGGCTTCTATTCAGACTCCACTGCATATAGACTCCATCAAAATAATACTTGCAGTGTAAGGGCTGGCTTCTATTCAAACTCCACTGCATATAGACTCCATCAAAATAATACTTGCAGGGTAAGGGATTGGCTTCTATTCAGACTCCACTGCATATAGACTCCGTCAAATAATACTTGCAGGGTAAGGGATTGGCTTCTATTCAGACTCCATGCATATAGACTCCGTCATCATCACTTCAGTTCTTTCTGTCCTGGGTAGCTATTGCTAGTATCCTTCAGCCCTATTAGTTATTATGGCATCATCACCATATGTCTCTAAACTTAGTTTCACTCACCAGCAGATCACCATATGTCCTAAACTTAGTTTCACTCATCAGCAGATCACCATATGTCTCTAAACTTAGTTTCACTCATCAGCAGATCACCATATGTCTCTAAACTTAGTTTCACTCATCAGCAGATCACCATATGTCTCTAAACTTAGTTTCACTCATCAGCAGATGACCATATGTCCTAAATTTAGTTTCACTCATCAGCAGATCACCATATGTCTCTAAACTTAGTTTCATTCATCAGCAGATCACCATATGTCTCTAAACTTAGTTTCACTCATCAGCAGATCACCATATGTCTCTAAACTTAGTTTCACTCATCAGCAGATCACCATATGTCTCTAAACTTAGTTTCACTCATCAGCAGATCACCATATGTCTCTAAACTTAGTTTCACTCACCAGCAGATCACCATATGTCTCTAAACTTAGTTTCACTCATCAGCAGATCACCATATGTCTCTAAACTGATAGAGGTGAGGAGCTTAGGAAGAGCTGATACTTGAATCTCTACAAGCTATTTCACCTGCAGAGCCTCAGCTGCACAATTCTACCTACTTACTTGTCTACGTACCTGTGGGTACTTGTTAAATTACACTCAACTGGATTTAAACAACAAACCGCACCTCGTAAGCTATACACGCTAAAGTATTCTTCCCCATGAATCGAGACTATACTAGTGGTGTGCTTGAGCACAAATGGCGAGCGAGCCTTAAACTAAATTATTGTTAAATGATTGATTTTAACAACTAACACAAGCTATTAAAATAAAGTCGAGTTTTTAAATTATGTATGCAGTAAAGGGGCTTCAATGCCATAGTAACCGCTCCCCGCAACTAACTGTTTGAATTGAAAAAGAAGCAACAAAATCAAGTCACGTTATGTAAAGTTTTCTTTGTGACATTCTTAATAGTAATTGTAACGTACAATACTTTTACACAACTGAACATACCTACGCAAGACTTACCTTCGTGGTTCATCTAGTGGACAATGAATTTACAAGTTAATGCTGTTGAGTAGGGCTTATAACTGTGACAAATAGCGACTAACTCGAATAGAAATGGAGCTCCCATAAGTTTTTGCGTTTTAACTGCACCCGCAAAAGAATTCAAAGCGGTATATAATTCAATTTCTAAGGTGATACGGGTAATGGTCGCTAAAACTGAGGATTCTGTTTAGTGAAATTTGGGACTGGGTCGAACGCGGAGCGAACACTGACCCACCGTATTTTTGTGTTCGCTCCGCATTCGACCCCGTCCCAAAATGACATACATACGTCCAAACATATATATAAATAATAAACAAACATCCCCGATTTTCAATTGTGTTACCCGTGTAAGTGTCTCGCTCGCTACGCTCGCTCGCCAATTAGAAGTATACTGTATTTTCACCGACTTTTTTTTTAACAATACAGTATTCATTAGGAAATGATAGATTTAAACAACTTACAGCCATAGTGTAAAGTATGCTGAAAGTGTGCAAGGGCCACTTTGATCTTTGAATATATAGCTATCCGTACTCCTCTTTTACTTTAGAAATTTTGAGGTCTACTAGTCAATATAGATAATGGGGAATATTGTATATATAATGACCCAAGTATGACACTGAACTCAACAGACCACATCTTATACGTAAAGTATGACTTTTGAGTCTGAAGGTAGTAATGCTGATATTTTTACAATTTTCTCATATTATATGACTAAGAATCCTGCATTCTTAAAGTGGTAAAGTAGTGATGTTATAATTATATATACTTACTATAGGTGACGTATCTTTTAGAGGATCCAGCTCAAATACAAGTGACAAGATGGCTGCAGATCTGAGATCAAGTAATTACAAGTAGAAATGATATCAAATGTTTGATTAAATTATTGCATGATAAATATTTGTTTCAGGTCCTCCACTAATGAAAAACTTAATCGTGTTGACTTGGACTAACAAAGATGGCCAGACTGAAACTCTGAGACTGAGAGATGAGATGATTTTACGATGGCATGATGTTGGACATTTGGTGGACATAAGTACATCTCGATTGGATGGCATTTTAGCTCGTCGTCTCGGAGATGTTAGGCTGTGTTGCAAAGATGTTCTACAAGAATGGATCAGTCGTGGATCATCTGATTACCCAGCAACATGGGAGGGTCTGTTGAGAATACTGAGGAGTCTTGAACTTAATTCATGCGCAGATTCTTTAGAAAGAGCGTTACAGTGCATTTGATTTCATTAGCACCAAAATTACACATCACATGAACATTTTGCTTTTTTATTGCCATACTTGCTATTAGTAATTATCTGTCAATAATTCCTAGAATGTAATAATCTAAAAATTGAGTATAAGAACTTATTACATGAGTCATAGTGTGATATGGCTGTCGAAATATTTCATGAGCAGGCTAATTTATTTTCAGGAGCCAGATGCAAGTGAAAATAAAGCCTGACAGTGAAATATCTAGCCATCACTCTGACAGAGTGTAGTAAGTTGTTTATTCTAACCTAGATATCTTCACTATAGTAGTTTGTACTAGGAGCTTAACTCAAACTGTATAGAGTTGGCTGTAGGGGTTCCCCAAACCACCCCCAGCCCTTATTTTAGCAGCTGCCTAACAGGGGTTTGGGTAGGCTACACCAGGAAGGTAACTAAAAACCAGAAAGTGTTGAACTTGACCAGTTGCTATAACTACAAGGGTGATGAGCTTGCACAATACAGCACCAGCACGTACCTACAAATATCATTGTCAAGATATCTAGGGTGGAATAATAATATTATATATTACATGAGTCAGAGTGTAATATGGCAAAATATTTCATGAGCAGGCCTCTGGCTCTTGAAAATAAATTAGCCGGCTCTCTATATATATATATATTATATATATATTCCACCCTAGATATCTTCACAATGATATCTTTAGGTACATGACCCATGTACCGAGCAAGCTGGGTACCCTAGTAGTTATAGCAACCAGCCAAACTTGTCCGTTTTCACAGTTTTTACAGCTACCTTCCTCTGGTGAAGTGTATTCTACCTGGTTAGAGCAGCTGCTAAAATATCAGGGAGGGGGGGGGGGGGGGGGGGGGGGTAGCCCCTACTATTTTACCTATGAGTTACTGGTCCTTTAGTACTAACTACAGAAGTGAAGATATCTAGGGTAGAATAAACCACTTACTACACTTGTCAGAGTGATATGGCAGGATATTTCACTCTCAGTCTTTATTTTCACTCTACTCTGGGGCTAGTGAAAATAAATTAGCCTGCTCATGAAATATTTCGCCATATCACACTCTGACTGATGTAATAAGTACTATTTATTAGGTACTGAACAGAGCCTGATAACTGTTGCCACATAGAAAATGCATTAAAGTAAACAGGATGTGGCTTAGGGCAATATTTTTCCATATCACCTGTGTTCATAGTTATTACGTTGGGTTATTACGTCCCCCTAGGTAAATTTCTTGTTACCAAGGTATTAGCCCATGAGCAGTACCTAATAAATTTATTATCCATTGGATACCCGAGAATATCACTCGTCTGATTGGCGGTATTTACGCGAGTGCCGTTCGCCATATCACACTTTGACTGATGTAATAAGTACTATATATATCAGCAAGTATATATATATATATATATATATATTATATCAAGTAATACATACAAATTCACTGATTAGACTGACTATACTACTTTTCGTCTAGCAAGCATCTAGATTTCTATGGCTGCCTATGGTATTAGCTATAAGCTGAGCAAACCAGCAGAAGTTGGAAATCTTAGTTAATCAAGCAGTATAGATACACAGTAAAAAATGGGGTGTAACGATACACCCTTACCAGGGTGTACTGAAACACCCTTGCGGAAAGGGGTGTAACGGTACACCCTATGGTGTATCATAACACCTTGTGGTGTACTAGTACACCCTATTGAGCATAACTTCTAATAGAAGTCTATGGAAGAATCTCATCATATATTTTAGCTGAACTTTGTTCATTTTCTTGTTAACTGAAATTTGCTCTTACAAACTACTTCACAAGCTTTTGTTTGTCAATACACAGCACTAGTCTTTATAATATATGTGAAGCCCACACCATTGCAACAAAGGCTACAGTCTAAAACTGGAATGACATACACTTTACAAATTGTAAATAATACAATGCCATTTAGCCTATTCTAATGCTTCAGCTTTAGTCCTGCATATTTGACGATCCTTTGCCCAACATACATTATTACATCGGCAAGGATCATCAATATTGAACTGGTACCTCAGGGAATTTCCTGTTATAATTGTTAACCGTGATGATCATTTACCTAACGACTATATTTATTTCACTGGTTATTATATGAATTTGCTAATAATGTTTATAAAAATAAAGGTTCCATAACTGAAGAGAACAGGAGAGCTGATCTTCACTCATCCATGCATTCTCTACATAACATGCAAAACAATGTTGAATTTACAAGTACAGTAAGATCAGATTTTCCTTTCAGTGAAGTAGCTTATGACCAATATCCCCAAGTCCACCCCACCTTTATTTCTTAACTAACTTCAGTCCATACCTACCTAAATGAAATACCACACAAAACAGCTGCTTATAGTTCAATTTATTCTTAGTATCTTCAGCATGGACAACACAATATAATATTGAGATTACAATATTATGTATACAAACACCACGTGTCTTAATTCATCCAGGTGAAACTTTGTCAATCTCAGTCACTTACTATCATATGCTAAGTTTCCCTTTACCAGATTTAAATCACCCTTCAAATCTGGCAATGGTCAACATTTGAACTTTATTGAAAGTAACTTAGCTGGCAAACCGTTTTAAGAGCAAATTATACTTGGGCTCATTGTGTGTGTGTGTGTGTGTGTGTGTATGTGGGTGGGTGTGTGGGTTTATGTGTGCGGTGTGGTGTGTGTGTGTGCAGCAAGTATACACATTTGCATTTTGTGACCCTTGCAGTTCATAAACCTGACATATAGCTCGGCCATCACACATTGCCATAACACTACCACTTACCATTCAAAAGTACCAGTAAGATATTGCCCATGTTCAATGATCATGAAGAAGTGTATTTTACCTATACAAACATGCACACATACATATACATACACACAAAAATGTAATGGGTAACTTGAAGTTAAAGAAATACAAGTTAGTATGATTAGAATTGATTATTATTTGAGTGTGCTTTGTTTAGATTTTAGGGGAAATAGTTGGGCCGGGGAGAAATGCAACTGCTGCTGAAGACTGAACGAGTGAGAAGTATCATGACGAATTTCAGTTGAAACAATGGACACACTGGGAGCAAGGTGATACATTGCCCAATGTATGGGAAAAATTGCCGTTCAATTGAAATAGGCCGCGGAAAATGAAATAGTATGGCTGGAGTTGAGATAGAACAGTTTGCAAAGTGAGGGGTTTTGCTTAAAAGTTTAAAAAAGCTCTCAGCTTCACCTCATTAGATTTCAATTACCTTACTTACGCTATCCTGACTACCATAATTACCCGTGTTATATTCATACTAACTCACATTATTCTGTCTCATGTTTTGCTGCCACTATGAAATCCTTTTATCATGACCACCAAATCTATATGAATATAAACAACAACACACTCACACACAAAGTACATTGACTCACACAAACCGTTGTTTTCCATCTATCAACAACTAGAGCTGGACGGTATTATCGTTGCACCGCGACATTAACCTAATATCGGGATACGATATTTTGAGAATGTCCAGATGATATGATTGGTTCACGATATCGTTTTATAGGAGAAGCCATTTTGGTTATAATAGATAGATAACAAAGTTCTTACATCAATAGCTAGCCGAGGATCATATCAAAAGCAAACAGTTTCAATTGACATGTTAAAAAATATCGCTATATTGTGATAATTCAAGATAATATCGTATCGCCTGTGATCGCCCAGCTCTATCAACAACCATTACTTATCTACTTAAAAGCATAAGGTGCATATGATGTTTTTATAGCTATGTCCATCAAAGCAGTAGTTCTAACTATGAAGTGCAAATGTGTATACCACTAAGGTTTCATTTACGTAGATTTAGGAAGACCTTTTGTTCGTGATCAAGTTGAACATACTACGCAATACATAGCTACTACCATTTAGTAATAATTTTTAAGCTAAGCCTATTTATTTAATCTGACTCTAACTTAGGCAGACCTCTCAACTCTCACTCATCACGCGCGAGTTTCACACACTTGGCTGGCATATCAAGCTCTCAAGCAAACCTATATATATTTCACACAAATCACTGTTACTATAGCTACACAATTTATCAACAATACTGTGGACAATAGCTAAGGTTTGCAGTATGGAAAACGAGCAAAGGGTCTGGCTTTTCTAGAAAAAGTCACGCCCCCTAAAATTTATTAAGAGATACAGACAGGTACCTGTAGGGGCTTGCTATCTTAGTTTAACTACATAGCTACTTGTTTTGTTACTATAATCTCATGCATATGGACACAATCTTCAGCATTTTGCAACCAGGACTCGATCACTTCTATGGATTTTGGTTGCGAGTTCTGCCAAGGTTTGGAATAACACCCTCCCACACAAAACAACACGACAACACGTGTATGAACCACATTTAACTTACAAAACATCATCAGTGGACCAAGAAGCTTTCTTGTCCCCTTTCCCCGAGACAAAACCAGCCAACAAGCTTCTTATAGACTTTTATTAGAAATTATGGTAAAGGGTTTAACTCTAACTCTAACCCTCATAATGGGTAAAGGGTTTCTTATACTCAACATATTGGTAAAGGGTTTCTACTCAGCTGTCACCCACCAATTAGCAAAACTATTAGGGGGTGTGGTAATTTGTTGGAGAAAAAGAGGCGCGCGGGAGAGACTCCCTTGATTGAAAATGAAAGAGCTGGAGTTGATGTGCGTGGTAGAAAATTTTATGGTTAGCGAAGCAATGTGTATGTAGATCTACCAGGCCATTTACTTTGTTAAAAGACTAGCACTTTTCAGTCATAACGTTCAAGCACACGAGCTCAACTGAGCTCTGAGCTCAACGCACTGCTGCCCAGTAAAACTATTTTAGATCAGAGCATTTCCCATTAGTAGGCACTTATTCTAGTGAACCTTATTTGTTTAGACTGCTCTGACGTGCTGTAGAACCCAAGCAACAGTTAAGAAGTTTTGAAGTGATTGTTTGGAATATATAAAAACAGGAAATATTGAGTAAGTGGCAACAAATGAAATTTATGAAATGTAATGAGGTAATAAAATGATGGTGTCCTGTGGAAGTACTCTGGTAGTTCTTGGGTGCATAACAATGTGGTGATATAATTTGTCATAACATACATGGATGTGTTTGTTCAAATCTGTCAGGGTGTGCGTCCGGTAGTGTCTGTGATATTGGTCCAGTTTGTGTGCATTTCCATAAAAATATATTTCAGTTCCGTTAACTACTAGTATTTTATGAATTTGAAGTGCTTCAATAATATCCTCATCTTTGTTTAAAATAACAGTAGCATTCCTTTTGTATGTGGTCCCATGAACTTTAGCCCACTTCGTCCTATAATGGTAATAGTTATGGTTATAAGAATTTCACAATACGTATTGCTTACTCAAAGACATTGAAGGCTGATATGGTATCTGGCAGTTCAGTGGTTGCTACAGGGAAAGCTATATACATATACATAGTTGGTTCATTTTGTAATATACATTTGCAGGTGATCATATAGGAATATGTTCTCCCACCTGGACCAGTAGTGATATGGTCTTTCTGGCAGTCTTGCGTGATGCTCTGCGTGTAGCACACATACTGCTGGTAGCGCATGGCCAAGGAGTATGGTATGTTGACATAATTTCCCAGCGTGTGTGTCAAGCTTTTGAAGTATGAATGCTTAGCTTCATACCTCATGGTCCAGTGACAAACAAGTGGACCAAATCTAAAATAAGACACAATTAGTGTGCAAGTTTAGTCAGTGAAAGTAACGGCCACACACCTCTACTGTTACATGTCACTCTACTGTTACATGTCAGTCGTGCTTAAAACACATTTATGCAGGATGTCCCTCCCAAACTAGACTGACTTTGTTTAAGTACTCTCTAACAGAATTGACTTACAATTTATCTTCAATAATTGTTTGAGTGTACCAAAGGATGCAATAACAAACCTAGAATAATTTCATTAAGCTAGCACTATATGAGACAAGATAGCTAAATGTGCAGTGATGAAATTAATCGCAAATTTTTTTTAATATAGCAATGTTTTTGAGGGTCATTTCATAGGAAACGTTAATTATTTTTTTGGATGTTTTACAAAACAGTGAGGATAACGATATATATAATACACCAATAAGTCTAAGACTTTCAAATCGCAGTCAGATTTGCAAAAATAACCATGTCCATGTCATCATTCGAGTGACTCTACGTTCGAAAGTAAATTTTTTCAATGGGTATCATATAAAAGTCATAGACAGCATTGGTAAAATGAAATATGGATAGGGACTACACTTTTCTGATAAGGGGTTTTTGTCACTAAAGTAAGTTGTACTTACTGCAGTGTGAGTCGTGGCATGTGTACCATGAAGTGCATCTTTGGTATGATGCTGTCATTCGGATATAAGTCCTTGAACTGAGAGTGGTGCAGGTAGATTTTTTGTGATAAATATCTAATTAGATCCTCTGTTGTTCTTGGACTAAACAAAATGTCTACTATCCGCATCATTATGAGATAGTTCTCCCAGTAAGGATCTCCTTCTGGAACTAGATCCCCGATGACAATAGGTAGGATTCTTCCTAGTAGCCACATTTGGGCAGCTGTGTACGTAGGTACGCAAAATAAATTAAAAAAAGGAATAATAATAATAATATTGACAATAGAGTAGAACGTTAGTTATCTGGACATTATTGCACCAGAGGGTATCCAGATAGGTGAATATTCTGGATATCTCTATATGAGCACTATGGAAGGGTGTGACCATTTGCTATTGCATTTAGGGTGTCCGGAGATAACTGACTGGCATCCAGATTACCGACACTCTACTGTAGTACACTGTGGAATTCGCCCATAGATAATGTAATGGGTGAGTTTGTCAATGTGTAGCCCATGATTTTGTGATTGCACAGTTTAACTGCTTGATATTTTACTCAAATAACCAGGGTGACAACTGTAAGTGTAAGATCCACTTAGATGGCTATTGTCTTCGAGATCCGCTTTTGACACTAGGATGACTACTATAACCCCTATGCTAATTGTGTGATAAGGGCTATTGGTGAGCGAGCAAAGCAAGCGAGACACTCTCAGGTGTAATGCAGTGATATCACTTAATACATTAAATGCCCCTATTGCACAATCACATCACTGCGCCAGCCGTACTATTTCAGCTTTATGGCACTCATAAACCATGTATAGGCACTCCAGCTATTACTCTGCTATATTTCTAAATACAGTAGTACTATGTGTCGAGCTATTACTTTAAATACCTGATTGTCTGAGAGTGTGGCCATTGCTAAATAAAGTTGTAGCATCTATGAGGGAGCACTTGTCACTAGCCTCCATGTAACCCAGCTCAGTGTTGGTTAGCCTTGTGTTTAACAAATCTATGGGAAACAGCAAGTATTATGAAAGAAACCGGAATTAGTTTGTGCTTACCAAGAGTAAAATACTGTTTCACTTCCACCATTATTTTTATCATCAACTTTATTTCATATTGTAGAGCTCCTTCCAGTATGTCATGCATGATGTCAGGGATCAATCCACCATCGCAGACATGGAAATACCTTTCATGAAAACAGTACGTTTATATGTTGTGGAAAACCACATTATGTAGTGTACCTCAATTCATTAAGGTGTGAGTTTCTGTTGATCCCATACTGTTTTGATGCCTCAGAAGAACTCTCTGCTTGTATTATTATTATTATTATCATTATTATTATTATTATTGTTATTAGTATCATTTATTATTATTATTATTATATTATTATTATCATTATTTATTTATTATTATTATTATCATTATTATTATTATTATCATTATTATTATTATTATTTTATTATCAAGTATTATTAATTTTTTGTTATTATTATTATTATTATATATTATGAATTATATCATATTATAATTATTATTCTATTTATTATTATTATGATTATTATCATCTTATCATTATTATTATCATTATTAATCATTATTATTATTATTCTTATTATTATCTTTATTATGATTATTAATTGTTAGTATTTCGTATTATTATTATTATTATTATTATTATCATTATTATTATTATTATTATTTTATTATTAATTATTTATTATTTTATCATTATTATCATTATTATTATCATTATTATAATTAGTATTATTATTTATTATCATTTATTATTATTATTATCATTTATTATATTATTACATTATTATCATTATTATTATTATTTTTATTTATTTTTTTATTTTTTTTTTTTTTTTATTAGTATTATTTTATTATTATTATTACTATTACTATCATCTGGAGAAAACTATTTGCTACAATAAGTCTTTTATAGAGAAATTTGCTCGCCATCTTGTGAAAACGTACTACATACTAGACATACGACATGACAATTTTCAGATACTTTGTTTCAACTTACCATTAAACTAGTTGTGCAATCTTTCACAACTTGTGTGTGTGTGGTGTGTATGTGTGTGTATGTATGTGTGTATGTATGTATATGTGTGTATGTGAGTGTGTGTATGTGTGTGTATGTGTGTGTATGCATGTGTGTGTATGTATGTGTGTGTATGCATGTGTGTGTATGTGCGGGTGTGTGTGTATGCATGGTCGTAGCAAGTGATCTGGCAGATCCGACTTTGATCGGACCACTTTTGAGTTTAAGAGTGGGTGCAGGGTTTCATACAGGATTTTCAGTTTGGGGGGGGAGATGTTGTGTGTGGGTTAACTGGGATGGGAGAGTATACTTTTTACTAGCACTTCCAGTTGGAACAGCAACCATCGAAAGATCGTTTAGTCACATGAAGATGCAGGCTAAGGAATCGCTTGTCTGATGAAAACTTGACTCACCTTATGAGAATTGCCATTGAAGGCCCAGACTTAAGTGAAGTTAATTTTAATGAAATTCTTGACATTTTTAAAGAAAAAAATAGACGCATTAGACTGTAATTGGTATATTATTCTATTATAAAAGTTTGTGTAAAGAAATGAGTTTGGGGGGGGGGGGAGATCCCCCCCCCCCCCCCCCCCTGTATGAAACACTGGGGTGTGTCAGATATTTAACTGGGCATATGCTACATGCATGCTGCTGAACTGGATTTTTTGTGGCACATGTGACCTCATCTTCTCTTTCAATATAAGTCTTGTTAACATCCCATATTATTCAAGAGCCACACTTATCATAGCTTGACTGCACCCACTTCCTGGCCTTACCATTTCAAGTGCTTGCTACAGTGTGTATCATGTATTATCAACCTCTGTATAAGCCCAGGGGATTGCGCCTGACTGTTGTTATTTAAATCAGTAGTGTGTGTGTGTTCCTTTATTTTTACTTTCAGTTGCTTATTTTTTCTCTCTTTCTTTCCTTTTTATTAATTTCGGTCCCTCCCTTCCTCCCTCTATCCCTTCCTTATTTTTTTTTGTTTAGTGTGTATCTAACCTCTATGTATGTGTTGTGTGTGTGTTTGTTTGCTTCATCTTTTCTCTCATTGCCCTCTTTATCCTCCCTCCCGCTTAACTTGGAACAGTCACCCCTCATTAATTATAATGTAAATTTAACAAAAAAGTGTGTGTGTGTGTGTGTGATTTATTATATATAGAAATGTAGAAACAATAAAAGCAACAATTAACTCATTATCCAAACTATATTTTGTGTATTCTTAACCTCTATGTATGTGTTGTGTGTATAGTGTGTGTGTGTGTGTTTGTTTGCCATTGTCCAAACTATATTTTGCTTCATCTTTTCTCTCTTTCTCCTTATTCCTTTCTTCCTCCATCCGTTCCTCTCTCCCTTCCTTCATTTTTTTTTCCTTCTTTTTTTTAATGTGTATCATGTATAACTTGTGTGTGAGTCCAGGGGATTGTGCCTGACTGTTGTCAGGTCAGTGGACAAATTGATCTTGGAACACCCTCACCCCTCATAATAAAAATGAAGAGTTTATAAAAAAAAAAAAAAGTGCATGTGTGAGTGTGTTAGAAGACAGAGACTCTGTACTAACCACTATGATTTAGCAGAGCCTCCTCCTGTCTTCTGGCACATACAAAAGCAGCTGCTATTTGTAGACACTGGTCAACCACTATGGTTTAGTTGGGGATGGAGGGTACATGTTGAATTACAAGCATGTGTTGGTACTAGCATGCCAAACTCATGATGGTGCGTACTACTACTGGGAGTATCATATAGATTAAAAATTAAATGGTACATTCACGACCTTCTTTGGGATATGATATTGAAAGCTTTAAAATGGATTAGCATGCTCCAAAAAATATTATAATGAAATGTGGTTTGCACAAACACACAAACACACACTATCACTTGGGGGTACCCATAAAGGATTGATATTAAGCAAATTACAGTTGTTCTGTTTGTTTTTGTTTTTTTGTTGTTTTTTTTGTTTTTTGACCCAAGTCAGGGATTCATACAGGATTTTTTGCTTGGGGGCGGGAAACGACACATGCGCAAATGAAACTTTAATGTCTATGTATGGTGCTTCCTGCTTAACACTTTTGTTCCTGACTTATATCGCGAGGTCATCGATCTTGAGTACCTCAGAAAGCATTTTTTTTTTGTTTGACTGAAAACTATTTTCGAAGTTTCTGTAATGCTTTGGGCTCCTAAAGTCTACATTAAAAGATGAATTATGAATTCAGGCTGAAAATTACTTTTCAGAAATAGGATATGATTAGTTTTAGAGTTACAACCCGAAACATTGAAAAATCCTACAAAGTATGTGCATGATGTAAGTTGAAATCGCAGAAATCGCATCCACAACCTGACCGCATATTATTGCGGCTGCTTTCATACGTGGTTATAGGTTATTGATATGTGGGGTCATCTGCTCAGTCTCAGTTTGTGAACTTTCTTGTTAAACAGAAAACATAATTTGGGTAAATTTAGTAATTGTACTACTATTATTATTTTTTTTAACAATCACCGTTTAGAGCCTCTTTTTATTAATAATAGCAGTTAGTAGCCCTAATCCTGAGTTGTGTTGTCACTATGGGTATGCAATACTTTTAGTTTTTATTCGTACATCTTGGTCAGAGTAGGATGCAGTAATGCTTGCTCACTAACATTTCCTCATTATTGTTCTTTGACTTGTGCAATACTTCTATGCTTGAAGTGAACTTATTAGTGAATTGTTGTATTATCTGTTTCAGGATTCTTCTATAGAGAAGATGTCCAGGATATCTAAGTAACTATTATAACTAAATTGATTCCTTGTTTCAAAATTTCCAGCTGTTTTTTTTGTGGTATTTTGTAGTCATATTCATACATTATTTTAATATTGCCAGTTTCAGTTATTCAAAATAAAAATTTATTTAAATGTGAATATCCAATGGTGCAACCAGTCGATACATGACCTTCATCAGTGGATGACAAACAATAAATAACATGGTGACATGAGGGTGGTGGTATAAAGTATAAACATGTTAAGATATGTGAAAAACAAGCACACAGTTTGGACGCACACGCACACACGTGCATACTTGTCTTGTCTTAATACTGCCCACAACGGGTCACGCGTCCCTATGGAGGGTGAGTAGGGCCTCAACTCGGCTGGGGATTATGGGTGCGCCGATGAACAGCAAGACCGCCGGCACTTCGAAACCATCGCTGGCATACTCCACATTGTACAGCGCCTTGCTGGTCCTTCACTGGTTTCTGTCGTTCTTGTAAACACTTGTGTCGTTTGAGGTCTCCAGGCCGTGCGAAGTTCCTTCCACATACACTACATATCACATCACATACACACACACTCACTCACACATATATGCTCCATGGAGCTGTCAAGTTTTCTTTTATAATGGGATGTGCCATATGTGAGGCTGTTATCCCTGCGGTGCTCTGTCAATGATAGCTCAAAACATGCAAGGAGTGGCTGTATTAATTGAATTTGCGAAGGGATCCAGCTTGCTGAAAAAGATAAAAAGATATATTTACCAAATTTTGTCAGTGATGAACATACAACTGTTGGTAATACACTTCCTGTGAACATACGCCAGGCAGAGGATAGGTTGTGTTATAGTGTGGTAACAAACCAGTCTGACAGTTGAATAAATTATTGTATATCTTCTCAGTTCTGCAAACACATACACACACACACACACACACAATAATTGTCCTCACCAATGAGGTGCGCATTGTTGTACAAAATACTTGTTTTCTCCAGTTCTTGTGTGACTGATTAGAGAATGTCACATATCCGAACACACTGGGATCGAGGGGTGTTCGGATAACTGAATCCTATAGAAAAATGTATTGTAGACTGCTGCTATGAGAGGGTGTGGTCAAGCAAATTATTCGTGACTGCACGTGCCACTATTGAGTTTTGGTTGTTTTCGGATAACTGACATTCTACAGTATGTAGTTAAATTGTCGGAAAGATAAGTTCATTAAAAAACATCTACCAATTAAATATATGATTTGCTGTGTGTGTATGTATGTTTGTATTGTGCATACATGTTGCTAGATGTTACCTGGTGGTTTTTATTCAATTCATACATATGCATAAAATATACCTACGTGGATATTAGACAGTTTCTAACATTGCCTCGAAAGTACTAATTGTATACAATAATCAGCATAAGAACTTGGAAGCAAAAAAACAGTGCTCAACCACAATCTTTGCTACGTATGGCATTGGAGCACATTATGGCTACTGCTTTATCATGTGCAAGCATTTGATAATCCAATAGGATTCAATATTGTATTTATTGTACCCTTGATATTATCAAAGTATTTCCACATATTAGTGTGTTATAATTTCCCATATTAAACACAAATGCTCTATGGGTGAAACTCCACATTCTGGAACATTAAAAGAAGAAAATTAATCACTTATGATTGTGTTGTGAACTATGCATCATAATTATACTTCTACTCATGCAATGATTTCCACATCACTACTCATGCATCTGCGTAGTGAGCAAAATCAATGGAAAATCAATGGAAAAAAATTGTAACTGGTGGAGTAATAATATCACGAGAAGTACAAGAAATCACTTACTGCAAATACATGTGGGTTCTCTCACCATATTATCACTCCAATTTGGCACGTTTAAAAAACGGTGTGCTATTAAATGTTTTTCCGTACTCAGTATAATAAGTATACGTATATATAAGTGTGTGTGTGTGTGCGCACCAATTTACAATTCAAATATATACAGTGGAGTCTCCGGATAAAGGACACTTTGGGAGCTATATAAATTCAGCGCATTTTGTCCCTTGTAGAGGGATTGTCCTTGGGAGATTCTATTTGCATTATTTTGGTACAGGAATTAATTTTGGGGGACTTCAGGTTTGTCTTTCTGAGAGAGATTATCAATACATTGTCCCTTTGTCGGAGTGTCCTTTATCGGAGACTTCACTGTATATAACTTGTTTCATAGTTTGCCTAACATGTTTATCTATAATGTAATAGTCTGATAGTGTAGTAACTTATATTCAAACATGTTGCTGATTTTATGATTCGAGATGGTATGCTATGCACTAATCTGTATCAAACGTGTGAAGGGAATGTCTCTCAGTATTATTGTTCTTCATTCTAGTACAACTTATTAGATAATGAACTACCACTATTTTGTAAATGTTCAGATGACCCAACTCCCTATGCTTGGACAACCCCAACCTTTCCAAGACGTCAAGTCAAAGTAGTTTATTAGAGTGCATTTTAATTTAATAAAGAGGGAACTATGTGGCTATCCTGGGGACAATCAGCGGCGTCGAGTGACCTTCATTATTATAATAGCTAATATTTACCAATTTACATTCTCCTTTTTTTGCTGTGATCATAAAATCAATGTTATTAATCATTATAATAATAATAATATTACCGGTAATAATAATAAACAATAATTAAAAAAAAAGAAGAAGTTATTCATTACAATAGAATATAACACACAAAGTGACAATAAAGATGTTGGATTTTATGTACTGGTCATCAGAGTTCACAGCTTCAGTGTCACAAGACTTCAGTCCATCAAGCTACATAAAAACCAAAAAAAATATATATATATTATATATATATATAATATTCAGGCCTAAAATCAACTGAACTTATACACTTTGTGATACGTAACCTAATCCCACCACCTTCATCACGCCACAATCATGCATAATTCAATATCTATTTTCATATCATGTGTTCAGGCTCACAGTAGACATTGATAGCATAACAACAACAAAAACAACAACATCTCTATTATTATTTCAATGACACAATACTACAATAATACAATGTCATGATAAAATGTGACCGTCTACAGGAAAACCGGGCACAACGCGGCGAACGTAAATATCGAGAAAAGATCTACATATTTCTTAAAAATGTATTGTTTCAAGCCGACGGAAGGGAACGGTTAAATCTATTATGGCGGGAACGACTTAAGCTACGACGATAAAACTTGGAGAGCTCAATATCTGGACGCCGACAACTCTGTAAGTGCAAAAAAAAATTTTCAAAGGGTGCTGCGTTGTGCCCGGTTTTCCTGTAGACGGTCACAAATACAGATTGAAAATTTTGAGGCCAGCTAATATTCAACCAGAGTATTGAAATACATTGCAAATACATACATAATACTTGTAGCACGAGTCAGAGTGCAATATGGGAATATATTTTAGAAGCATGCAAAATAT
>WLWD01004587.1_pt1 | contig 25533 bp, 10 predicted proteins | sample 6712731 | NCBI WGS metagenome assembly WLWD01 (sample SAMN12718690, study PRJNA576275) | sponge metagenome | isolation source: marine sponge | host: Mycale hentscheli | place: New Zealand: South Island, Marlborough, Capsize Point | collected 2014-11-01 | reverse complement strand
AATAGATGAGGACCCTCCAGGGTGTGTTGGTGCTACTGGTTTAGGTTCACTAATGAGACATAGATGAGGACCCTCCAGGGTGTGTTGGTGCTACTGGTTTAGGTTCACTAATGAGGCAATAGATGAGGACCCTCCAGGGTGTGTTGGTGCTACTGGTTTAGGTTCACTAATGAGACAATAGATGAGGACCCTCCAGGGTGTGTTGGTGCTACTGGTTTAGGTTCACTAATGAGACAATAGATGAGGACCCACCAGGGTGTGTTGGTGCTACTGGTTTAGGTTCACTAATGAGACAATAGATGAGGACCCTCCAGGGTGTGTTGGTGCTACTGGTTTAGGTTCACTAATGAGACAATAGATGAGGACCCTCCAGGGTGTGTTGGTGCTACTGGTTTAGGTTCACTAATGAGACAATAGATGAGGACCCTCCAGGGTGTGTTGGTGCTACTGGTTTAGGTTCACTAATGAGACAATAGATGAGGACCCTCCAGGGTGTGTTGGTGCTACTGGTTTAGGTTCACTAATGAGACAATAGATGAGGACCCTCCAGGGGTTTGTGTTGGTGCTATGGTTAGTTCACTACTGAGACAATAGAGAGGACCCTTCCAGGGTGTGTTGTGATACTGGTTTAGTTCACTAATGAGGCATAGATGAGGACCCTCCAGGGTGTGTTGGTGCTACTGTTTTTTAGGTTCACTATGAGGCAATAGATGAGGGCCCTCCAGGGCTGTTGTTGGTGGCTAACTGGTTTAGGTTCACTAATGAGACAATAGATGAGGACCCTCCAGGGTGTGTTGGTGCTACTGGTTTAGGTTCACTAATGAGACAATAGATGAGGACCCACCAGGGTGTGTTGGTGCTACTGGTTTAGGTTCACTAATGAGACAATAGATGAGGACCCTCCAGGGTGTGTTGGTGCTACTGGTTTAGGTTCACTAATGAGACAATAGATGAGGACCCTCCAGGGTGTGTTGGTGCTACTGGTTTAGGTTCACTAATGAGGCAATAGATGAGGACCCTCCAGGGTGTGTTGGTGCTACTGGTTTAGGTTCACTAATGAGGCAATAGATGAGGACCCTCCAGGGTGTGTTGGTGCTACTGGTTTAGGTTCACTAATGAGACAATAGATGAGGACCCTCCAGGGTGTGTTGGTGCTACTGGTTTAGGTTCACTAATGAGACAATAGATGAGGACCCTCCAGAGTGTGTTGGTGCTACTGGTTTAGGTTCACTAATGAGACAATAGATGAGGACCCTCCAGGGTGTGTTGGTGCTACTGGTTTAGGTTCACTAATGAGGCAATAGATGAGGACCCTCCAGGGTGTGTTGGTGCTACTGGTTTAGGTTCACTAATGAGACAATAGATGAGGACCCTCCAGGGTGTGTTGGTGCTACTGGTTTAGGTTCACTAATGAGACAATAGATGAGGACCCTCCAGGGTGTGTTGGTGCTACTGGTTTAGGTTCACTAATGAGACAATAGATGAGGACCCACCAGGGTGTGTTGGTGCTACTGGTTTAGGTTCACTAATGAGACAATAGATGAGGACCCTCCAGGGTGTGTTGGTGCTACTGGTTTAGGTTCACTAATGAGACAATAGATGAGGACCCTCCAGGGTGTGTTGGTGCTACTGGTTTAGGTTCACTAATGAGGCAATAGATGAGGACCCTCCAGGGTGTGTTGGTGCTACTGGTTTAGGTTCACTAATGAGGCAATAGATGAGGACCCTCCAGGGTGTGTTGGTGCTACTGGTTTAGGTTCACTAATGAGACAATAGATGAGGAACCTCCAGGGTGTGTTGGTGCTAATGGTAGGGTCACTAATGAGGCAAATAGATGAGGGACCATTCCAGGGTGGTGTTGGTGCTACGGTTTGGTTCCTAATGAGGACAATTAGATGAGGAACCTCCAAGGGTGTGTTGGTGCTTATGGTTAGGTTCACTAATGAGACAATAGATGAGGACCCTCCAGGGTGTGTGTTGGTGCTACTGGTTTAGGTTCACTAATGAGACAATAGATGAGGACCCTCCAGGGTGTGTTGGTGCTACTGGTTTAGGTTCACTAATGAGACAATAGATGAGGACCCTCCAGAGTGTGTTGGTGCTACTGGTTTAGGTTCACTAATGAGACAATAGATGAGGACCCTCCAGGGTGTGTTGGTGCTACTGGTTTAGGTTCACTAATGAGGCAATAGATGAGGACCCTCCAGGGTGTGTTGGTGCTACTGGTTTAGGTTCACTAATGAGACAATAGATGAGGACCCTCCAGGGTGGTGTTGGTTGCTACTGGTTAGGCTTCACTAATGAGACATTAGATGAGGACCCTCCAGGGTGTGTTGGTTGCTACTGGTTTTCGGTTGCACTAATGAGACAAATAGATGAGGACCTCCAGGGGATGTGTTGGTGCTACTGGTTTAGGTCACTAATGAGGCATAGATGAGGACCCTCCAGGGTGTGTTGGTCTATGGTTTAGAGATGAGGACCTCCAGGGTGTGTTGGTGCTACTGGTAGTCATAATAAAATGGTTGCTAGATTATAGTTGGTTACGGTACTTGTTCAACTGTGAATTGTTAATGGATAGGTCCATGTGGCGAGTAGTAACACTAGGGGTACTGAAGCTGCATATATACCAGTTAACTGGGACCAGGGCCCTGGTGGGGCCAGAACCAGTCTCTAGTTCAGTGTAGTTGTGGACGATGTAAGTCTCAGTAGGAAAACCCCCCCCCCACCCCCCACCCCCACTGTGTGTGAGTGCTCTTTCCTTCATGACGTTAGTCTCTATAAATCAGGGGGGGGGGGCATGCCCCCCCCCCCCTGGTTCCTCCACCTGCAAGGGAACACTATGTGAGCAGAAATTCAACTTTCAGTTGTAGCAACCCAACCTTCTTGAAGCTGTTATGTGTACGTACAAGTCTTGCTGCTATCTGTGTCACATAGTGACAAGCCTCTGATGTGTATTGTATGTTTGTGTGTGCTGCAGGAGGAGGAAACATCGAAGACGACACAATAAAGTTGGAGTTCTTCCTACGGATGCCAGTGATACTGTAGATGCAGCCAAGCCACACCCACATCATAAGAGTGGGCGTAACCAGCGAGGTCGTCGCTTTAGTCATCAAGGTTTCTTCATTGGTGGTGGAGGCAGGCATGACTCTAGGGGTGTGGCCTATGATGCCCAGCGAGAGTTAGCATGGATGGATATGGGAGATGGAGGAGTGCAGCTGATGAGAATACAACCTCTGACAGAGCCCACCCCTTACCCAATTTCTACACCCTATCCTGGCTCATCTGCCACACCTTATCCTGCCCCACCCATCACACCACATCCATTCCTCAGTCAAACCCCTCACCCTAATTCCTCTAACTTGCCACCTCTCATTCCCTCCCCCACACACCTTGCTTCAACGCCACGCCCAGGCCACACCCACAACAAGGAACGTCTTCCAGTCAAACAAGCATCTATTGCAGACGAGCGCTTGCCAGCACTTTCCACCGGAGCTAGCTTTTCTCCTCAGCAGCTACAGAGCTACTTCAAAGTGAGTCTGCCAGGGTTGGTATACATACCTCCTGGGGGTGGTAAAAACAACTGACAAACAAGTGCTATAAGCAACAACACAACAAGTGTTATAAACGACAACAACAACAACAAAACAAGTGTTATAAACGACAACAACAACAAAACAAGTGCTATAAACGACAACAACAACAAAACAAGTGCTATAAACGACAACAACAACAAAACAAGTGCTATAAACGACAACAACAAAATAAGTGCTATAAACGACGACAACAACAACAAAATAAGTGCTATAAATGACAACAACAACAAAACAAGTGTTATAAACGACGACAACAACAACAAAATAAGTGCTATAAACAACAGAACAAGTGTTATAAACGACGACAACAACAACAAAATAAGTGCTATAAACGACAACAACAACAAAACAAGTGTTATAAACGACGACAACAACAACAAAATAAGTGCTATAAACGACAACAACAACAAAATAAGTGTTGTTAAAGCAACAGATAACAATGAATAATAAAATTTTTTTATAAATCTAATGCAGGGGTGGATCCAGCGTTAGCAACAGGGAGGGTCCCAAATATATTTGGGTCAAAAATTTTGAAATTTATTGAAATATTACTGATTGATTGTTCAAGACTTGAATATTAATTTATGAGTGAAGTGCATAAGTTAGCATGCAGTCGTCCTGTGAGTGAGTATTCATACATTCATCCTTATTTTCAACATGGGTTGGGAGGGGGGACTGGCCCCCTCTGCCTCCCTCCCCTACCTGGATCCTCCCCTGTAATGACTGCCTTTGAATTGAATGGATACAATCAAGTTTCAAACTAGTAAGTCACACTGGTAAGTTTGCCTGCCACCCATAGCTTCTCAAACCTAACGCTACTGGTGTGTATGGTTGAAAGTTTAAGAAGTTCTTGAGTTGTGCTATGTCTGGTTGAGTACAGACAGCCGTATTGTAACTAACCGTTATCTGGTACATCTGTTCATTCTGATCATTAGCTCTCTACTGTTTCACCACTTGTTCCTAAACTGTAGATACACCAAGAAATGGAGCATCTTGGCATTCACCAGACCACACCCACTCACAAATCAAGTGCAGATGCCAGAAGACTGTCGGGAACAGTTGAGGGACAGAATAGGTCAGAGGTCGATGGAGATGAAGGTGCAGCTGGTGACAAGCCAGCAGAAGAACAAGATATAAGTAAGATATGCAATGTGAAGTGGGACTTTGTAAGATACATGTGTAGTAATGACACGTGTGGTGATGACACACATGTAGTGGTGACATGTGTAGTGATGACACACGTGTAGTGGTGACATGTGTAGTGGTGACACGCGTGTAGTGGTGATCCTTGTGTAGTGGTGACAATTGTTGCAGTGTATTGATACATGAATGTTGATGTTTCACTCAACACATGTGCATAAAGTTGATAGAGTAATTTTCATTTTGCAGTCAAACCAGATGCACTAGATCCTGGACATGCTCACCAACCAGCCACACCTCCTCCACGACGGAAAACCCCACCAGTTTCCCGGGAATCTACAGAACAACTACTTCAGGAGGCACTTGGAGGAAGAGGATCTGAAATCCCGCCTACTCCACACCCATCAGCAGCCAGTATGTACACTGCCACTTACATTTACTTGAAGTTTATGTATGCTATTGATCTCCAGCACCTCTACTGTGGCGACAGCAGCACCCAGCCATGACAACCCCTTACCAATTATACTCCCCTCCACTGACAATCCCTTACCAGTCACCTTACAGGACTCTACAACCAACTAGACAAGTCCTCTGGTCACCGTCTTTTGAACAACACCCCATGGCCCCACCCACAAGCAACAACCCCATTCAGGTAAGGTGTGGCACACAAAGAGCAAACACATTAGCTCAGGTTTGAATGTCTTTCAATTTTCAGCTTTCCCCAGAACAGCTGAGACAACTGCGGAGAGAGCAGGACTACAGCATGGAACATGGCAGTCCACCGAAGCATCTCACACTACCCCCACAACCCCCACAACCATATTCCTGAACTAGCTTTTTAGTATTCTCAGACAAGTTTTATACAACCATCTCAATTCATTGTATGTTTATAAGAAAATATTATAGGGAACAAAAGGTGACATTGTCTAGGGGAGTGGTCAATAATCCAGGTGCTCTATTTGTAAACATGCCAAGTGATGTGTCCTAGAAAGCCACAAACATGTCCTCCGTATATCCCAGTTTGGTCAAGCTGGGTAGACATGCAAACTTGATCATGGGCGGAGGTCCACACATGAGGATTTGTGTGTCTGGTCCGGGAGCTGGCAATTGACTGGCTATCATCTCTTCACTGATGAACCCACTACTGTACTCCCAGCCTGCACACAGGGAGGGATTGGGTAAAGGGTCATCATTATATGGTTGGATGCCACCCACTCACCTTCTCCAGGCTTGTCCAAAGTGTACCACAACTTGAAGTTTTTATTATCTTTCTCCATCTTCTCCAGCTCAGGACGAAGCAAAATATCGTCTTCAGTCTAAACAAAATAGTATACCTAATACCCGTCACTAGTACCAGTCTGTCTCAATCATTAGGGACACTTGTATTTTTACCCAATGTCTTACATGAAGTGGGTGTGTCTTTACAATACAGTGTGCTATTTATATAATAATATTTTTGTGTGTCAGCAATGACAATGGTGTGTATTCGTGAATAATTCATGAGCTTAAACAGGTTGATAAAGTACCATAATTCCATGATGGGTAAAGTGACATCATGTTCGGTACTAAAAAGCGGGTGTAACAGACGAAGGAAGGTGTGGCGTAGGTTTCAAAAAGGAAGGTGAAAGTATGAAAGAAAAGGCAAAAGGTGATTAATTGTAACTAAAAAGAGGGTGGAATCGACGAGTAAAGATGGCATCAGTTCGAAAAGGAAAGCGAAAGTACAAAAAAGAAGGCAAAAGTTTCGCAAAACTTAGTCCACTATCATGATAGTAGGACAGAAGATTCAGAAGCAGGAGAGGTAGAAAGAGCTGAAGAAAGGAAAGGTGGGGGATAAGAAAAGCTGAGATAGTTCAGAAAAAGAGAGTAGGAGAGGGAAACTTATGTAACCTTAACCAATGGTAGAGAATGAATACTGAGCAAGATAACTTGTGCTACTGTATTCTTACTTTGCAATACATCAAGTGCCACTGTGTGGCAGGGTACTTGCTAGTATTCTGTAAGTACCGTGGTCCTCACCTGGTTGGCATACAGCAGAGATACATTAGTGTCATCTTCTTCATCCTTGACAATGGCCTTGATGATCTGGTACATGGGAGTCAAACCAGTCCCTCCTGCTATCAGACCCAAGTTACGCACGGTACGCAACTCCTCCGGCTTGTTGGGCAACTTGATCCTACACACACACACACACATACATACACTATAAATTCCAGTGTTTGTGTCTGTGTGCTACTTAGCATTCTCATTGATAGACCTGCCCATGCCCCACCCACATCCCACCCATACTCACTTGAGAAATCCTTGTCCCAGGTATATCACCTTACCAGATGGACCTCTGATGTCGACCGTATCTCCAATGGCTAGGGAGTCTAAATGCTGACTCATTTTACCACCTTTAGGGAACTTGGGATGGACGTTCGCTTTGTACACCTACACACGCACACACACACACACTCTCTCATTTCCAAGAGATTTCCTTTTTCCCCCCAATAAACACAGCTTTACCATTGAAGCCATGTCAGTTATATCCACCAGTAAAGTTGTTTTTAATCAATATTTAGACCTCTCTCTCTCTCACCCAGACCCCACCCCTTCCATTAGATACAAGCATCTCTAATATCTAATCAGTTGGCTCACAAGTAAGTCAATTAAATGAGGGGGTGGAGACTACATTGTCTGGCAGGGGCTATTAGTTCTTTCACAACAAGGAGAGACCTAGCAACAAACGACTCCAAATGTTTAATTGCTAAGTGCCTGACTGAAACGTGACCCTTTGCTGCAGATTGAAACGCGACCATTCATAACCACTTTGCTGCAGATTGAAACGTGACCATTCATGACCACTTTGCTGCAGATTGAAACGCGACCATTCATGACCACTTTGCTGCAACTAATTTCGCCGAAAAAAATATCTGATATGTCCTCAGGCCTGGTAATATAAATTTCTCTCCTTGGCTCAGTAACCGACAATCCACTGAAAACAGTAAGTTATTAATAGTTAGTGGTTTGCTGCCTACAACTGTATTGTTGCTATGAAAAATTGCCAAAGGGTCTAATACTAATACTGTACAGCCCACAGATAGCAATGGACTGATGAACACAGAGAAAGCGGGGGCCAGCTATAGATGACTATTAGTCTACTGACTATGCTAGCTAAGCGAAACCCAACTCAACCAACAATACGCCAGAGCCGCTACAAACAAAGGATCCCACTACAATAAATAAGTTTAATTAAAATAGTGACTAGCAGACAGATGACTTCAGCTAGCAGAGAGATAGAACAAAACTAAATGCAATGACAAAACTCAAGATCAAAAACCTGAAAAGAAAAAGACAAAACCAATAAGTTCTAAGCATGGGCATGATGAGGTACATAGAGAGCATGGGCATGATGAGGTACATAGAGAGCATGGGAAGGGAAACTTGATCAATACAATTAGGAATTAAGAGTGGAGGGAACAAGAAATGCAATCTATACAATTAAGGATGTGAATAGTGTAATTAGTGTAATAGAGTTAGTTCTGTCCTCTCCTACAATAACTCAGGATGAGCTAGCCATGACAAATACCACCACCCCACCCCACCCCACCCCACCCACATCACATCATACCAACTACAACTGCCAAATTATGGCCACATTCTTTCTGGAATAATAGACATTAATTAGTATATCCAGAGAATGGCGAGCGAGCCTCAAATTAGGTACATAAAACTGCAGTATTGCCACTACATAATTATATTAAGCTTAGTTCAATTAAAAACAAGTATAATAGCAGTTGAACATAAATAGCATAGAAATATAAAAATACTCTCTTACACATGAGTAATGGTAACCTCTGTAGTATCAAACTTAAGCCATTCTGATAACCTCAATTACCAGTAACTCTTCAACAAGCTCTCAGCTACAAAAAAAGAAAGAAAAAAGGCCAGTGTTATTTTTGTAATTCAGACAACAAATGTGACCGTCTACAGGAAAACCGGGCACAACGCGGCACCCTTCGAAAATTTTTTTTTGCACTTACAGAGTTGTCGGTGTCCAGATATTGAGCTCTCCAAGTTTTATCATCGTAGCTTAAGTCGTTCCCACTATAATAGACCTAACCGTTCCCTTCCGTCGGCTTGAAACAATACATTTTAAAGAAATCGATCGATCTTTTCTCGATATTTACGCACGCCGCGTTGTGCCCGGTTTTCCGGTAGACGGTCACAAATATGGAGTTACTACTTACCTAAATTTCCTGAGTATTGGTACTTTCTGTAGTATCAAATTGAAGCCATTCTGACTATCTGTGTCCGGGCGTCACCCGGAGGAAGATAACCCTTAATGGACTCTTGTACATGGTTCTATGGGCTCAATGCCCAACTTGTCATCACCTTAGCTGACAATTAATTATAACTGTATCATATGTCAACATAATCATATTCATGCCTTTTCCTACCCACTGACTTTTGCATCATCCCTTTCCCTTATAACTGTAACCATTTATTGCTCAATATTCTTCTCCTAACAAAGTTAAACTCGGTGTCGCGGGAGCTTCTGTCGGTCTGCGCCGTGGGCTGGGTAATTAGCTTAAAGTGAGAGGAATCTGGTCCTTCGGCCCCAGATCTTGACTTATCTGTCTTTGCCTTAACCTCTATCCGGCTCGAAGGACCATCACATGTACGAGCTCCGCGTAACTGAAGCTCGCCACAGCCCTTCGGCTAGATAGAGGTTAAGGCGAGCTTCAGTTACGCGGAGCTCGTACATGGTCCTTCGAGCCGGATTCTCTGGATTAGAGAAACTGAACTAGCCTTTTGCTCACAACTGAGTTTTAGTTAGCTGATTAGATAGCTAGCAACAAGTATCTAATAGTTAGCTAATAGTCTAATCCTTGTCGTATCGTCATCTCATCTCATCTTGTCTCATCGAATCGCCATCGCAACGATCATCGTTTTCAACAACATCATCATGCCGTTGTTGGATGAAGAAATTCGTGAAATCAACTCCACGTCGAATCTTGAGGCTCTCCGTCGACGCCGATCGGGCAGGAAGAGCCAGTTTACCCGGATGCTGCAGGCACTCAACGGTGCTTGTGCGGACCTCGCTGGCAAGCTGTCAGAGAGGGACTGTGCCAGACGGGTTGCAGAGGCCAGACGTATGGCTGCGCTCTTTGATGCCATCCAGAACCGCATCGAAGATCTCACTGTCGACCGAGAAGCAGACCATCAAGCCAAAATCGAGATAGGTCTTCCATTGAGAGAAGATCATGAACAACTAGTCCAGAAAACCGAGAGTCTAGAAGAACGGGAAGCCATATACCGTTCTGGCTCTTGGTTAGTCAGCCTTTGCACAAGGCTCTTAGCCAGAGAGAAACCACCGCTCTCTACCCTCCAAACGGAGAGGGAGAAGATCTTTGAGAAGATGGAGAACTTCCAGTGCAACTCTGGTCCCTTCCAGTCAGATACCATGATCCAGGATCTGACATCACAGATGGATCACCTTATGGCTAAATTAGATCGAAGGATTGACGAACTAACAACTATCGAATCCGAAGCCGCCAAACCAGTGGAACCCGAGACTGCCCGACCTCGTCATTCCGGAGGATGCTCCTCACGTCTCAAGCTGAACTTACCAACCTATGAGGGTGATCCCATGGAATGGAACGCGTTCAAGACTCTGTTCACACATGCCATGGACAGAGCCGGGGACGACGTTACCGACCACGAAAAGTCTGTACATCTCCTTTCGTGTGTTGGTCCAGCTGAGGCGAAACAAATCGTCAAACAATTTGCCTCACAGACTGACTGTTACAAGCCAGCTCTTCAAGCCCTTGAGAAGCGCTATGGATCCAAGAACCGGGTCTATGCCTTGTATGTCAAAACACTGCTCAAGGATGAGCCATGTCACTACAACTCCCGAAGCCTCTGTCAGACATCCGCCACCTATCGGAAGTTGATCCAAGGCTTTGAGGACTGTGATGGCAACAAACTCGAATACGTCATGGGTGCTACACTTATATCTCGCTTTGACAGGTCACTACTTAATGAATGGCGTCATCATTGGACAGATGACACAAAACTGCCAACGATCGATGATGTACTCACATTCATCGACACATGGAGTGCCCGACTCGATCTGCAATCAACACCTACCGATCATCAGTCGTCCAACAAGTCATCTCACAACCATCAACAGCAGCACAAGTCCAGTCTTCAACCGAAACAGGAACGCTATCGCCGAGCTCCGGTCAACGCCGTCTCAACTGTCACTTCGGATCACTCTTCTACTTCGTCCGAATGTCGATGTGCTGCCTGCGATGGTCCCCGTCATTCTCTCACTAAATGTCAGACTTTCCTTGACATGCCGTTTGAGAAGCGTCGGGACATAGTCAACCGTCATCAGATGTGCTTGAACTGTCTTTATCCAGGCCATAAGCTCCAAGACTGTCGTTCAAGGGGCACCTGTCGAACATGCAAGTCCAATCGCCATCATACGCTTCTGCATCAGTCAGAATCTGCCAGTCAACCTGCACCTCCATCTACTTCGGCCACTAACAAGAAGGAAGGCCCGGTCTTAGTCACTTATGGCACCGAGCCTGGTGATGATGTCATCCTCTCCACAGCTAGAGTAAAGATCACCCACGCCGGACAAACAGCAGTGCGACGCGCCTTGATGGATAGTGGCTCAGTTCCATCTTTGATCACACACAAGTTGACCAACCAACTAGGACTCGACAGGATACAACACACTGCCACGTTCACCCACGCAGGTGGTGAACTGATCACATCCAGACATAAAGTCAGTCTAACGCTCCATGCCATCCATGAGCTACGTAAGCCACAACCAATCACTGTCTCCTGCCACGTCGTGGATTCTCTCCCTGAATCTATCCCACCGAACGACATCAACACCGTCCTAGACCATCCAATTGTTGAAGGGAAGACTCCACTGGCTGACATCAGTATGGGAGGAGAGATAGACCTTCTACTTGGCATGGCAGACAGCCTCCGATGTCAGACTGGTCAGCGAGACAAGTCGGAGGATGGAGCAGCTTGCATCTATGCAACACCCTTTGGTTGGGTTCTGGGAGGCAGATTTCCTGGATCACCATCCAATCAAACAGTCCTAACAATTCAACCATCCAAGAAGGACATGGATGCCGAACTCAGCCGTCTGTGGGAGCTTGATCAGGTTCCCAAACTCGACAACAATGTTGATCCTGATGAAACTCGAGCCATTGAACATTTCCTCGACACTCATCAGCAGGACAGTGTCAGCGGTCGCTTCATTGTCCAGCTCCCTAGGAAAGAAACACCGCCGCCGCTTGGGGAGACCAGATCAACAGCTATCAAGAGATACCTTCGTAACGAGAAGTCTCTGAAGGCCAAGGGACAATGGGAGAAATTCCATCAAGTCGTTGATGAATATCTAACACTCAACCATGCCGAATATGTACCGGAAGCAGAGCTGGACTTCAATCATTATTACCTACCTATCCATGGGGTAGTTAAAGACTCGTCCACCACCACTAAACTGAGAGCAGTGTTTGATGCCTCCTTCAAGTCGTCATCCGGACATTCGCTCAACGACCAGTTACTTCCTGGACCTAATCTCTACCCACTTTTATCTGCCGTGATCAACCGTTTCCGTATGCATCAGATTGTCATCTCTGCGGACATCTCTAAGATGTTCCGCGAGATACTGATGCATCCGTCTGAGTGTGACTTCCATCGATTTCTACACAGGAATCAGTCAGGACAATTAGTATCAGCACGCATGAAAAGACTAACTTTTGGCGTCACCTCTTCACCGTATCTAGCCACCCAGGTTCTCAGACAACTCGCCAAACAATGTCAAATCAACCACCCCATCGTCAGCGAAATCATCTGTACATCTTTCTATGTTGACGACTGCCTAACGGGAGCTGACACAGTTGAGAAAGCCAAACAACTCGCCGAAGACCTAGTGCAAGTCCTGAAATCGATCGGTATGCAGCTCAGAAAGTTTAGATCTAACTCTGAGGAACTTCTCGACTCTATCCCCGAACAACTAAGGGAAAAGGAGGATCTCACCATACAAGATCCCAAGGCTTCCGGTCGGACTTTGGGCATACACTGGAAGGTTCGTGACGACACCCTTCACATTGCCTCGCCCACTCCTCTGTCAGCAGATGTCCAAGCTACCAAACGACTAATTGCCTCAACTGCCGCCCAAGTCTTTGATATTCTGGGAATTTGGGCACCTGTCACCATAATCGCCAGGATCCTTCTACAGGAGTTATGGGTGAAGAAAGTCGACTGGGACCAGCCTGCGTCTGACAACATACAATCAAGATGGAGAGAGTGGATGGAGGAACTTCGTTTGTTGACTAACTTCCCTATTCCACGGAAACTATTATCTACCGGTCAAGTAGTCAGCCTACAATTACATGGCTTCTCCGACGCGTCAACCAAGGCGTATGGGGCAGTCATCTATCTCAGAGCTGTCTACAACAACTTGAACATAACTACCAGGATAGTAATGGCCAAGTCAAGAGTCGCTCCAGTCAAGGCTATGACTATTCCGAGGCTCGAACTCACTGCCGCTCTCCTTCTAGCAAGACTTATTAAGACTGTCGCCATCGATCTGAACATACCTATCAGCAACTGTTATGCTTGGACCGATTCATCCATCGTCCTATCGTGGCTCCATCATTCACCACAAACACTTAAGACCTATCAGGCAAACCGTGTCACCGCCATATCTGACATCCTGAAGAAGAGCCAATGGCGTCATGTCCGGACACAAGACAATCCAGCAGATCTGCCTAGTCGTGGAATTCTTCCATCACATCTTATAAAGTCTGATCTATGGTGGTACGGACCGTCGTGGTTGTCAAGCTCTCCTGATAAATGGCCAGTCACACCTCTTCAGTTTAAAGACTCTGGAGATTGTTTCAAATCTCAACCTATCTCTAACGTCCAGCCTTCCAGAACCGCTCCTTGGAAGTTCTGGGAGGAAGTCTCCGACTTCGACAGAATGGTCAGGATTGTCGCCTACTGTCGTCGTTTCATCGCCTTCTGTCGAAGGCAAACGGAGACTGGAACAAAGACCATCAACTTATCAACATCTGAACTATCCTCATCTCGCAAATTGATTCTACATCTATCTCAACAGAAAACATATCCCGAGGTTTTCAATTGTTTATCTGCTGGCAAATCACTTCCCAAACAACATCCGCTGGCAAAGTTTGATGTTTCTCTGGATCCGAATTCCAACCTAATCATCGTCTCTGGACGTGTTAGAAGTATCGCCTCACAAGCGCCAAGGTGTCAAGTGGTTCTATCGCTCACCTCCACAATAACAACAACATTCATCAAAACACTTCACATGACTTGGAATCATCCGGGGACATCAACAATGCTGAGCCTGCTGATCAACAACTACTATGTACCTAAGGTGCGACGCTTCCTCAAGCAACTAAGTTGTCAATGCGTCATCTGTCAGAAGGCTTACGCTTTACCCACTGCTCAGCGTATGGGATGTCTACTGACCGATCGAACAACTCCAGCACCACCATTCGACCGGACTGGCATAGACTTTGCGGGACCATTTCTGATTACTCGAGGGAATCCCCGTAAACCAACTCGAATCAAGACATATGCATGTATCTTCGTTTGTTTAGTCACCCGAGCAGTACATCTCGAACTGTGTTGTGAACTGTCTTCGGAAGCCTTCTTAGCTTGTTTGCGCCGCTTCGTCGGACGACGAGGATGCCCTAGCCATATCTACACGGACAATGGCACCAACTTTATCGGGGCTAAGAATGAGTTGGAAGAAGTTCAACAATTAACTTCATCACAACAATCACAACAGCTTATCAACAACTTCACCAATCAACATCAACTACAATGGCACTTGACTCCACCCAGGACTCCACACTTCGGGGGTCTCTGGGAAGCCGGGGTCAAGTCTATGAAACTCCTTCTGCGGAAGTGCCTAGACTCGAGACCACTTCGCTATGACGAACTAGAGACTATCTTAGTGGAAGTGGAGGCGACATTGAACTCTCGACCAGCCGAACCTTGTTTATCTACCGATCCAGACTCTGCTGACCTCATCACACCAGGACATTTCTTAATCGGCCGTCCTTTGCTAGCCTTGCCGTCCACCCACGTTGATGAAACTGACAAACCACAACTTCTCAAACGTTGGGCGTATCTCCGTCGACTTACAAGTGATATCTGGCAGAAGTGGCAAGCCTCCTACCTGCAATCTATCAACACCAGAGCCAAGTGGAGGAAAGGGAAGAGAAACTTCACCATCGGCGACATAGTCCTGATTAAAGATAAAACGTTGAAGGACAGGTCATGGCCACTGGCTAGAGTTATCGACGTGCATCCTGGCCAGGACAACATTGTCAGAGTTGTGGATCTGCGAGCCAACAACAACGTCTACCGTCGCTCTGTCAACCAACTGGTTCTTCTCATCGAAGCTCCGTCTCCAACAGCAATGCCTAGTCTTACGGCCCCCCCCGGAGGATGTCCGGGCGTCACCCGGAGGAAGATAACCCTTAATGGACTCTTGTACATGGTTCTATGGGCTCAATGCCCAACTTGTCATCACCTTAGCTGACAATTAATTATAACTGTATCATATGTCAACATAATCATATTCATGCCTTTTCCTACCCACTGACTTTTGCATCATCCCTTTCCCTTATAACTGTAACCATTTATTGCTCAATATTCTTCTCCTAACAAAGTTAAACTCGGTGTCGCGGGAGCTTCTGTCGGTCTGCGCCGTGGGCTGGGTAATTAGCTTAAAGTGAGAGGAATCTGGTCCTTCGGCCCCAGATCTTGACTTATCTGTCTTTGCCTTAACCTCTATCCGGCTCGAAGGACCATCACATGTACGAGCTCCGCGTAACTGAAGCTCGCCACAGCCCTTCGGCTAGATAGAGGTTAAGGCGAGCTTCAGTTACGCGGAGCTCGTACATGGTCCTTCGAGCCGGATTCTCTGGATTAGAGAAACTGAACTAGCCTTTTGCTCACAACTGAGTTTTAGTTAGCTGATTAGATAGCTAGCAACAAGTATCTAATAGTTAGCTAATAGTCTAATCCTTGTCGTATCGTCATCTCATCTCATCTTGTCTCATCGAATCGCCATCGCAACGATCATCGTTTTCAACAACATCATCATGCCGTTGTTGGATGAAGAAATTCGTGAAATCAACTCCACGTCGAATCTTGAGGCTCTCCGTCGACGCCGATCGGGCAGGAAGAGCCAGTTTACCCGGATGCTGCAGGCACTCAACGGTGCTTGTGCGGACCTCGCTGGCAAGCTGTCAGAGAGGGACTGTGCCAGACGGGTTGCAGAGGCCAGACGTATGGCTGCGCTCTTTGATGCCATCCAGAACCGCATCGAAGATCTCACTGTCGACCGAGAAGCAGACCATCAAGCCGAAATCGAGATAGGTCTTCCATTGAGAGAAGATCATGAACAACTAGTCCAGAAAACCGAGAGTCTAGAAGAACGGGAAGCCATATACCGTTCTGGCTCTTGGTTAGTCAGCCTTTGCACAAGGCTCTTAGCCAGAGAGAAACCACCGCTCTCTACCCTCCAAACGGAGAGGGAGAAGATCTTTGAGAAGATGGAGAACTTCCAGTGCAACTCTGGTCCCTTCCAGTCAGATACCATGATCCAGGATCTGACATCACAGATGGATCACCTTATGGCTAAATTAGATCGAAGGATTGACGAACTAACAACTATCGAATCCGAAGCCGCCAAACCAGTGGAACCCGAGACTGCCCGACCTCGTCATTCCGGAGGATGCTCCTCACGTCTCAAGCTGAACTTACCAACCTATGAGGGTGATCCCATGGAATGGAACGCGTTCAAGACTCTGTTCACACATGCCATGGACAGAGCCGGGGACGACGTTACCGACCACGAAAAGTCTGTACATCTCCTTTCGTGTGTTGGTCCAGCTGAGGCGAAACAAATCGTCAAACAATTTGCCTCACAGACTGACTGTTACAAGCCAGCTCTTCAAGCCCTTGAGAAGCGCTATGGATCCAAGAACCAGGTCTATGCCTTGTATGTCAAAACACTGCTCAAGGATGAGCCATGTCACTACAACTCCCGAAGCCTCTGTCAGACATCCGCCACCTATCGGAAGTTGATCCAAGGCTTTGAGGACTGTGATGGCAACAAACTCGAATACGTCATGGGTGCTACACTTATATCTCGCTTTGACAGGTCACTACTTAATGAATGGCGTCATCATTGGACAGATGACACAAAACTGCCAACGATCGATGATGTACTCACATTCATCGACACATGGAGTGCCCGACTCGATCTGCAATCAACACCTACCGATCATCAGTCGTCCAACAAGTCATCTCACAACCATCAACAGCAGCACAAGTCCAGTCTTCAACCGAAACAGGAACGCTATCGCCGAGCTCCGGTCAACGCCGTCTCAACTGTCACTTCGGATCACTCTTCTACTTCGTCCGAATGTCGATGTGCTGCCTGCGATGGTCCCCGTCATTCTCTCACTAAATGTCAGACTTTCCTTGACATGCCGTTTGAGAAGCGTCGGGACATAGTCAACCGTCATCAGATGTGCTTGAACTGTCTTTATCCAGGCCATAAGCTCCAAGACTGTCGTTCAAGGGGCACCTGTCGAACATGCAAGTCCAATCGCCATCATACGCTTCTGCATCAGTCAGAATCTGCCAGTCAACCTGCACCTCCATCTACTTCGGCCACTAACAAGAAGGAAGGCCCGGTCTTAGTCACTTATGGCACCGAGCCTGGTGATGATGTCATCCTCTCCACAGCTAGAGTAAAGATCACCCACGCCGGACAAACAGCAGTGCGACGCGCCTTGATGGATAGTGGCTCAGTTCCATCTTTGATCACACACAAGTTGACCAACCAACTAGGACTCGACAGGATACAACACACTGCCACGTTCACCCACGCAGGTGGTGAACTGATCACATCCAGACATAAAGTCAGTCTAACGCTCCATGCCATCCATGAGCTACGTAAGCCACAACCAATCACTGTCTCCTGCCACGTCGTGGATTCTCTCCCTGAATCTATCCCACCGAACGACATCAACACCGTCCTAGACCATCCAATTGTTGAAGGGAAGACTCCACTGGCTGACATCAGTATGGGAGGAGAGATAGACCTTCTACTTGGCATGGCAGACAGCCTCCGATGTCAGACTGGTCAGCGAGACAAGTCGGAGGATGGAGCAGCTTGCATCTATGCAACACCCTTTGGTTGGGTTCTGGGAGGCAGATTTCCTGGATCACCATCCAATCAAACAGTCCTAACAATTCAACCATCCAAGAAGGACATGGATGCCGAACTCAGCCGTCTGTGGGAGCTTGATCAGGTTCCCAAACTCGACAACAATGTTGATCCTGATGAAACTCGAGCCATTGAACATTTCCTCGACACTCATCAGCAGGACAGTGTCAGCGGTCGCTTCATTGTCCAGCTCCCTAGGAAAGAAACACCGCCGCCGCTTGGGGAGACCAGATCAACAGCTATCAAGAGATACCTTCGTAACGAGAAGTCTCTGAAGGCCAAGGGACAATGGGAGAAATTCCATCAAGTCGTTGATGAATATCTAACACTCAACCATGCCGAATATGTACCGGAAGCAGAGCTGGACTTCAATCATTATTACCTACCTATCCATGGGGTAGTTAAAGACTCGTCCACCACCACTAAACTGAGAGCAGTGTTTGATGCCTCCTTCAAGTCGTCATCCGGACATTCGCTCAACGACCAGTTACTTCCTGGACCTAATCTCTACCCACTTTTATCTGCCGTGATCAACCGTTTCCGTATGCATCAGATTGTCATCTCTGCGGACATCTCTAAGATGTTCCGCGAGATACTGTTGCATCCGTCTGAGTGTGACTTCCATCGATTTCTACACAGGAATCAGTCAGGACAATTAGTATCAGCACGCATGAAAAGACTAACTTTTGGCGTCACCTCTTCACCGTATCTGGCCACCCAGGTTCTCAGACAACTCGCCAAACAATGTCAAATCAACCACCCCATCGTCAGCGAAATCATCTGTACATCTTTCTATGTTGACGACTGCCTAACGGGAGCTGACACAGTTGAGAAAGCCAAAGAACTCGCCGAAGACCTAGTGCAAGTCCTGAAATCGATCGGTATGCAGCTCAGAAAGTTTAGATCTAACTCTGAGGAACTTCTCGACTCTATCCCCGAACAACTAAGGGAAAAGGAGGATCTCACCATACAAGATCCCAAGGCTTCCGGTCGGACTTTGGGCATACACTGGAAGGTTCGTGACGACACCCTTCACATTGCCTCGCCCACTCCTCTGTCAGCAGATGTCCAAGCTACCAAACGACTAATTGCCTCAACTGCCGCCCAAGTCTTTGATATTCTGGGAATTTGGGCACCTGTCACCATAATCGCCAGGATCCTTCTACAGGAGTTATGGTTGAAGAAAGTCGACTGGGACCAGCCTGCGTCTGACAACATACAATCAAGATGGAGAGAGTGGATGGAGGAACTTCTTTGTTGACTAACTTCCCTATTCCACGGAAACTATTATCTACCGGTCAAGTAGTCAGCCTACAATTACATGGCTTCTCCGACGCGTCAACCAAGGCGTATGGGGCAGTCATCTATCTCAGAGCTGTCTACAACAACTTGAACATAACTACCAGGATAGTAATGGCCAAGTCAAGAGTCGCTCCAGTCAAGGCTATGACTATTCCGAGGCTCGAACTCACTGCCGCTCTCCTTCTAGCAAGACTTATTAAGACTGTCGCCATCGATCTGAACATACCTATCAGCAACTGTTATGCTTGGACCGATTCATCCATCGTCCTATCGTGGCTCCATCATTCACCACAAACACTTAAGACCTATCAGGCAAACCGTGTCACCGCCATATCTGACATCCTGAAGAAGAGCCAATGGCGTCATGTCCGGACACAAGACAATCCAGCAGATCTGCCTAGTCGTGGAATTCTTCCATCACATCTTATAAAGTCTGATCTATGGTGGTACGGACCGTCGTGGTTGTCAAGCTCTCCTGATAAATGGCCAGTCACACCTCTTCAGTTTAAAGACTCTGGAGATTGTTTCAAATCTCAACCTATCTCTAACGTCCAGCCTTCCAGAACCGCTCCTTGGAAGTTCTGGGAGGAAGTCTCCGACTTCGACAGAATGGTCAGGATTGTCGCCTACTGTCGTCGTTTCATCGCCTTCTGTCGAAGGCAAACGGAGACTGGAACAAAGACCATCAACTTATCAACATCTGAACTATCCTCATCTCGCAAATTGATTCTACATCTATCTCAACAGAAAACATATCCCGAGGTTTTCAATTGTTTATCTGCTGGCAAATCACTTCCCAAACAACATCCGCTGGCAAAGTTTGATGTTTCTCTGGATCCGAATTCCAACCTAATCATCGTCTCTGGACGTGTTAGAAGTATCGCCTCACAAGCGCCAAGGTGTCAAGTGGTTCTATCGCTCACCTCCACAATAACAACAACATTCATCAAAACACTTCACATGACTTGGAATCATCCGGGGACATCAACAATGCTGAGCCTGCTGATCAACAACTACTATGTACCTAAGGTGCGACGCTTCCTCAAGCAACTAAGTCGTCAATGCGTCATCTGTCAGAAGGCTTACGCTTTACCCACTGCTCAGCGTATGGGATGTCTACCGACCGATCGAACAACTCCAGCACCACCATTCGACCGGACTGGCATAGACTTTGCGGGACCATTTCTGATTACTCGAGGGAATCCCCGTAAACCAACTCGAATCAAGACATATGCATGTATCTTCGTTTGTTTAGTCACCCGAGCAGTACATCTCGAACTGTGTTGTGAACTGTCTTCGGAAGCCTTCTTAGCTTGTTTGCGCCGCTTCGTCGGACGACGAGGATGCCCTAGCCATATCTACACGGACAATGGCACCAACTTTATCGGGGCTAAGAATGAGTTGGAAGAAGTTCAACAATTAACTTCATCACAACAATCACAACAGCTTATCAACAACTTCACCAATCAACATCAACTACAATGGCACTTGACTCCACCCAGGACTCCACACTTCGGGGGTCTCTGGGAAGCCGGGGTCAAGTCTATGAAACTCCTTCTGCGGAAGTGCCTAGACTCGAGACCACTTCGCTATGACGAACTAGAGACTATCTTAGTGGAAGTGGAGGCGACATTGAACTCTCGACCAGCCGAACCTTGTTTATCTACCGATCCAGACTCTGCTGACCTCATCACACCAGGACATTTCTTAATCGGCCGTCCTTTGCTAGCCTTGCCGTCCACCCACGTTGATGAAACTGACAAACCACAACTTCTCAAACGTTGGGCGTATCTCCGTCGACTTACAAGTGATATCTGGCAGAAGTGGCAAGCCTCCTACCTGCAATCTATCAACACCAGAGCCAAGTGGAGGAAAGAGAAGAGAAACTTCACCATCGGCGACATAGTCCTGATTAAAGATAAAACGTTGAAGGACAGGTCATGGCCACTGGCTAGAGTTATCGACGTGCATCCTGGCCAGGACAACATTGTCAGAGTTGTGGATCTGCGAGCCAACAACAACGTCTACCGTCGCTCTGTCAACCAACTGGTTCTTCTCATCGAAGCTCCGTCTCCAACAGCAATGCCTAGTCTTACGGCCCCCCCCGGAGGATGTCCGGGCGTCACCCGGAGGAAGATAACCCTTAATGGACTCTTGTACATGGTTCTATGGGCTCAATGCCCAACTTGTCATCACCTTAGCTGACAATTAATTATAACTGTATCATATGTCAACATAATCATATTCATGCCTTTTCCTACCCACTGACTTTTGCATCATCCCTTTCCCTTATAACTGTAACCATTTATTGCTCAATATTCTTCTCCTAACAAAGTTAAACTCGGTGTCGCGGGAGCTTCTGTCGGTCTGCGCCGTGGGCTGGGTAATTAGCTTAAAGTGAGAGGAATCTGGTCCTTCGGCCCCAGATCTTGACTTATCTGTCTTTGCCTTAACCTCTATCTAGCCGAAGGGCTGTGGCGAGCTTCAGTTACGCGGAGCTCGTACAATCTGAATTAATGGTAATTCTTGACAACAAGTTCAAAGCTACAAAAAACAAAAGACCTTAATTTTAGCAATCAAATACAAAATTACCTTCTTACCTCATATTCTTGAGTAGTGGTAACTTCAGTAGTGTCAAATTGAAGCCATTCTGACTATCTGAATTCACCAGTCACTCTTGACAACAAGTTCTCAGATACAAAAAAGAATGGCCCGAGTTATTTTTGTAATTTTAGCTAACAAATATGGAATTATGTACTTACCTCAGCTTCCCCCGAGCAGCGGTAGCTTCCTTATCATTAATATTAAGGCATTCTGACTACTGGTGGGTCTTGACAACCAACAATTGGCACTTCGTAGCCTCCCAAAACGGCGAAGTTTTGAAAATTAAGTGGTAAACGATCTTCAATGCCTTAGTAGTCGCAGCAACTGTTTGTGACTTCAAAAACAAGTGTTTTCGCAGGAATTCTCTCACAATTTTTAGCCCAAGTTTAAAGTAAGACTTGGTTAATGTCGTAGTATCCCAAGAAACTGGGGTCAAGCCTGAAAAGCCGTGTTTTTAGGAGAAAAAAAAAGCCCCCCGCGCGCGTGTTTGAGACATACGTACCATCCATCCATACATATATATAACATATACCTGATTTTGCATTATCCCCCCCTAATACTGTCTCGCTCGCTCGCCAATTAATTTTAGTTTTTCACTAGCAAAGACTACAATTTTAGTTTTAGTTTTGGTCTTTCAAATTTACTAACTTTCTATTTTAGTTTGGGTTTTTTAGAATTCAATTTTTTTTTTATTCAAGTCATCAATTTTAGATAGTTTTTGTTTTTCAAAGCAGAATTCAGTTTAGTTTTTGTATTCCACCATTATTGTTAGCTGGCTTTTTAGCTTTTTGTTTTGTTTTCTAACAGGAGTACAATAATTTAGCTTTTGAAATAATTATTATTACCCTGTGGCCAGTCTCTACTTACTGAACGACAGCAAATACAGCAGGAGACTGAATGATTTGACATGCGCGTGCTAAGGGAGGGGGCTGGGCTAGATAGTCGAGCAACCGCTGACTGCTGTCCATCAGTTCGCCTTAGCCAAACAATACGCAGGTGCTACGAAGAAACGGTTGGGTAAAGGGTTTAATTTTAGTTATTATCATCCTTTGTGATATTTAGTTCTGGTTAGTTTACTAAAATGTTTTAGGTGTAACTAAAATTAATTTTAGTTTTAGTTTTAGTTAACCAAAACAACACTAGTACTAACTATATCAACACTTAGAGATCTTGACAACCCTCCATGTTATTCCTTTCCTGAATTCTCAATTGACCAATTGGAATTTGAATGACTGGAGTCATGCATCCTGTCACATGTGTGTACATGTATTAAGTCACATGCGTGTACATGTATTATACATGTATTTAGTCACATGTGTGTACATGTATTGTACATGTATTTAGTCACATGTGTGTGCATGTATTATACATGTATCCTGTCACATGTGTGTACATGTATTGTACATGTATTTAGTCACATGTGTGTGCATGTATTGTACATGTATCCCGTCACATGTGTGTGCATGCATATCTAACCTTGATGACAAGTTCAAAGTATCCTTGCTCATCGTTGGAAGAGATGGGAGTGTATGGACGACTCACTCTCTCTCCTTCTATCATAGCACTCAAATACATGTGATTACCTACACATGTGACACAAATATAGCACGTTTCATAAAGTACATATGACATGTAGCATACATAACATGGCATACAGTACATGTATGTAACCTGATACAAAGCACACGTGACATCACACAAAATGGCTTCAACTTGAATGGACCATGAGTAAGTAAAAGTTGCTAAATCTTAGAGATCTTAACATCTTACTAACTGGGTAGAACTAGCAGTAGCTACACCATTCACACTGACTCCAGGAAGAGAGATTGCATAGAACTAGCAGTAGCTACACCATTCACACTGACTCCAGGAAGAGAGATTGCATAGAACTAGCAGTAGCTACACCATTCACACTGACTCCAGGAAGAGAGATTGCATAGAACTAGCAGTAGCTACACCATTCACACTGACTCCAGGAAGAGAGATTGCATAGAACTAGCAGTAGCTACACCATTCACACTGACTCCAGGAAGAGAGATTGCATAGAACTAGCAGTAGCTACACCATTCACACTGACTCCAGGAAGAGAGATTGCATAGAACTAGCAGTAGCTACACCATTCACACTGACTCCAGGAAGAGAGATTGCATAGAACTAGCAGTAGCTACACAATTCACACTGACTCCAGGAAGAGAGATTGCATAGAACTAGCAGTAGCTACACAATTCACACTGACTCCAGGAAGAGAGATTGCATAGAACTAGCAGTAGATACACCATTCACACTGACTCCAGGAAGAGAGATTGCATAGAACTAGCAGTAGCTACACCATTCACACTGACTCCAGGAAGAGAGATTGCATAGAACTAGCAGTAGCTACACCATTCACACTGCCTCCAGGAAGAGAGATTGCATAGAACTAGCAGTAGCTACACCATTCACACTGACTCCAGGAAGAGAGATTGCATAGAACTAGCAGTAGCTACACCATTCACACTGACTCCAGGAAGAGAGATTGCACAGAACTAGCAGTAGCTACACCATTCACACTGACTCCAGGAAGAGAGATTGCACAGAACTAGCAGTAGCTACACCATTCACACTGACTCCAGGAAGAGAGATTGCACAGAACTAGCAGTAGCTACACCATTCACACTGACTCCAGGAAGAGAGATGCATAGAACTAGCAGTAGCTACACCATTCACACTGACTCCAGGAAGAGAGATTGCATAGAACTAGCAGTAGCTCATTCAGAGTTCAGAGTTCACACTGACAGGCTTATTTTGAAATAATATTACGTGCAGTTCATGAAGACCTGCCCATTTCCTGCCACACCTACCATCACAAACTGGGTACCTGACATAGTAGACCGTGCTACTAAATGATACACTCTTCCTGTGCAGCTATCGGTGACACTGACGCCGCAAAACAAACCAGTTACCATAGTTACCACCAGGTTAAATATAATGTGCTCACCAGTGATGGGCCATGTGAAGTTAACGACCTCTACACTGACAGTCATTGGAATGTATTATTGCAGTCTGTGTGTGTGTGAGCAACTAGAGCATGTCCATAAGTACAGTATGGCGAATGAGGAAATGAAAGCAAGCATGTCCTGTGAATCTAACAACACTGCCGTGGAGCTGCATGTGAAAAGGGGCGTGGCATTCATCCGGGTGTGCATTAATGCTGTAACTTTTACGTCTTCCAGTTTTGAGAGAGTTCAAGCTGAGTATCAGTTTGTTCATCATATGAATTGTCCAACTCAAGGTCCAGCCATTCTGAAATCAATCCCATATATAAATGGAATGATATTTCATTCTGTGCATGGTGACAGTGTCGTTGGTCCTTGCTCACCATTGGAACTCTCATGTTTCTTAGTTTCATTTAGTTACTCTCCATTGGCAACAGTTAGCAGAAGAAAAGAGTGTGAACAAGCCTGTCAGGAATTCATGACAACCATTATTGTATTAAAGTACGTGTATAGTCACTGATTTGCGACTCGTACGCTAAGGGTTAAAATAATGATCTGGTCCTTCAAACTTCACTCTGACTCCAGACTGTGTCTGTGCAGCGACCTTTGCTAAGTGTGT
>WLWD01005965.1_pt1 | contig 25535 bp, 5 predicted proteins | sample 6712731 | NCBI WGS metagenome assembly WLWD01 (sample SAMN12718690, study PRJNA576275) | sponge metagenome | isolation source: marine sponge | host: Mycale hentscheli | place: New Zealand: South Island, Marlborough, Capsize Point | collected 2014-11-01 | reverse complement strand
TTAGTCTCTTCCAGTTACTTTAGTTTCTTGCAGTCTCTTTTGTCTCTTCTAGTCTCTATAGCCCCATTACTTCTAGCAGCTTCTTTAGTTTCATTCCTGCAGCTTTTGTACTCTACGATAGTATTTTGAATTTTACGCCTTATATTTTAACTTATTTGTATGTTTTATAGTTTTTTGTGGGCTAATCAATGTCCCTTGTTGCCACGTCATTTTTGCCAATAGTAGCCTCTAATAGTTTCCAAGTCTCGTACAGTTTCTACCCAGTTTCACCGGTCTCATAATGTCTCTTTCATCATTTCGTATTCTCTTATTATTTTGCAGTTACTTTTACTATCATGTCATGTATCACATACCCTGTGTGCGGCTAGATTATTTCATTTATTGTGTCATATTTTCTCTTACAGTATCTTACAACAGTCTGTCAAACTTCCTATAACCATCTCTTTATACAGTCTCTAACAGTACCATACAGTGTCACTGTGGTTCTATTCTGGCATAAAAATAAACAGCAATAGACTCTGTAGTAACATTGTTTACCAATAGTATTACAGCTTCTTATGCAGATTTTCTTGCAGTGTGTTCCTGTCTGTAGCTACACCATGCAAAGAGGACACACATATAACCTGTGTATGAAATTGTATTTAGAGAAAGTATAAAATTCTGGGTTGTAAACATGAGTATTATGATACTTATAAGTCATATAGCTACCACCGTTACCCCATCAATGTTAAGGAACGGTACTTTTTAGACACTGTTGTTGTTGTTTTTACCTATTGCAGTCTTTTGCAAACACTTGCTTTCTCTGTTGTGGTTTATATAATTTTCTCACAGTTTAATAAAATTATACTATTTTGTGCAACTAAAATAGTGTTTCTGAAAGTTATTATATATAAGTACAGAAATATCTTGGGCTTAATGTTTTCATGAAGTATTGCACATGCTTCAAGACCAGGGTAACTCTCTACAGTTCCATTCTTCATTAGTGATTCTAATACAATGTCGATAATACCGCTTTCCATTGCAGCGAACCATTCCATATGACCTTCTGGTAGCCAATAGGTGCAGTATATGTTGAATTGATTTGTGCATAATAATTAACTATCCAGTTATTTTTAAGCAATAACATTTGCACATATAACAGAAGAAGTTAATTTAGATTACTTATCAGGCTTTTTTTTTAACAATACAGAATTTCTTTTGTTAAAAAAAAAGCCTGTAAAGAGATAGAAACATTCAATAGTATTTTTAGAAGACTGTGAAAAATTGTGAATAAAGTGGACTGTCAAGGATTTTATGAATTGAGTTCTTATGGAAATACAATATAATTGTATAGGATTATTTATCGGAGGTGAAGGGTGAGCAGAAGCACATGGAGACTGTGATCACCTCTGATCGTCACATGATAATGGAGAGACACTGGCCAAAGGAGACAGCAGAAGGACTCAAGGCAGGCTGCAGTGGCGTGGAGAACAGGTGGAAGTGGATGTGGTCAGAGGCAGAAAAGTGGGGGAAGCTGCTGGAGGCTGTGCTACCAGAAATAGAAAATTTTCAAGTGAGAGTTTGTTTGAGATTAACCACAACAAAGTGCAGTGTTATATGACAAGCTTAAATATCTGTTATAAATTGGCATAAATATTCGTGTTTGAGGTTTGTTGTTGTAGATTTTCTTCTATTGTTGTTTATCCTAGGCATTGTACACAGAATGTGGAAAAAAATTATCTGTTGCTGAAATTTATATGGAGAAGTTTGATACAGTTTCTTGCAAGGTCCCTACACTCAAGAAACAACTGGAAACACGGCAGGTAAGGGTTTTTTCTTAAAACTGGCTGAAAGGCTTTTATGACTTCAAGAGTATGGGATAAAGAGTTAAATATCTCATGATAAATTGTGATTACATACTTGTCAGGTATTTTTAGGTCCCCCTTTCCCTTTTGAAAATACAGGGTAGGCTCCAGACGGGCTCACATCGCACCTTCACGTAAAGTGGGTACAGGTCAGGATGACTCCACTGGGGCTCACCATGGCAACTAGAGCTACAAACACCAATATCCTAATACTTTGAATTATTTTGCAACAGATAGGTACGTCTGATACTTACTGAAGGTAGTAAGGCACAGTGTGCCCAAGCCTGGATCATCTCATGAGACCTCGATTGGTCAGTGGCGTGCAGCTACGGACAGTCACCTAGAGGGTAAGATCACACCTCAAATGTTTTCATTCTCATGGTTATTGTAAGGAAATTGGACACTTCAAGACCTAAAAATATTGAGAAGCAATCTTCTTCATCAAATGAATGTTACATCACATTACCTTATAGTTGAAACACTTTTATTCTAATTAAAGCAACACCTCATCAAGTATTCGTCACATTGTATTCTGCAATTGATACTGAGTAGAAATATTAAACTTTTTTTCTATTTTTATAGGCCTTATTGATAAATTATTCTACTGAAGTAAAAGATTTAAAACTTTACAAGAATATTTCTTCCTACACATACATACATAGAACACCTTAATAAACAACATCATGGCTCAGTTTCGTTCATTAAGAATATATATTAATTGAAAAATACATTAATACAATCAATAAACACATTGAATTTGTATTTTTATGAAAAAAATACAATACAATATTTATGATTGTGTTCTAAAATATTTAGTTTTTAACAGTTTTATTCCATAACGTATGTCAGATTTCAACTTTCTAGTCCTATAAATTGTACGACGAATTAATTGATCTGGAGTGTAACTATTGATAACATTCTTGTCCTTTTTGCCATATAATTCCTCAATATTAATTGATCCAGTACTTACTACTTCTGGTATTGGAGAGGTTGATAGATTAACTGTTACTTTGGGCTCAGAGTTTGAAAGATATTGCATCAGGTCCAAATGATTATAGGCAGATGCTAATTGAAGTGGTGTGTTATTGTATTCATCTGTAGAGAGAGGGTCACTGTGACAGTGTTCTATGAGATATTTTGCTACATTTAAATGTCCATTTATACATGCCTCATGAAGTGGCGTTCTTCCATATCCTCCCCTTATGTTAACATCACAGTGAGGGTTGTCTGTGAGATATTTGACTAATTCCAGATTATCAAAGTGAGCAGCTAAATGCAGTGGTGTGTTATTGTATTCATCTGTAGAGAGAGGGTCACTGTGACAGTGTTCTATGAGATATTTTGCTACATTTAAATGTCCATTTATACATGCCTCATGAAGTGGCGTTCTTCCATATCCTCCCCTTATGTTAACATCACAGTGAGGGTTGTCTGTGAGATATTTGACTAATTCCAGATTATCAAAGTGAGCAGCTAAATGCAGTGGTGTGTTATTGTATTCATCTGTAGAGAGAGGGTCAGTGTGACAGTGTTCTATGAGATATTTTGCAACATTTAAATTTCCATTTGTATATGCCTCATGAAGTGGCGTTCTTCCATATCGTCCCCTCATGTTAACATCACAGTGAGGGTTGTCTGTGAGATATTTGACTAATTCCAGATTGCCAAAGTGAGCAGCTACAAGCAGTGGTGTGTTATTGTGTTCATCTGTAGAGAGAGGGTCACTGTGACAGTGTTCTATGAGATATTTTGCTACATTTAAATGTCCATTTATACTTGCCTCATGAAGTGGCATTCTTCCAGATTGTCCCCTCATGTTAACATCACAGTGATGGTTGTCTGTGAGATATTTGACTAATTCCAGATTGCCAGAGTGAGCAGCTACAAGCAGTGGTGTGTTATTGTCTTCATCTGTAGAGAGAGTGTCACTGTGACAGTATTCTATGAGATATTTTGCTACATTTAAATGTCCATTTATACATGCCTCATGAAGTGGCATTCTTCCATATTGTCCCCTAAAGTTAACATCACAGTGATGGTTGTCTGTGAGATATTTGACTAATTCCAGATTGCCAGAGTGAGCAGCTAAATGCAGTGGTGTGTCATTGTCTTCATCTGTCGAGAGAGGATCACTGTGACAGTGTTCTATGAGATATTTTGCTACATTTAAATGTCCATTTATACATGCCTTATGAAGTGGCATTCCTCCAAATTGTCCCCTAATGTTAACATCACAGTGATGGTTGTCTGTGAGATATTTGACTAATTCCAGATTGCCAAAGTGAGCAGCTAAATGCAGTGGTGTGTCATTGTCTTCATCTGTAGAGAGAGTGTCACTGTGACAGTGTTCTATGAGATATTTTGCTACATTTAAATGTCCATTTATACATGCCTTATGAAGTGGCATTCCTCCAAATTGTCCCCTAATGTTAACATCACAGTGATGGTTGTCTGTGAGATATTTGACTAATTCCAGATTGCCAAAGTGAGCAGCTACAAGCAGTGGTGTGTTATTGTGTTCATCTGTAGAGAGAGGGTCACTGTGACAGAGTTCTATGAGATATTTTGCTACATTTAAATGTCCATTTATACATGCCTCATGAAGTGGTATTCTTCCATAATGTCCACTCATGTTAACATCACAGTGATGGTTGTCTGTGAGATATTTGACTATTTCCAGATTGCCAGAGATAGCAGCTAAATGCAGTGGTGAGTTATTGTATTCATTTGTAGAGATAGTGTCACTGTGACAGTGTTCTATGAGATGTTTGGTTACATTTAAATGTCCTTTCATACATGCCTCATGAAGTGGCATTTCTCCAAATTGTCCCCTAATATTAACATCACAGTGATGGTTGTCTGTGAGATATTTGACTAATTCCAGATTGCCAAAGTGAGCAGCTACAAGCAGTGGTGTGTTATTGTGTTCATCTGTAGAGAGAGGGTCACTGTGACAGTGTTCTATGAGATATTTTGCTACATTTAAATGTCCATTTATACTTGCCTCATGAAGTGGCATTCTTCCAGATTGTCCCCTCATGTTAACATCACAGTGATGGTTGTCTGTGAGATATTTGACTAATTCCAGATTGCCAGAGATAGCAGCTAAATGCAGTGGTGTGTTATTGTATTCATTTGTAGAGAGAGGGTCACTGTGACAGTGTTCTATGAGATATTTTGCTACATTTAAATGTCCATTTATACATGCCTCATGAAGTGGCATTCTTCCATATCGTCCCCTCATGTTAACATCACAGTGAGGGTTGTCTGTGAGATATTTGACTAATTCCAGATTGCCAGAGATAGCAGCTAAATGCAGTGGTGTGTTATTGTATTCATTTGTAGAGAGAGGGTCACTGTGACAGTGTTCTATGAGAAGTTTAGCAATAAGTAATTCTACATTAACATCACAATGCTGACAGTTTTCTGTAAATATTTCAATAATTTCAACATTACAGTTTTTAATTGCTAGTTTGAACAAAGTCTCATATTCTTTTTGACCAATTTTGTCAGGAATATCAGTGTAATTGTACAGGTGCTTTATTACACTATTTTGTCCATGCATAGCAGCGCAGTGCAGTAAAGTGTGACCATCTGTAATCTTGAAGAATGCATCACAGTGATGGATGTTCAGTAAAGACTGGACTACTCCTAGTTGACCTCGTGCTGCTGCCACACACAGAGCTGCTTGCTGGCATTCTGGACTGAAGCAGTTGGTATCAAGTAGTAATTCGAATATGCTGTCATGTAGAGTGGAGAGGGCAAGTGAATTGATACTTGTAAATGAAGCATGAGAGAAATAATTTAGCATGAACAATACAATGTCGCACTGCTTCATGGCTATGGCAATATGAAAGATATTGACTTGAAAAGATTTGATGTTGAAGGTTGTAAGTTTAAGAATATCACCAATGGAAAAGTTAGCCAATAAAGGATTTATTAATGACTTGAATATTTCAAGATGGCCAAGAATAATTGCATAATGAAGTGGTGTTAAATCATTAGTATCTGCTTGCAAAACATTAGCTCCTACTAGTAGCAGCAGCAGCTGTATTATTTCAATATGGCCTCCTATTACAGCCAAATGTAATGCAGATTGTTTTTTGTCATTAACAGTAAACACAGTGCAGTTTGAATCAGCTATTGATTGTTTGACGTCCTCTACCTTGCCGTGCAGAGCTGCCTTATGAATACTAATCCTATTGGTTGGAATCTGATCATAAGTCACATGGCTACTTTCGTAATTCTTTATTTGCATTTTTGCAGCATGGCATTTTTCTTGTAATGAGTGTTCTTGTGAAAAAAATGTTTTCTAAAAAAATAGAATTTGTACCAATATTAATACTTTTGTTTGCATTAAGTCTAATCTTAATAAGAGGAAATTATTTTTTTCAGCCAATATTTTTAATTATCACCACGGAGAGTTCGACCTCACTTGACCCCTGAAGAGGACTTCGGCAAGAAGTCGAAATGTCGGGTTAAGTTACAATTAAAAATATTAGCTGTAAAAAGAGAAAAAAATGTCGTTTTATTATAATTATTTCAGCCGAGAATGACTGAATTATTAGTCTGATATAATATGGCCAATAAATTTGTAGTGTGGGGAATATATTCTTATTGCATTGAACTATTGTTGTGCCGTGGTGTAGGAAGTGGGTGGGGGCTCTGGAGGATAGTGCCGCCATAATTTTTTGGCAAAATAAAAAAAATGTAATTTCTTGCACGAACACCAGCAAACCACAAAATACATGCCCTTGGATCCCACCCATATATAAACATATTCCTACATTACTGTTGTGTGTAATTATGCAGTTTCTAATGGAAAGAATACGGCCTGCTAAGTTCTTGTTCTAAACAAGTGGTGATGTAACATACTTCAATGGTTGAATTTCTACAAGTGTACTACATGTATTTAAGAAATGAGTGCTAATGAAAACTGAATTATTTGTACGTGCCTATTGACTGTCACAGATTATGACAGAGTACTGCAACCAGTGAGAGAGCTAACTTTTATATAACAATACAGGAATCACACAGAGTGGTGTCTGCTTCACGGTGCTTTTGCACTAAGCTGATGAGATCACATTCTTTAGATAAATATATGATACAGAAAATACTACTTTAACTTCATTTATTGCTGTGCTTATCTTTTTTACATGTGCTACAATCAGCTAATACAAATTAAAGTGCAAGTTTTGTGGAAGAAAAATAGATGCTCTTCTTTATAAATATGGTCAGAATCTAGGTTGATGAGCTGAAAAAATTACAACTGAATAGTTATACGCAACTTATATCAAGGATGGTATATATAATTATTGCCCTGGAGGAAATACAGAGAACAATGAAAAATCTGCCTAACCTTGTGAAAGAATTTGGTAACTTTGCTCGAGTAATTTCCCAATACCACAGATGAATGTGCACCAGCAAAAATACTTTTATTTATGCCACTCATAAAAATCAGTTGTGTTCAAAGTCACAATTATGACCAGTTTTTTTAAAGTTCGAAATATGATCCGAAAGAAGAAACACTAGTTTGGCCTCAAAACTCCATGAATATGCTGGATTATTTTTCTTTTTTTTGATCTACCACAACTAATGGCAGAAAGAACCCGTCTTAAACAAATCTGGGACACACATCTTGTCAAGGAATACTTCTCAGCAATCAAGAGGAACCTGAAAGCCTTAACTCCCTCTGACCCTATCTAAGCCTAGACTGGAAGAACCTGTCCAGACTGCACAAAAAGAAGACTCTGTTTGCCACAAGAGAATTAGTCCATACAAGTACAAGATGCTACATACATGAGGGTAGAGGATTTAGAGAGCTTAACAGAGACATGTCAGATTCCATTGCAAAGAAGGTCAATCAACTACTAGACATATTTCACAAACATGGCCAATTCAACTTGTACACTTTTTAAACAGACACAAATTATATCCATTATACAAGGTCCACAGTTTTATAATCAACTCTAACCCATCGTGTCATGCAACTCTAGTCAAACACACATAATATCCTAATAAAGCAACCAGCTGTTAGCTAGACATCGTGAGTCAGTATCCTTGGTAGTCTCTAACTCAAGCCAACTAATAACCATATTCACAGCCTCAACACAAAACATCACTCTGGCAACTCTACCCATCTATTCCTCAATATCTGGGAGTAATCATGGCCTTAGAGAAGGCTATCCCCTCCAACGAACAGTGCCCTAAAGTTAACTAAAGTTAACACTCATAAAAATATTCTGAGAGAAATCAAGAGTTGACTATATATATATAATATATTTATATATTATGTATTATATATATTAGCAATATGCTCAATTCTGCACAGGGCACTTGGTGTGTGCTTCTAGGAAATTTCTTGTCAAACTTTTTAACCACTGCTGCTGCCAATACCAGCAGAAGGAATATTCCACTGCATTAGTGAGGCTGTTGTAATATTATAGAATCAAAATGTGTTAGTTACATATGGATTATTTCCCCCGTATTAGATAAGAAGACAGTGACAATTGCTAAGCTGTCTGTAGAACATATAATTTGTTGTCCTCTTATACCTGAGTAATTAATACTGAGGGGCGTATTTGGTGTCAGAACTAATCTCTGGTATATGTGATGTGGACATGACCCTCAAACTGAGTGGCTGGTGGAGAGCTTGAATTCCACACTAATAAGGATGATTGCTAAATGATATGAAACAGAGCAACATGATTGGGATGATTATCTCACCCAGTTATTGTTTGCCTACATACTGCAAAGTAAGAATTCAGTAACACAAGTAATTTGTATTCATGTTTATCTTTCTATTGCTTAAGGTCACATCCGTTTCCCTCTCCTGCTCTCTTTTTTTCCTGAACTATCTCAGCTTGTCCACTGTTTGAATCTGAGTTTCAAATGCATCAATCATGTACTATTGATGAAGCCATGATACCTTTCAAAGGTAGACTTTGCTTCAAACAGTACATGAAATATAAGCCAATGAAATGGGGGATAAAAGTCTTTGTTTTATCTGATGCTCCTACTGGGTATGTGTAGAGGATGCAAGTATACATAGGTCAAGGTTTAGATAATGGTGTTTCTGATGTTGGATTATGTACCAAGGTGGTGTTAGATTTGATGAAAGGTTTTGACCATATGGGGGTTCAATCAACTGTACACTGACAACTTTTACACTAGTCCTCTTCTTTATTATAGGCTTTATAAGCACCAAGGCATGAATGCATGTGGTACTGTACGTTCCCAGTCAGGCTGATGGTCCTCAAGCAGATATTCCATGTCCACTATGCTTACCTGATTTCCAGAAGAATATGCGAGGTGTAGATAGGGGAGATCAACTTGAGAGTTACTACAATGTTGGTAATAAATCAAGGAAGTGGTGGAGGCGAATTTTTTCTTTTGTTTGGAAGTTTGCATTTTGAATAGTTTTTGTATGGAAAAAATGGTCAGGTCTAATGAACATCAACAGCGAGGTAGAAAAAGAGAGATATGTTGTCGTTTAGGCTTGAGCTAGCAAAACAGCTAATTTGTAGCTTCTCTACAAGATGTCGTAGTGCTGGTCGTCCACGATCTGTTGAGCATCTTCAGCTAGATAGACTCAATGTAAATTTAGGTCACTGACCTAAGCATGCAGATAGAAAGGGGAATTATGCTGTATGTTCAGCTATCATAAGAACAAATAAGCTTACTGTTGTTGGGAATCGCCATGAGTCTCGTGTTCAATGTGAGTACTGCAAAGTGCATTTGTGTATCATCTGAAAGAAACTGTTTCAAAAGTATCACACCCTTGTAGACTTCACTTCATGAAACTAACTGCCCATATTTTTTAAATCTGTTGAAACATGCACAATATTTGATAGTTTATGCACAATTTTCAGTTATTCATTTTTTGTACTTCATGGTTATTCATGCTCTATATTTTTATAAACACATATCAACTCAAATTCACATCAACATTACTGATTACTGGTCTATTATAGAAATAATAACCTGTTTGAAGAATAATGATTAGAAAGATACGTCTAATACAATTTTTATACAGGAATTATCAAAATATGTTCATGAAATTGAGCCCAGGCTAAATATGAAACTTTAGTTGTTTAGTTTTGTCCGATGAAGTAGCTGTACAGTAAAAGAATCCATGGACTGGCTTGAACTTGTCTGGAGTTCAAAATAACGTTATTCATTGCCGTGGCTTTCAAGATAATTACTATTCATGTTGTGGTTTACTAGTGGTGATTACCACACATTGGTTGCCAGGCAACATAAGCATTTTTTCTGTAATGTATATTTTATATAGACAATTTTTTCTTTGGATGCTATAGACTATATTAAAGTTCTGATTTTATATAAAATTTTCAAAATGTCTAAATGAATCCGACGGTGAAAGGGTTAAAATGGCCAGTGCAACATTTTGATGCTTGTTTCAATCTTCGGGAGGCTGCCATCTTCGAGATTCATATGACAGAATGACTGACTGACTGACTGAATAACTGACTGACTGACCAACTGACTAACTGACTGACATATGGAGTACTGTAACCCTCTCTCGCATGCGCACTGACGTTAATGAGCTTGCGCAATACAGCATGAGGTAACACTATGAGATAAATAGTACTTATTACATGAGTCAGAGTGTGATATGGAGAAATATTTCATGAGCAGGCTAATTTATTTTCAAGAGCCAAAGTGAAATAAAGCCTGAGAGTGAAATATCTAGCCATATCACTCTGAAGAGTGTAATAAGTGGTTTATTCCACACTAGATATCTTCACCAGAGTAGTTGTTTTTTTTTTGGTAACTCACCATGTAAAGTTGGCAAAACCTCACTAGGGGCTCCCCACAACCCCAGCTGATATTATAGCAGCTGCTCTAACCTGGCTGTGTAGGCTTCACTAGAGTAAAGGTAGCTGTAAAAACCCAGAAAACTTGTAGCCAGGATGTGGTGTAATGCCCTGCCTTCCACCCCATTCTACAGACTATGAACTATTATATTATTACATATTCATATTTCCCTATATGTTAGCTGTGAAGTGCTGTGAACTAATCAATTGTTTGTGTGTGTATTTTATTCTGTGTCATGGTCATGTCATTGCGAGCATGCCCAGAACTGGTTTTCTATATAGAGGCCAGCCAGAGCATGTGCTTGGCAGTTGTACATTTTGAGCCAAACCTTAACTTGATTCTTCGGACATCTGTGAAAGGGTGCTTAGGGTTTGGGGCTTTGAACATCTTGGGAGCTTAATTTGTATAACTCTGGTGGCAGCTACCCTGTGGTTCTGTCCTATCTCGAGCATATCCCCACACAGGCCAGGTTGCTATAACTACTCTGGTAATGAGCTTGCAATACAGCCATGAGATAACACTTTGTGATATCATTAGATATCTCACACTGGTGGTACCTAAAAATATCATTGTGAAGATATCTAGAGTGGAATAATGCAAGTTATTTCACGGTCATATAGCTAAAAATAACATTGTGAAGATATCTAGTGGGAAATAATATATGTAAATGAATATATAAAATAAGGTGTAGCTATACTCTACCCAGCTTTAATTCCAAGATATAAGTTATTGTGTTTGTTAGAATCCTATTACACAAATGTAATATACTAATTTACAGGTGGATACAGATTCAGCACAAACAATTTTTTGTGTAATTGCTTGATAAACAATTATTTAAGGTGGGTGTTGCTACATCTTCAATTAAATTTATTCTTAAACATACTATTTCCCCAAAGTCAAAGTGACAGTATAAAGTGAAGTTATAAGTGGTACAATTTTTCTTTTAAAGTTATAACTTCAAAACCATATCCTTTCTAAACATGATTATTATGTATCCCAATTGGATAACTAAATAAAAACTTAAGTTTAAAAAGTTTCTAGTTATTTCAAACGTAACTAAATAAGTGTTGTCTGGCTCTATTCAAAGTGTGCAGGGCATTTAAATCTTAAGTATAATGTACACAAACTATGTGCTCTTAGCAATGCATTTTTTAAAATACAATTCCATTTCTTGTTTAAAAATTATGGGACATTACATGTCTGTTGCTGGTGAACAGAAAATAGTAACTGGAATTAACAGTGTCAGATTGTGAGTAACAGTAAAACAGGTACAACGTCACTTATATTGTATTAAGAGTGCTCTTAATTATATATGGCTGCCTAGATACACATTTAGCAAAAAACTTACAATATTGAAATCAATACTCTTGAATTCTTCATTAGATTTACTCAAAGTATCTTTACCAAATGATGATGTTCTTGACTCCAGTGAAGTACTTTTATATACTTCAGTGAATTCTAAGTCACGTTTAACTACAGATCAAAGTACACAGGGTCAATAACATTGAAATACACTAGGTATGTTGTAATAGACATACCAGAAGGTGAAATTTTGGCATTCGGAGTTAAAATATTTCCTTCTGACAAACATCTACCTGTATCAATAAATCATTGCATATAAAACTAATAGGTCACATTTCTCATACGTACTTTTGAAAGGCTTGACATCAGATGGAGCACCAAGACATATTTCAGATTTAGATCGATCTGCATGAATAAATCAAGATTGATGCAATACTCACACTACAGAATACAGTACTAGCCTTTGTAAAATATATTCATTTAATGCACTTCACATGCACACAATATCCCATGATATTGCTTGCATAGTAGCTCTATTTGAAGATGGCTCATCAAGCACTATATAAGTATGTCAGCATACCAATCCTACATTTGTGCTACTAGGATACATTATTATGTAATACACTACCACTGTCTAAAACAATCCATCAAAAAAGAGAGACAGGTCATATTTTATGGAACAAAAAAAACCACTGACTCTGCTCTAATTAAATTATATCCAATGGAATTGAAACAAAACATGTACTTACATAATTTTCGCATGCTCTCTTGTAAGTAAATGCATTCTTCATTAATTTTTACCCACACTATATGGTATTGGGCTAGTATCAATGAAATATCTTGTATTCTATTTTTCAATATAAGTGAAAATCTCTCTGGGAACAACCAAGACACGCATATACATCCTTCACTAATTTTGTGATAGTACAGAACGGATGCAAAGTGAGAAAGAAGTGGCACACATTTCTTTAGAATATAGTGTCTCAGATCATCCAAACGAGATAGAGTAAACTTAGTGATGTCTTCTTTGATGTCACACTTCACTACGAGTTTCGCCACAGAATCTGGGATTGTTTCCAATTTGTGCCCATCCCAGCATTTGATAAAAGGAATTACCAATGTTGTTCTTTTAAAGTCATCAATTTTAACAGCATATCTCTCTATTTCTTGTGACATATGATGAACTTTACATTTTTTTATCAAATGTTCCAACATCTCATAGTCCAGAAAATTCCAAAGATTATAATTTAACAGTTCCAAAAATTCATCGATCTCTGTAATTTCTTCTAGTTCAGGTTTGAGTTTACGCCATAGTGGAGTGATACTTGCACCGACATAGCGTGGAATAAATCTAATATGCTTTTTAACATCGTAGATTGAGGTTCTTTTTTCTATCAGATAATCTACAAATTCAGTAACTAGATCATAAAAGTCATCTTCTAGTGACTGTACTCGTTTTTTTAACTCAATTTGACCTGTAAAGAATGACAAATAGTTAGACATATTAAACACAAAGTTGCTATTTACCTTCATCAATAGAAGCACAAAGTGAAGATACTGGAAGGCCACACTTAGCCACTGTGGTGCCATCTGTTACTAAAATAATAACATGTATGATGCATGATGATAATAATATATGTTTTTAAAAACTGAATCCATATTACATATTCCAACATATTGAATCTAAAAATATCTCTGCAATGCAATAAATATATATATATTTCGAATTACACTTACATTCCTTCTAATTTATCTAAATGTTCTACTTCAACAAATCATAATTAAGATTAATTATATACTGATTACGAAAAAAAGTTGATACTATATAAGTAATTTGAATTTCTATATTTTTCTACTTCAACAAATTATCATAATATACGAAAAATAATTGTTTATGCTAAAGGTGTGAATGATAAGCATACCATAGTTCACATTCAGTAATTCAAACATGGTAATACCCCTTTTGAAAATTTAACTTGCAAATATGTATAGATATGAATGCAAAACTAATTGATTTTAACTAACCCTTTCACCACCGTAATTACCATGCAGTTCTTTTTATCTATAGACATTTTTAAGACAAAGGTTAATTTTTTTATTTCCCTGACAATTCAGCGGTGAAAGGGTTAACAACAAATAGTTACATATACTTAGATTGTTTCAAGCTATTGTTCTAGCTCCAATGATACCTCTCACTATATAGAGCCCTATAATAAATCACCTCTCACTATATAGAGCCCTATAATAAATCTTAGCTAATAACTTCAAAACACTGTCATATCACAATTTTCTCCAATAGTGGTAGCTCTGCAAAAATTATTCCTCAAAATTTAATTGTTTGTACTACTTGGAAATATCACATTGAGCAAAACATTGTGCAGTGTGTCACTGCAATGATTACTAATCAAATTACTTTGCTCAAATAAACATACCACATACATGAATATTTTCCATGATAGTAGCATTGCACTAGTGATAGGAATCACAAACAAACAAACAGCTGAACTAGTAAACATTGATGATAAGGCACAGCTAGTCAAAATCAGCAGGGTTAAAATTACTTGCATAAATAAGAAAGTGTCATGTAAGATAAGTAAATTGATCTCCAAACCTCTTCAAAGTGGGCGCATAGAGGAGAGAAATATTGTTTTTTATGTATAAGATAGATCGATCCTTGTGAGATGTTCAGGGATGTTAACTCTATTGGTTTCAACAAATCTAGTGTGCATTTCTCATGTCTCATGATATAACAATTATTATGCATGCTGCCATAAAAACTCACCCGAGTTTTTTAATTCAGATAAAATTCCTTGTCTTTTCATTTCCAATTCCAAAATATCAATAATATCTTGATAAATTTCTCTGTGGGACTTAAATTCCTTCATCAATACATAAAAATTCTGTGAATTCAGTTCGATTTTGTCCCGTATTTTTTCCACCAGCCTCCCTGATTTTTCCAATGGTGTTAGTGGACATGTAGCACTCAATACAGTGTCATGAATATCTTTAGAGATGAAATAAGTACGCTCAAGAAAATGGACAATATCTCGATTATCTTTGAGGGCTTTCTCTAATTTCATGGTACAATTAGAAATCACAGTGTATTCAGGAGAATATGGCTCCATTTTTTGTTCTATAAACAATAATAATTTATCATTAAAGCAATACATGATCCATTACATCATTCATTTTAATAGATACGACACGCTGATGGCTACAATAATTAATTGGCTTGATGTACTAACTTTAGTGAATGCAGTAGCACAAAAGATTTTCTTATGTCCTCTACCACTTAGTTTAGTTACATCATTTTTTTCTCCTGCTCTCTTTTTTTTTCCTTTCTTCAGCTCTTTCTTCTTGAATCAAAAATTCTCTTTTCCTCCTTTGTCTACCTCTTCCTGCTTCTGTCCTTCAATCTATGATTATGGATAAATTTAGGCTTTATGGAACTGTTGCCTTCCCTTTTGAACACTTTAAATACTTTTCCTGTCCTCACCTAGGGCAACCTCACTTGCTATGCTTGGCACACCCTCGATTCACAAAACATCCTAGTTTGTTGGTTTTCCTACGTGTTCTGACAACATTTACTCACTCGGCTCAGTTCAGTAAATATCGTGAATCCACCTACCGTAGTTGTTGTCATCAGTTGTCATTACTGACAGAGAAGCATATTAATATAGTCTAGTTAGTATCCCACCACACAGTAGCTTGATATATTGCAAAGTAAAAATGCAGTGGCAAAACTTATCTAGCTCAGTTATCATTCTGTATCATTGATTAACTTTTGTATTACATAAGTTTCCCTCTCCTGCTGTCTTTTTTTCTGAACAATCTCAGCTTTTATCACCCACCTTTCCTTTCTTTAGCTCTTTCTACATCTCTTGCTTCTGAATCTCTCTGTCCTACAATCATGATTGCAGACTTAAGCTTTGCGAGACTTTGGCCTTCTTTTTCGTACTTTCGCCTTCCTTTTTAAAACAGAAGCAGCCTTTACTGTCGATTACACCCACATTTTTGTTACATTTAGCTAATATCGTGCCTTTTTCCTTCCTTTTCCATTCTCTTTTAAACTTACGCTACCATACCTCGCTAATTCCAACCGCTTTTTACAATTAATCACCTTTCATCTTCTCTTTCAGCCCCCCCCCCCCCTTCCACACCCAACCTACATAAAAGTCAGTCTGCCTGACCAATGAAAAATGTACTGCTACGCCTATGCATGGTGGTGGTCTGAATGGGCAATGGCAGACAGAAATTGCTTACAGTACAATGGCCCCATTTTTCATTTCAAAAACTGAAAAGTGAAACTGATGAAACCTTAACCAACAATAGAGAATGTTAAAATGAATAAAAGTAACTTATGCTAATGCATTCTTACTTTTCAATAAGTCAAGTGCCACTGTGTGGCTAGGTACAGCTAGTCAGTAATATTTAGTTAACTGATAACTAACATTCTACAGAATGTGTTTCAAAAAACAAATAAAATTCGTACAAGAAAGACTTACTTCAAGGTATGTTACAATTCGAGTGAAGAATGCAATCAACTGTTTCAAGAATGAAATTAGTATAATAACAGAAGTCACTCAACATTCACAACTGAGAAATCTGTACTGCTAGACAATGACCTGTAACATAATATGCCAGGTATAAATACAAATAATTGATTGAAGATTGTGGATCAGATTACACAATTGTGAAATCGTATTAGTTCAGATGCTTATAAAATTAATGTTCTGATAACATTAGAAAAAAAAATTTTAATGAAGAATTGTTCAACATTCCCATGAAGATTGTTGTCAAACATTCTGTGGAGAAAATTTTGAGATTATATCTTTCCTATCATGTTTAATAAAGAGTTGTGCATCATTTAACAAATGACCCTACCAACTATTTGACTGGTGGCTATCATACAGCTGACTGTCAATAAGCGTATAAAAATATACCGGAATCTGTTAAAACTCTGCAGAAGCACAAAAAATAGGAGGTGAGTCCATTTGAGTGGTGAATATTCACAAAGAAACAGTCGAATGGAATTCACGTAAGAAAGTGAGTGGTCTATATAGCTATTAGTTAGCTTATCTTTCTAACTGGGAGTGATGTAGCCAAGATAGTAATGACACGCTAGATCTGAGAGAATTTCACCAAAGTTACAGACAAGAGATTACATACTGTCATTCCTCTCAAATAGGTCCATAAAATTGTTTACCTTTACGCAAAAATGATGGTAAGAGTAAAAATACACTACTCACCCAATGCAGTACGTTAACGCAGGTTCTGTCGTTTCTTCAAAATCGAGAACTTCAACTTGCAAAACAAAACCTAGAACTGTGACGCACCCTTTTCATAGTTTGTGAAACCATAACACGCATGCGCTTTCCACTGACGTGTAAACTTGACCTTCCCTTATGATCTAAATGACCTGTAACATAATATGCCAGGTACTAGTGATGTGCTTGAGCACAAATGGCGAGCGAGCTAAAGACTATACTATTAAGATTTTGACTTCTAACACTGAAGCTACTGAAAATAAGGTCCAGTTTTTTTATTTAGCATACAGGGTAAAGGGATTTCAGTGCCATAGTAACAACTCTCTGCAACTGCTTGGAAGGAAAAAAAACAAAAAAACAACAATACACGTTATTTAAAAGTTTTCTTTGTGATATTCTTTAGCTAAGTAGTGGTTATAACACACAATGCTTTGACACAACTGGACATGCACCTACACCGACTTACCCAATGTATTTTCAAGTAAATACTGTTGCGCACGGCTTATAACCGTGACAAAGAGCGCATTGACTTACCACTGCCACTAACTCGAATAGAAATGGAAGTCCCTTAAGTTTTCAAGTTTTAACTGCACCCGCAAAAGAATTCAAAACGGTAAACAATTCAATTTCTAGGGTGATACGGGTACTGATCGATAAACGGAGGATTCTGTTTAGTGCAATTTGGGACGGGGTCGACAGCCGAACTAACACAAAAACGCGAGGGTCAAAGTACAAAAATGCCTTACGTACGTCCATACATATATACAAATAAATAAATAAATAAACAAACATCCCCGATTTTCGATTGTGTTACCCCTATAAGTGTCTCGCTCGCTACGCTCGCTCGCCAATAAATTTGCAGATAATTGGAAAATTGTGGATCAGATTACACAATTACATGAAATCGTATTAGTTCAGATGCTTATAAAATTACTGTCCTGATAACGTTAGAAAAAAAAATTTTTAATGAAGATTTGGTCCTACACATGCATGAAAATTGTTGTCAAACATTCTGTGGAGAAAATTTTGAGAACCTGTTGTAATCTATTAGGTATTATATATCTTTCCTATCATGTTTAAAAAAGAGTTGGCATTAAATGACCCTACCAACTATTTAACTGGTGACTATCATACAGTTGACTGTCAATAAGCGTAGAAAAATATACTGGAATCTGTTAAAACTCTGCAGAAGCACAAAAAATAGGAGTTGAGTCCATTTGAGTGGTGAATGTTCACGAAGAGATAATCGAATGGATATATTCAGGTAAGAAAGTGAGTTGTCTACATATTAGTTAGCTTATCTTTCTAACTGAGAGTGATGTAGCCAAGATACTGTTGAATTGAATGACATGTTAGATCTGAGAGGATATATATTTTACCAAAGTTACAGACAAGAGATTGCATACTGTCATTGCTCTCAAATAGGTCCATAAAATTGTTTACCTTTACTAAGCAAAAATTATGGTAAGAGTAAAAATACACTACTCACCCAGTGCAGTACGCTAACGCCGGTTCTATCGTCTCTTCAAAATCGAGAACTTCAACTTGTAAACAAAACATAGAACTGTGACACACCCTTTCCATATTTGGTGAAACCATAACACGCATGCGCTTTCCACTGACGTGTAAACTTGACCTTCCGGTAGTCCACCGATCATGCATTATTGTCTGGCATGTCGGTGCCACAGGAAATTTGGTCCAAGCGGTTTTCGTTCTGGTCGGCCAAATCCGCTAGCGGTAGTCTGGGGGGACCAAATATGTTATAAACGGATTAGGTCCTCCCAGGACAAAAAGCGGTGTATTTTAGGATTGTATGCAGAAGATACATAGCAAGGTGAATATGTGTGATGGAGGGCCACAAGTCTGCGTCATCCAGCCACTGAGACCTTTCACTTTAATCAAGATCAAAGCACTCAGCTTCTCCAATTACATAATGATGAAAAATATCTACCCCAGTAACAATCTTTTGTTGTGTTCTGGCGCTCATCTCCCAGCCCAGTATACGCTGTAGCAGTCGCGCTAGCTAAAGCTGCCCACCACCAATATGGCGGCGGTGGTTCCGCCCACTATAGCTATTACTAATTTAGAATTACGTCATGAAAAGGACCATAAGCCTACCACCTTTAGTTAGAGCAAACTAGTTCTGATCTTTATCTTTCATGACCGTTACAATATTTTGCAGCATCCTGGTGTTCTTAGTCCTCTTCTAGTCTCTTTAGTCTCCTCAGTCTCTTCTCTTTAGTTGTTTCTTCTAGCTAGTCTTTTCAGTCATTTTGTATCTTCAAGTCTCGTTAGTCTATTCAGTCTCTTTAGACTCTTTTAGTCTGTTTCAGTTTCTTTAATCTTTGCCAGTCTCTTTTTCTAGTCTCTTATAAGTCTCTAAACTCTGTGATTTCTTTCATCTCTTCTAGTCACTTTAGTCTTTTCTCGTCTCTTTAGTCTCTTCTAGTCTCTTAAAGTGCCTTCAAGTCTCTAGTCTCTTTCATCTCTTTCATCTCTTCTAGTCTCTTTAGTCTAGTCTCTTTAGTCTCTTTAGTAGCTTCTTGTCTCTAGGGTCTCATTTGTCTCTTCTAGTGTCTATAGTATTTTTAGTCTCTTTATAGTTTCTTCTAGTATCTTCCAGTCTATTTAGCCTCTTTTAGTCTCGTTACTCTCTTAATGTTCTCTTCTAGTCTCTAGTCTCTTTGATCTCTTTAGTATAATTTAGTTTCTTAGTCTCTTCTAATCTCTACAGTCTCTTACGTCTCTTCTAGTCTCTTTAGTTCTTCTAGTCTCTCTTCTAATCTCTTCTGGTACTCTTATCAGTAACTTCAGTATTTTTTTTAGTCTCTTCAGTTTCTTTAGTTTCTTCCAGTTTCTTTAGTCTCTTTCAGTCTCTTTTGTCTCTTTTAGTCTCTATAGCCCCATTACTTCTAGCAGCTTCTTTAGTTTTATTCCTGCAGCTTTTGTACTCTACGATAGTATTTTAAATTTTACGCCTTATATTTAAACTTATTTGTATGTTTTATAGTTTTTTGTGGGCTTTTATTGTCTTTACGTACAGTTTCTAACCTAATAATCCAAACATAGTATTTGCAGTCTATACTGCATATGTATACTATCTAATCAATGTCCCTTGTTGACACGTCTTTATTGCCAATAGTAACCTCTAACAGTTTCCAAGTCTCGTACAGTCTCTACTCAGTTCTCATAGTCACTCACTGGTCTCTTAATGTCTCTATCATCATTTCGTATTCTCTATTTATTTTGCAGTCACTTTTACTTACTTTTGCATGTCATGTATCACATACCCTGTGTGGGGCTAGATTATGTCATTTATTGTGTTATACTTTCTCTTACAGTATCTTGCAAAGTCTGTCAAGCTTCCTATAACCATCTTTTTATACAGTCTCCAGCAATACCATACAGTGTCATTGTGATTCTATTCTGGCATAAATAAACAGCAATAGACTCTGTAATAACATTGTTTACCAATAGTATTACATCCTCTTGTGCAGATTCTTGCAGTGTGTTCCTGTCTGTAGCTACACCATGCAAAGAGGACACACATATAACCTGTGTATAAAACTGTATTTAGAGAAAGTATAAAATTCTGGGTTGTAAACACGAGTATTATGATACTTATAAGTCATATAGCTATCACTGTTACCCCATCAATGTTAAGGAACAGTGCTTTTTGGACACTGTTGTTGTGGTTTTTATCTATTGCAGTCTTTTGCAAACACTCGCTTTCTCTGTTGTGGTTTTTATAATTTTCTCACAGTTTAATAAAATTATACTATTTTATGCAACTAAGATAGTGTTTCTGACAGTTATTATATTAAAGTACAGAAATATTTCGTGTTAAATGTTAAGTCTCGAAAATGCTTCAATACCAGGGTAACTCTCTACAGTTCCATTCTTCATTAGTGATTCTAATACAATGTCGATGATACCGCTTTCCATTGCAGCGAACAATTCCATATGACATTCTGGTAGCCAATAGGTGCAGTATATTTTTAATTGATCTGTGCATAATAATTAACTATCCAGTTATTTTTACAGCAACAACATTTGCACTTATAACAGAAGAAGTTAATTTAGATTACTGAACATGCTTTTTTTTTTAACAATACAGAATTCCTTTTGTTAAAAAAAAAAGTCTGTAAAGAGATATAAACATTCAATAGTAATATTAGAAGACTGGGAAAAATTGTAAAAAAAATGGATTGTCAAGGATTTTATGAATTGAGTTCTTATGGAAATACAATATAATTGTATAGAATTTTTTCTCAGAGGTGAAGGGTGAGCAGAAGCACAAGGTGTCTGTGATCACCTCTGATCGTCACATGATAATGGAGAGACACTGGCCCAAGGACACGGCAGATGCTTTTCAAGGCAGGTTGCAGTGGCGTGGAGAACAGGTGAAAGTGGGTGTGGTCAGAGGCAAAAGAGTGGGGGAAGCTGCTGGAGGCTATGCTACCAGAAATGGAAAAAATTTCAAGTGAGAATTTGTTTGAGATTAACCACAATAAAGTGTAGTATTGTATGATAAGTTTACATTTCTGTTATAAATTGGCATATGTAGATATTCGTGGTTGAGGTTTATTGTTGTCGATTTTCTTCTATTGTTGTTTTTCCTAGGCATTGTACACAGAATGTGGAAAGAAATTATCTGATTCTGAAATTTACATGGAGAAATTTGATACAGTTTCTCGCAAGGTCCTTACACTCAAGAAACAGCTGGAAACTTTGCAGGTAACGTTTTTTTCCTTATTAAGATAAGCCATACACATTTTATTTTATGACTTTCAAGAGTATGGGATAAAGAGTTACACATCTCGTGATAAATTGTGATTATATACTTTCCAGGTATTTTTAGGTCCCCCTTCCCCTTCTTGAAAATAGTTCTAACTATCATGGACGCATTTCCCCCAAAATTTTCATCAACTCCCTTGAATTTCAAAAATTGCTATGAGCTCCTGGATAATATTGCAAGATATCAGTGTCAGTGGTTGTGTGTGTTACAGTTTGTGTCATATGAATTTGTGGCATGTGTAGGTGTTTGAACGCAGTATGTTAGAGGTAGGAGAGAGTCTAGGTACTCTGGTGAACGCACAAAAGAGGCAGCTAGAGCTGGGCGTCAGGAAGTCCATGGACCTTGTGCAGATGGTGAAGAGGTACCATCAGAGGTGGAACTCCATCAGGAACGTCATTGAGAAGAGACGTGCTGATATTGAGGCAGCCATGGTCAAATATGACCCCGCCAACCTGGGAGTGGCACGTGAGTATAGTGCGAGGGAGTTTTTTTTGGCTAACTTTGCTAGTTGAATTTCATGGATTTAATGTTATGCTTGTTCGTTTTTTGTTTTTGTGTTTTGTTTTTTTTGTTTAAAATTCCTTAATTTATTTAATTATTATATTTACTTATTTTTTTCCATTATATTCCTTTATTTATTCTTTTGCTGATTTATGTTTTATTATATTATATATATATATATTATTCATTCATTCATTTGAATTTAATAATTTTCACAATGATATTTTTAGGTACATAACCCGTAAAATAACTCACGATATTTCACGCTATTTAACGCCATACTGCGCAAGCTCATTACCCCTGTAGTTATAGCGACAGGCCAAACTTTTCAATTTTCTCCGGTTTTACAGCTACCTTCCTCGATGTACCCTGCTTTTTACCCTACTCAACATACATCATGTGTATTACAAAGTAATAGCATTGTTATACTTGAGTGTTGATACTTCTAGTATACACGTATACACACTCATGTATTACTCAGTAATCTTGCTGTTTTAACAGTACATTTATTCTAGTGGTATACACCACACACAAAAATGTGCATATATCAGTAGTATAACACTATGCCTTAAATATTTGACACACAAAGCATCAAATTTTAGTGGGTCTATCTTTATTCTTCATTCATTCACTCATTCATCTTATTTATGTATTCATTAAATATTTATTTATTTTATTTATTTGTCTATGCTTCTGTTTATGTATTTATTTTATTTTATTTATTTATTCATTTAATTGTTGTATTTATTCATTTAAATATTTATTTATTTTTATTCATTTGATTTCTTTGCTCATGTATTTTAACTTATTTTTATTTATTTATTCAATAAATAAATTCTACTAAGGAATAGGTGGTGATTGTTCCCAAGACAGAGGCACAGTTTCCTCGCTGCACAGCCACTGAGAGATGCTGGAACGGATAGTCTCTAGCCCGTGGGTCTCCTGTCTGCACCACTTTGTGGTGTCCCACATCCTTCAACAAGCCATAGACTTTTGACTCACAGCACCCATGGTCTCAATTATTTATTCAATTATTAATTAGTTATTTATCTTTCATAAAATTATTTATTTCATTTTATTCATTCTTTATTTCTTTATTTATATTTTAGCAAATAGCTATATAAATTATACAAATGAACTAATCATAAAATATAATAATAGTAGTAGTAGCTAATAATAATAGCTAATAATAATGATAATCATAATAATAATAATAATAATAATAATAATAATAATAATAATAATAATAATAATAATAATAATAATAATAATAATAAATATAAATTAATGGAGTGTATTTCATTCCAAAATTCGGTAAAAAGTCTGGCCTGGCTAGCATTAAAGCTCATGTTTAATCTTCTAGTCTGCAAGAAGTGTTATTGTTCATTACTCTGAGTGTCCATTCCACCTCTTCCACTTAGCTATGTAGTTGGCACTGAAGTTCCCGATGTATAGGAAGCTCGATAAGGCGAAGCACAAGACTGGGCTATTGTTTGTGGAGTATTTCAGGATGCATTGCCAGAGTTTTTTTTGGACCCAATATGCTCATCATGCTGAATTGCTGTGTGAGCAGGGTGCAAACTGTTCCGTTTCTTTGCAAACAGTGCTGCTATACAGCTGGAGAGTAACATTTCATAAACCAAAGGACTGGAAAGTAATTTTTAAGTTTTAGTAGCCTAAATATAATCTCATGAGCTGTAGTAGTCTGGCATAGCCAGACCCACGTAGCACGCAAAGTGCGCGGAGGGTGTGGGGACATGGCCATACCAAATTTGTTCTGGAGGAATGTGGAAGTGGTGAGTGCCCCACCTCCTTTATACCTGAATTCCTACCACAAATTAGCCATGATTTGCTAAACCTAGCTTTGGAAAGGGTGGCTGATATGCACAGGAATTTCTATTTGTAGTTGAGGAGGGCTATTCCCGGTAATTTGCTAACGGTAATTGACCGCCGTATATATGTGCGGCAGAACAAATTTGGTATGGCCATGTCCCCAGACCCATTCCTAGCATAGCGGTTCAGTACAGGGTGTGGCTACGCTGGACTACATAAATGTTACTGAACGACATATCTGCTATGAAATATACTTGATATAATATCAATCATGATCAAATGTTATACTAAATCAAGTCTAACACAGTTTGTTAGTTTTTTGGTTTTTTTGTTTTTTTGTTGTTGTTTTTTTGGTCGGTTTATTATCTGTGGATAATATATGTGACACATCAGGTTTTAAGTTTTGGTTAAGAAGTCTTGGATGATCATTTGGATGAGCAAAAGAAAGCCACATTGTTATGGAGAAGTCTGTTCTATATCTAAATCTACATGTGCGTATTTAGATGATCATTTATGCAAATGGCAACATTCTTATTGTCTCTGTGTTCCATCCAACACGTATTCTGAAGTTATGATACTCTCAGTTTCCAGTGATTAACAACTGGCCAGCCTCTCCTCAGTTCCCCTAGTGGTCATTCTCATGTGACTTGTGATTGGGCTGAAGCACTTTTGTTGGAGTGTTGAGTTTCCCTGAAGGACTATTTCAGATGTCCATATTGAGTAGAAGAGGTTTATCCATGGTTAGGTACATTTTGCTGGCCTTTGATGTTGTTTTTGTTTGTTTGTTGTTGTTTGTTGTTTTGTTTTTTGAGTGGAGGGAAGGAGGGGGTTATTTATTTTTCTGTTTGTTGTTGGTTGTTTTTTGTTGTTGTTTTTTGTTGTTGTTGTTTTTGTATTTCGGAAGAACAAAGTAAAGTACATTTGCGAAATATGGTATCGACAATATTTATTTGACTTAGACAAGATATGTAATTAACCCTCAGCCTGCGTGTGCGAAAGGGATATTGTAGTCGCCCTGTCTGTCGATCTGTCTGTCTGTCATGTTCTGATTTTGGAGATTACTGACAATTAAATGTTGTTTTGAGTTACTTAACAACTATTTAGACCTTTTATTATGCAAGTTTAGTTAATTTCAGGTATTAGCTTTTGTTG
>WLWD01004591.1_pt1 | contig 25540 bp, 21 predicted proteins | sample 6712731 | NCBI WGS metagenome assembly WLWD01 (sample SAMN12718690, study PRJNA576275) | sponge metagenome | isolation source: marine sponge | host: Mycale hentscheli | place: New Zealand: South Island, Marlborough, Capsize Point | collected 2014-11-01 | reverse complement strand
TCGCCGCTTCCGCAAGAAAGAAGCCGATCCCGAGGGGTTTAAAGATCATACGACCCTCTGTAAAGAGCTCATTGACTGGGTCGTAGCCGAGGCTATTCCGGGGTCGTTTACCTTCGACAGCTATTTTACCAACGCCGCGATTCTCAACCATATCCAGGGTGATAAACGTCAAGTATTTTTCCCGGATAGCGACAATTAAAATGCCCGGATTAAGGGGTTTGTTTGGTTGAGGAGGTTGTTTTCATCGACGCGGTTTTTTTCTGTTGGGATTGTTCGAGCCGATAACTGGGTAGGTTCATCTCCAAAATGACGCAATGATGGATCAGTCGGTCGATGGCGGCGGCCGTAGTCATGGGATCTTTGAAGATGGTGTCCCATTGCGAAAAGGGTAAATTGCTGGTGATCAGGACACTGCCCCGCTCGTAGCGATGGGCCAGCAAAGCAAACAGGACCTCCATTTCCTCGCGGCTGTGTTGGACGTAGCCGATATCGTCGAGGATGAGGCCGTCATATTTGCTCCAGCGTTTCAACAGCCGCGGCAGGGTTAGCTCACGCTTGGCCAGCAGTAATTCTTGCACCAACAGGTTACAGGGCATGAAGAGGATCTGTCGACCCTGGTGGATCAATTCTTGGGCCAGGGCACAGAGGACATGGGTTTTGCCCGAGCCCGGATTGCCAAAGGCCAATACGTTTTCGCCCCGGTCCAAAAACGAGCCCTCCAGCAAGGTGGTCAGCTGGGCCTTGAGTTTTTTGGGCAGTCGAGTCCGCTCCAAGGTCTGCAAGTTTTTTTCCAGCGGTAGTTTGGATTGCCGCAGGTAACGCTGGATGCGATGGTGGCGTCGGGTCTCGCTTTCGCGCCGGATCACTTCCAACAGGTAGCTTTCGTAGGCCAAGTCTTCCTGTCGAGCCTGGTCGGCCGTCTCCCCGTAGCAGGCCCGCACGGTGGGCAGCCGCAAGGTTTTGAGCAGGTCGGTCAATTCGGTTTTCAACGGCGTCGATAGGCTCATGCCTCCACCTCCAGCAGACCGTCATAAACGGTCAGATCCACGGGGGCAATCACGATCGGAGGGGGCGTTAAGGATGGGACCGAAGCGGTGAGTTGGGCCTCAATGGTGGCCTCGGTAAACCGCTGAGCATGCCCCAATACGGCTTCGAGGGCTTGCTCGACCGGGGTTTCCCCGTGGTGCACGGCCAGGTGGAGGATCGATAGATACGCCTGATCGGCCTGGCGAGGAGGATGGTCGCGGCGCAAGGCATCGTAGGCCATGCGAAATCGACTGGAGGGAAACAAGGCGGCCCGGTAACGATAGTTTTCGAAGGCGCCCGGTTTGCGCACCAGCCCGTCAATCAGATGCCGGTATTGGATCAGCGCTTGGCCCTGCCCCCGCAGCCGAGGCATCGTCTCGATCCGCCGACGGGTATACCAGATTTCCACGTGCTCAGCATGGAGGTGGACCTCGACGGTTTCGCCGATGAGGCGACTGTCCACCGAGTAGACATTGCGGCTGACCCGGATGGTCGAGGAGGGGCCGACCTTGACCTGCCAGCGTTTGCTGGAGTCCAAGCGCTGGGCCGGCAAGGGGCGCAACTGCGCCCGCTCTTCGGTCAGGCGCGCCTGCCGGGGCGCATTGAGCTGGGCAAATACTTGGCGTAGAAACGTGGCATAGGCGGCCCGATCCTCAAAATCGCGGTGGCCCCTCAGCAACAACGACTGCTCAAGGGCTTGTTTCAAGCGATAATGCCGCTGCTCGACATCGCCATTTTCATGCGGACTGGCTGCCTGGATCAACCGGCCCTCCAGGCCATAGTGCCGCAACAGGGCCGCATAGCGGGCGGTAAAGATCCGCTGGCGCGGTTGGGGCGGCGTAGCCGCGGTCAGTCGGTCCGTCTGATGCTGGTGTGGCACCCCACCCAACGCCCATAAGGCCTGCTGCAACCCCGTGCTGAGACTCTCGAAGCTCTCCGAAAAACAGATCATGCCTGTTTCCCAATTGGAATAGGGCAGCACAAAATGATACAGCAGATGCTCAAAGGGCTGACCGGCCAAGGTAATGCTCAACGAGCTCATATGGGTGAAATCCGACTGAGCCAATTGACCCGGCCTATGGACCTGGGGGAAAAATACCTCTTTGGGCGGGCCCTGGGTGGCGCGCCAGACTTTGATCCGGCGCTGCAGCGTGCGCAGTTGCCCCTCGCTAAAGTGTCCAGGATACTGCCGTTGCAGCTGGGTAAAGAGGGTTTTGGCCTGCAGCCCGGGATTGACCGCCAGAGCGGCGGCCACCTCATCCCATACCTGGGCAAACGGGTCGGGCCGGGTCCGCCAGGTGTGCGGGCGTCGGGCTTGGCTGGGTACTTGGCCACTATCTCGATACTTACGGGCGGTTTTCTCGTCCATCCCGGCTTGCGCGGCCGCCACACCCAAGGGCCGCTGCTGGCTCAGTTGTTTCATCAGTCGTCTCACTTGTTGATCCGTAACCATCCAGACCTCCTTGAAAGGATCTCTGGCTAGGATACGGAGGGGCGATGAAACCGGGAATTCTAATGGTCGTCAGCTGGATTTATAAATGTCGTTAATCAACGAGCCGGCCGCCCGCCACGTGCAGGTGGCCGAAATGGTGATTGAGAAGGCCCGCCGCCTGGTCGAACACCAGCGCGACGTGGTGATTCTGCTGGATTCGATGACGCGGCTGGCCCGGGCCTACAATACCGTCACCCCGCATTCGGGCCGCATTCTTACCGGCGGAGTCGATTCGACGGCCTTGCAGGGGCCGCGCAGATTTTTCGCCGCCGCCCGCAATGTCGAGGAAGGGGGCTCCTTGACCATTATCTCGACGGCCTTGGTGGAGACCGGCTCCAAGATGGACGAGGTGATCTTCGAGGAATTCAAGGGCACCGGCAATATGGAGATTAAACTGGAGCGCAAATTGTACAGCCGACGCATCTTCCCAGCGGTGGACGTGACCATGACCTCGACCCGCAAGGAAGAGTTGCTGCTGTCCGAATACGAATTGACGCGCTCGTGGATCTTGCGTCGCGTTCTCAACCAGATGGGCGCGGTCGAGGGGATGGAATTCCTCCTCGAGCGCATGCACGGCACACCTTCCAACGAGGAATTCCTCAAAGCCATGAGCGGCAACTCTTTCTAAGCACCTCCTGCCTACGGGTCGGCCGCGGAGTTTTGCCGAGGTGGGCCGAGGCCAAGGGGCTTATTTTGGCTATTTAACCCGGTGCGTATAATCAGCGAAAACTGGCCTTGATCCAGCCCCAAGAATCAGCCCGCACCGCCGATTCCGCGGTAATTTCCCCGCACGTCCCCTCAGCACAGGGGATCAACTCGCCATCGACGAAATTATCTGTATCCCACCACAGATTGGGTTGCCCGTCGATACTGTGCCAACTGTGGTACTGCCCCGGCTCTTGGTCGAAATCCGGGATGGCGATCTGAAACCCTATAACCTGGCCGGCTTCCAGGCTGGTAGGCTGGCTTAGTTCGGGGCCTTCCCAATTCAGCAGGGTCCAAGGCGTAATATAGAGCTCGACCCCGGAAATATGCGGGACCGAATCGAATATAAAGCCGCCGGCATCGCCATAGGGCGGTTGACTGACCCAGGACTGACCGGCGTTAAAACTCCACAATAACTGGCCATCCGGCGCATCGGCGATCATCATATACTGCTGGGCTTGGGCATTATTGAGAAATTTTAGCTCTTCTTCGCTGTAGGCACTTTCCTCGGGCCCCTGCTCTTCCTCACCCAAGGGGTCTTCCTGGACCAAACCAAATCCACTATATATACCCCCGGAATGATCCCCGTCGAGTAAAAACTCCACATTATCGTGTCGCCACAGGTCTTGGATCCCGGTCCCGTCGTAGGTATTGATATAGATATCGTCGATCCGCTCAATGGCCATATAGATACGCTGTTGGGAGGCGCTCCAGGCCAGGAAGACTCGATAGGCCAGATCACCCGGATTAACGGCGGCCCCGTCGGCTACGTTGAGCGGGACAAAGTCGTTGTGATCCAAGGATACACTGGGCAAGACCGCATCCCAGTCGTCCAGCGAGCCGTCGTGCAGATTGGGCAGATCAATATCGGCCAGTTCCCAGACAGGATAGAACTGCCCCCCCACGTGAGCCAGGGCCGAGGAGGCCAAGCACAGGCAGAGACTCAGACTCAAAATCACGAGCAAGATATGGGGCATTACCAATCCTCCCAAAAAAGAGAAAGTGCTCAGGCCGGAGTTGAATATATCGGCATTCGACTGGTCCGTTTCACTGTATTAGTCTCGAAAACAGAGGTTATTGGACTTGCTTAGATAGACAGATAGAACTACGGACAGGGCTAATATTTTTTACTCAGGATAACTTTTTGGGTTTTTTTATTTTCTTTCAATCATATTTAAAACAACTATTTGCATCATTTTACATAGCCTCCCCCCGGGGGGAGGGGGGCCTTGATTTTTTCGCCGCCGCGCCGTAAGACCAATAGCAGCCCACCGCCACCCCGAATTGGAGGCTGTATGGACCGCAATACAAGCGAATTAATCGAGCAATTGGGCGCACCGCACCACGCCGACCGCAACCGGGCCTATCGCGCCCTGGCGCACCTGGAACAACAAGCCACTCCGGCCCTAGACCAAGCCCTGGCCCACCCCAACTGGCGCGTCCGCAGCGCCGCGGCCCTACTGCTGGACCGCGCCGCCGGACCCGACAGTGCCCACCATTTAGCCCAAGCCCTCCAAGACCCCATCGCCCAGGTGCGCCGCAACGCCCTCCACGCCCTGGTCTGCGACCGCTGCAAGAGCCAGCCCCTGGATATCGACGCGGTTGGCCTGGTGGTCGACCGGGCCCTCAACGACCACAGCCTGCTGGTGCGCCGCCGGGCGGCCGCCACCCTGGGCGATTTTCCGCCCCAAGATCCGCGCCGACAGCAGGCCCTGGTCGCCCTGTTGCAAGACCCCGATCCCATCGTGCGGCAAAAAGCCCACTGGGCCCAACACCGTCCGCCGCCCCGACAACACACCTTTGCCTGCCCCCACTGCCAAACCCAGGTAGATTGGTCCCAGTGCCGCCAGGCCATGCGCGACAAACCCAAATGCCACGCATGCCAGCAGCAGTTAGTCAACTATAATGACCGCCAGTGGTACTGCCCGTCCTGCAGCCGCAACTGGACCCATTCGCGCTATCGCCAGAGCCTGAAAAAACGCGCCCGCCTGCCCTGTCCCAGCTGCAGCGACTTGATCCGCCGCAGCTATATGCTGGCACAGCGTCAGGAGGCCTGACCATGGAGTGGACCCCGCGCGTCAAACTGGCCCACCTAACCCAGCTATACCGCTGGGTGGAGTTAGGTTTATACGATGAGGAGTTGTTGCTGGAAGTAGGCTGGACCCTGTACTTGCGCTGCGAGACTATTATCGGCGCCTGGCGCGCCACCTCGGGTCTGGTGCCCTGCCCCCAATGCCGGGGCACGGTGCACCGTCCCAGCGGCCACAGTCTGGCGCAAATGATCGACCGCACCTTGGCGCCGGGGCCCAATACCTTTGCCTGCCCAAAATGCCAGCAGGTGCAAACCTGGTACGATTGTCGCAACGCCCTGCGCGGCCGGCCGCGCTGCTGGGATTGCCTGACCGTGCTGGAGCACCGGGACGACCATCTCTCCTGCCCAAAATGCCAGCGCCAATGGACGGGCAAACAGTACCGCCAAAGTATCAAGGGCCGCACCCGCTTGCCCTGCCCGCGTTGTCGCCAGTGGATTGGGCAAAAAGAAGCCGGCCAATACCTAGTAAAACAAGCGCACCGCCCAGACTACCACTTGGAACGGGCTATCCTCGCGGCCGCCCCGCAAACCCGGCCGGCCTACATGTGCCCCCAATGCGATGGGGCCGGGCTGCAACGCGACGACACCTTCCACTGCGGCCAATGCAATTATTCCATCCCGTGGACCCGGTATGGCAAAAGCTGGAGCAGCCGCACCGAGCCCCTGTTGTGCGGCGGCTGCGGTCATCGCTTTAAATGGCACGACTGGAGCCGCCAACAGGAACTATACCTCCTCTTTACCGCCAACCCCGTGCCGGCGGCTACCTTTATGGCGGCCTGGCCCCACGCCCGGGACCCAACCCAACGCCTGCGCCATATCGACAATCTGCTCAACGCCCTGCATGCCCGCGGCTCGTTGCTCCCCTTTTTCGTGGCCGGCGACGAGGCCCGGGCCCTGGCCGTATTGGACCAGATTGCCGGGGTGTCGGCTTAAATCCCTAAAGAAATCCGCTTGACACAGTCAAAAAGGCCCCTTAAAATTGCCCCAAGCGCTTCTGGGGAAGCCTCCTGTCCGCGGTAAGACTACAACGGTCACCTCCTACGTATCATCCTCGCCGATACCAACCTTCTTTGGCCTGTGCCAGCGGACCTCGGGCGATTTCCACGAAGGAGGGTTCTATGGGCACTCTGCCGCCCCCGTCCCAGCTCAGCCTCAAAAGCCTCAAACACCAAGCCAAGCAACTCCTCAAAGCCCAGCGCCAGGGGGACCGCCACGCCTGGAACCGTATCCGCGCCCTGCACCCCGCCTCGGTCAATAGGGTCGAGCAGCAGCAACTTGCCAGCGCCGATTTCGGGCTCCAGGACGCCCAGTTGGTGGTGGCGCGGGAATACGGTTTTCGCAGTTGGCCGCGCCTCTACGCCGCAGTAGCGGGGGCCGCGCCCCAGCCCGATACCTCGGGCCAGCCGACTTTTCGCTACCAGGGCGCTTTTGCTCTGGATATCGAAAAAGGACCGGCGCTGCGCGACTTCACCGATTTCCATATCGGCCAACAATCCATAATCGGCCTGGTCTCCAAACCCCACGCCGATTTCGCCCACAGCGGTCCGGCTTTTGTCGGTCAGTACAGCCTGAGCGGCGCATACATCGGCCGCATTGGCGCATTGGGCACCGGACCGGGGCAATACGAAAATGCCTGCGCCCTAGCCCTGGATCCTCAAGGCCGTCTCTTTCTATACGAACAGGGCTACAGAAGCGCCGAGTGCAAGTACCATATCTTCGCCGCCGGCGGCAGCTACATGGATTGTTTCGCCGGCCTGCCCGGAGCGGCAGAAATGCTCTTTGACCGGGCCGGCAATCTGTTGGTTGTATCCAACGACGAGGGCAACGAGGCTGACTGTGGTATATACAAATTGCGTCTCTATCCAGGAGGCGACCTCACCCAGACACCCCGCTATGTGCTGCCCCTAACTAAGCCGCAGCGGCGCCTGCTCGACCGCCAACACGCACCGGCCGGCATGGTCTACCAGCACTCCAGAGACCGGCTGTTTTTTCTTCCCATGAACGATTACCGCATCCACGAAATAGATGTGGCACAGGGGCGCCTGGTTGACACCTTTGGCACCCGGCCCCCCGCTTTCCGGCCCGTGCCCGAAGCGCTTTTACCGCAAAAGGAAATGTCGCTGGAAGAAATACTGGCAGTGCGCGAGGTCAGCACGAGGGTTGGCGGCCTGACTCTGTTGTCCGACCGCTATTTACTGCTCCATTTCACCGATTTCCCCACCCCTTACCCAGGCCGCTGGATGCTGTACGACCTGGACGCGCCCCAACGCCGGGGCCATATGCTCGATTACCCGGCCTTTTACACCAATTGGGCCACCCATACCGCCAGCCGGGGCGACCAGCTCTACACCTATATACCGCCCGAATTCGACACCATCGCCACCAGCAAGGGACATTTCAAAGTCTATAGCTGCCGGTTTTAACGAAAAGGGGCCCTGCATCGGTGCAGGGCCCTTGTCGTTGCTTAAGGTATATTCTTCCTATCTAAGCCTTGTAAAGCGACCAGATCAGAGGATCCATGTTCGCTCTTCAGCGAAAAGAAAAGACTCCTCACCGAGGTATTTCTCAAACTCCCGACCAACGAATGAGTGCATTTCTGGAAACGCAGTTTTATAAGCTACCGAATCGGACCAAATCCACAACGCGGTGGCAAGAGTCAATGCCTCCAGTGTGCCAAGCCAGTCGCCTTCAAGATCCCGAATGGACGTATAGCCGTCTAAAAAACCTTGGCTGACCTGAGGCTCTGTTTCGTGTAGGAGGAGACAGCGGGCAATATCGCCCAGGTAATTGCCCGCACAACACCAATCGAAATCGATGGGGGCCAGTCGTCCCTCGTGAATAACACAATTGCTCGCAGTGAAGTCCCCATGCAAAAGCCCCCACCTCCGGCCTTGTCGACCATAAGCCCTCAAGACGCTTTCAACGCGCTCGGCAACGCCTTGAATAATGGCAAAGTCGTTGGCTGAGATTCGCTTATCCGCCCGCGCTGGTTCTAACCGAGCAACATTGACTTTCAGTTGGCCAACAGGGTGATCCGGCCGGGTGAATTCTGGGGGCGGTGTCCACCTTTCGCTGTGTCGATGAAGATGCCCCAGTAAGATGCCCATGTCGCGTGCTTGTTGAAAGGGTAGCGGGCTTTCTTCCTCATCCTCCCCTTCGAGAAGCTCGCCGGGAACCCAGTGCACCAGTGAAACCAGGATGTCTGGGGTACCCGAGATCAGGGTGAGTAGTTCGCTGCGGTCGTTTCTAACGGGGGCTTGCACGCATACGTCAGAATCCCTGTCAAGGGCTTCCAACCAGAGCAGTTGAGAGGTGAAGCACCGGGACGCTTCGATGCAATCGAACCCATCGTTTAGAACATGCACAGAGAACAGCTTCTTACCCGCCTCCGTGTCGCAGGAGTACTTGATCGTTTGGTAGCGGCCATAATCCATGTTGCCGACCTCGACTTCATCCCTGAGAGAACAAGCCTGGATCCCATAGTTCACAGCCAGCGCTTTTTCAGCGGTGGCCAGGATATAATCTGCACGGCCCATATCCTGCTCCTTGATTAGTTACGCAATCGCCCTTTTTAAGGCGTGACTGCCGTCATTTCTTCTTGCCCTATGCCCTTTCCTATAGTCGATCAAATACCGCCTAAGCAGATTTGCTCGGAGGGCGCGACAAAAAAACCCGCTACCGAAGGATCGGCAGCGGGCAGATACGGAGAATATTTAATTTATTCTAGATCATCTCTGTTTGCCCATTGCCGCAGTCCAGGCAGCGGATATACCACGATCTATGGTCGCTCTAGCAAAGAGATTCGACGGATCAAACATACTAGTGGATTACCAGAGGCATGGGCTCAATCTATAGTCAAAAAGGAAAAAATAAGGGACGCTGATCAGTATCGCGAGATCGAATGTCGCGATACACGGGAGGGCTGTCAAGATACTGAGTGTTGAATAAGCCCCAGTGGGCGTCCAAAGGGACCCCGTTCACTCTTGGATGCGTTCCAACCATCCTTCCAATGTATAATCGGGGCGCCCCACCTCATCCGGCTCTAAACAGGCCAATTCCTCTCGCGTTATAGGCCGTATATCCAAATCGGGCAAACTCGCCCCGCAGGCGTGCAATTGGGTCCCGTACAGTTTTTCCAATTCAATCCCGTAGCGGTCGCACCACTGGCCGGAATTGACCGTGGGCAGGTCGCCAATGGCCTGCAGCGACCAGCCCGGCGTGCCCAAATGCCGGTGCAGCCATTCAAGGGCAATTTTGTAACCGTGGTAGGGCCGGTGCCCCCCGCCCGGCTCAAACCAACAGGCCAACTGCCCCTCAGGGAAAGCACCGACGGCGGCCTCCACCACGTCGCGGGTACCGGCCCAGGCCACCCCCTCGCCCTCCCGGTCGATTATTACATCGGCATCGCCGTTGAGGATAAGCACCGCGCAATGGGGCGCGGCCAACCGCAGAAAATCGGCCCAACGGCCGTATTTGCGCAACCGCTGATTGGGCACCCGGGTACAAAATTTCCCCGTCACCGTCATATAATCGCCCAGTGCCCAGCCCGATACCAGGGCCAGCTTCAAGCGAGTTTCCAAGGCCAGCATCCAACTGGCCTTGGCCCCGCCCAACGAATTGCCGGCAACCCCAATGCGGCTGGGGTCGATATCGGCGCGGCTGCACAAAAAATCGATGCCGCGCATGGTATCAAAGACCAGCTTGCCCATAATCAGTCGCCCGGCCCCGTCGGCGCAATTGTGCACTGGCTCCGGGTCGTGCGCCCGGGTCCCCATGCCGCCGCTGCTATGCCGCTCCTCTTCCCCCACCGGGTCCAGCACTAGACAGGCCACCCCCAACCGGGCGTATACCTGGGCCACATAGACGCAATTCCACTGGCTCTTGCTCTCGCCGTGGCCGCAGGTCATTACCACGGCGGGCATGGGACCAGGCGGATGGGCGGGGCGGAACAATACCGCAGGCACCCGCGAGCCCGGCTCGCTACTCCAGAGCCACTTTTCCACCACCAGGCCGTCGCGCCCGAACTGTCCCCTGGCCTCGCTTTCGAGAGAATAGCTAGCGGTTGGAATCCCCAGCATTTGCCTGAGGGTGGCGCGCAGTTGATCCGATTCCATAGGCTTCCTTGTTTTAGGGCAACTAGCTCGTTGCCATAAATTGAAAAAAATCAAACACCCGCCCCTTCCACAACGTTATACCTACTACAAGGACGAGATCAACCAGCTACAGGCGATGCCCTTATGACGATAGACCAATTGCACCAGACCTACCAGGAGCAACTGCAGCGCTACGCCAGCCGACTGGCCCGCGACAGGGATCTGGCCGACGATCTGGTGCAGGAGACTTTCGTCCGCGTTTTAGGCCACCTCGACCTTATGGATCAGCTCAACCGGTCGCAGCGCCGGGCCTGGCTCTACCAGACCCTGAAGCGGCTCTTTCTCGACCGCCGCGCCGCCCAGTTGCGCCAAGCCAGCTTCGTCGAGCGCTTCACCCCGGAGGTCGACCACGCCGTGGCCGCCGACGACAGCGGCGGCTTCGATCTGTTCCAATTGGTGCCGGCGGGGGACCGTGAACTGGTCGAAAAACGCTATCGTCAGGGGCTCAACAGCTACCAAATCGCCGCCCAGCTGGGCATCCCGCCCGCCACTGTCCGCACCCGCCTACACCAGGCCGTCAAACGATTGCGGGCTAAAAAGGAACGCTTCATTTAACCCAAGGAGTACAAAATGTCCAATCCCGAAAATCCCAGCGGCAAAGTCCTCGGCAACGTCGGCGTCCTCGACCTGCGCGACGCCACCGAGGAAAGCGTCGCCGCCATCAGCCTGATAGGCAATGTCGGCATGGCCATCCACACCCCGGAAACGGCGCATCTGATTGCCCGCATCAATATGGGCAATCTGGGCAGCACTCTCGAAGTTCCAGCCGGGGCCCAGTTCTACCACGGCCAGACCCGGACCAATTTCAAAGACGTCGCCGAGCCGATCAATATGGTGGTCAACGGCCAGTTGTTCATTGAGCCGGAGACCACCGCCGCCGACGTCGAAGCCGGTCTGAAAAAATTGCAATGCGCCGGCCAGGTCTATTGCCCCGAACCGGCGGTGGGTGCCCTGCAGGCGAAAATGAGCGATGCCAGCGGCCAACTGATAACCTACGCCCCGACGGCCCAGATCACTATGGGCAAATTGGTCCTCAACGACCATACCCTGTCCGCCCTGGAAGACGGGGCCCACCTGCTGCATTTGGGCCAGGTGGATATGCTCGATATCGTTGACGAGGAGATCCTCGCCGCCAAAATCAGCCGCCTGCAGGTCCAGGGCCGAATCAATTGCCGCGAGGAGAATCTGGCCGCCCTCTCGGCCCGCCTCGACCAGAGCCTGGGCGCCCCTTCTATTGCCACCGTGCCCAGCGGCTATCTGCCCGTGCCGGCTCCCATAACCTTGGACGACACCTCCCTGGCCAATTTGCCAGGCCCCCGGCTCTACTGCGAGGGCCTGGTCATTGTCGATGCCGACACCAGCGCCGAAACTCTCGACACGGCCTTGGAAGGGCTGCGCGGGGCCCGCTTGCTGATTGCCCCAGAACGACTCAAAGGGGCCCTGGCCAGCAAGTGCAATTTGCTCGAAACAAAGGCCATTTTCTACGCCGGCGAATTGTGGCATATAGAAGAGGATAGCGAATTATTGGCCGGCCGCTTCGACTACCTCGACGGCCAGGCCACCCTGGTGGTGCACGGCGAATTGACCATCGCCGCAGATATCGCCCCCGGCGTCTTGGCCGAGCGCCTGGCCAAGATCCACAATTTCGAGACCATTTCCTGCACCCCCGAACAAATGCCCGCCGTCCAGGCGCGCCTGGGGATTAACGAAGGCGAATTGATCGACTCGACCCAGGAGGAAGAGGAAGCCGAGGCCAGAGACGGCATCGGCAATGCCGGCCACCTCAAATTATAGACAGCTCTCAGCAACGGGTGCCCTGAAGGCTGCTCGTCCGCATCTGTCACCCCTTTAAACCACAGGGCCGAGATATCAGCCACAACCGATATCCCGGCCCTTTCCATTGGCCCGGAACAGATTGCGCCCGGCGAGGGTGATAGTTTCAACCGTCTGTCCCGCAGCTACATTGAGGTTATCGAAGTCGGCCTGATCGTAACCGTCTGTCCGCGATCCCATATGATCGCATCTTGGATGACTTCTCCGAGATACACGTCTTGGAAGCGATACCGGTGGCTTAATGCTGAAGAAATGCGCAGGCTCTCCCAAGGGCAAATCTCGAAATCCATAAGAGCTTGGCTCTTCTTGTAGGGCCACCGGTATGCCGCTAAATGGCGCCCGGTTCGGTTGTCGATCTGGATGACTGTTGCAGCCATCCCATCCCGGTCGCTGAGATGGCGATTCCCTGCCTGACCTCTCTGTAGATCTATCCCAATGAACTCCTCGATCTGGCGAGTGTACTCCGACCAGTCGCCGGCTGAATTCTCGATCTTCAGCTTCTGCAACTCCATTCCGTCGAAAAGTGCATCCGTCCACTCGCAGTAGAGCTCGCTGAACTGCACCAGTCCCTCGAAACCATGCAGACCGAGTCGATGTCCTATTGGTGTGTCACATTTGTAGCCGATATGCAAATCCAGCCAGTCTCTCCCCCTCAGATCGGCGACTCGCAGGAGGGCTGCTTTTAGGTCTTCCTGGCGAAAGTAGACGAGTCTAGGATTGAGCGGTTTAGTCAACTCTGAGACTTGTCGGATATACGAGACGACCTCGTCAAAAGTAGCATCCTGTTTGAGTAGATCCGTGACGCTCATTTGGAAGAGAAGTCCGTCGAGAACCGCGATGGTCTGACTCTGCGAGCACCAGTCCACAAAGCGTGCCCACTTTGCCAGCCCTCTCTCGATTAACTCTTCCACAGACAGATCACGCCCATCTCCCTCCTTCTGCACCCGAATGGGATGGGGCCTCTCGCCTTCCCACCAGTAGCGGTAGGATGCATTCGCATGTTGCAGTCCCAGAGCAATTGATGTGGCGGTTGTCGACTTACCAGAGCCCATAAGGCCCTCAGTCACAATCAGGCGGGCGTTAATAGACACCTCCTCTCAGGAAGAAGAACAGCAATTTAGAAATTGGGCTTTTTGGGTACTCCTTGTTTCTTATCTCTTGTTTTCAAACCTCTTTTTTAAATCGTCCACCCCACAATTTGAAAGGCAGGGATTATTCTGAATAGCCAAAGAGCCAACCTTCTTTAAACCGGTTATCGCCTGAAGGGAGCTTAGTTTTGGATTGTTATAAATCCTCAACTCCCCGCCTATGGCTTCGAGCGATTCAAGGCCCTTGAGACTGGTGAGCTGGTCATTGTAGGCTATTTCTAAATCGCCTCGAATTTCTCTGAGATTGCCAAGTCCGCGAAAATCGACCAGGCTCGATAACTCATTCAGATCGAGGCCCCCCTCTATTCTGTCTATCCCCTCGAGGCCGCTGAGGGATTGCAGGATGGGGTTTACCTGGATGGTCAGATTTTTTATTTCGACCAGGTTGTTGAGACCATTGAGGTCCGTCAGATTAGGATTGCTTTGTATGCGCAAACTGGTGTTGACGGCGGTAAGCCCTGCCAACCCCGACAACTGGTGCAGGGCTGTATTTCGTATGTGAAAGACGCCGACCCTTTGCAGGTTTTCCAGACCGCGAAGAGTGGCTAAGGAGGGATTGCCACAAAAATCCAATCGGCCCACAACTTCTTTTAATCCTTCAAGCCCTTTGAGGTCGGCAAGATGGGGATTGTGCCTGATTCGTAAATCCCCGTTGACTTGTGTCAGCAAGCCAAGCCAGGATAAATCTCTCAGACTGTTCCTCCAGAAAATCTGAATATCGCCCTGAAACGCGCCTTGGTGAGCACCGCCGTCGTAATTATGGGACGGTTTATAGGCTCCTCTGAAGAGAAACTGTAAAATCCTATGGGTGGCTTTTTCCCACGGCTCAGTTGATTTATTAACAGCTATCTTTCTCAGATTCAGGCCAGGGAAAATGTCATCAACAATCCGTCGATAATCTGTATAAAGCCTTTGCACGCCATCCACTCCAGACAGACCCCGTTTTAGGCAGTATTGACTCTTTGTTTTCCTTCGTACCTGTTGGTCCCCCCAACGTTTTCCTCTTGCAGAAAAAACGCTGGCGAATTCTTGGCAGAGATCTTGGGTGTGACAATAGACCAACGCAGGGTTTGCCGGTTTGGTTATGTCGACGATCTGTTCGACATGGTTCACAATCTCATCCCGCCCCGCATCGAGGAAGAGCATCTCGTCGATATTGAAGTGGAAAAGCTGTCCATCCAATACCACAACCTCATCTTGTTCGAGGACAGCAGCGACCAGGGCGGACCATTTTTCGCAGCTCCTATTTATGTATTCCGCCACAGACCGGACCTTTTCGACCTTTGTCGGGTGCGGGCGCTCGTTTTCGCGGACAGAGCGGGAGGCGATTTGGTTTTCTAAGTAGACGCGGCTGATCAGCTCGGCCGTCGTCGACTTGCCGGCCCCCATAAACCCATCGACAATTACAATCTTTGATTTGTTCATTGAGACGCCCGGTAATTTTGCCGCTGATGCGGAGTAGATGCATTGTACCTCAACGGGTATCTACCAGGCTATAGCCGACCTTTCTCGAAGTGTTTACCTAATTGAGCCTTGGTCATAATTCAGGTTAGCCGCTTATGGGCGGACGTGAGGGGGATGGGACAGCTGACGCTCATTCTCGCGCTGCGCGCTCCGAGGCCATTTCGGCCCGCCCGGCTGCGCCGGGCACCCGGGCCGAATGGAATCCGCTTACAGCCATCCCACCCCCCTCACTTATCGATATAAACACTGGAAAAACAGAAACAGTAATTATGACCATGTTCACCTAATTGGCGGAGGCGCTGCTACACCGTCGCTGTATACATAGACCCAAATGAGCTTTGGCGGATTAGCTTCAGCAAACTTTAGGTGGGTGCCTGTCTAAAATTATAAAATATAATTTTAAGTCAATAAGCTATTTTTTAACAATATGTTATGAAAATTTCGTATTTGACATTTTGTGAAAAATTGGCTATGTTTGTACTAACAAAATTGGGGGCTACAGATGTTTATCTGCAGCCCCCAATTTTATTGTAAATACCATATAAGCCGTCAGTTAATAGAATAGAGAGTATCTAAGAACCGATACATAGGCCCCAAAATTCCCGTAGACTGATACCCCAAAATTCGGTTTGCTGGCTGGCCCAAATTAAAAAACGATCTATCCGAAAAAAACTATTTCTTGTTAAGTATTTTTGTAAAAGGTCGCTACCTATATGGCCCAATTTGCACGGGGGTTCCACATTCGTTGGAACCAAAAGTAACGTCGGGTTCAGAATCATTTTATGATTTTACGATCCGTCCCACTTGGTCCATTCACCGTACCTGGGGCACGAAGGCGACTCTACAGACGAGTTCATCACCCGACTGCGCCCACTCCAACGCCGCGTCGTGTTCGGCCAGTATTTGCCCATGGTCGCGACGGTCTCGACATCGTATTCGATCTTCCATTCTTCATATTCGAGGAAGGTGCGCTTCCACAGGACGTTCAGGTTGAGTGGCGGCGCTTGCGGGAATTCCTCTGCCTCAAGCGACTGGAACAGCTCGCGTCGCAATTCCTCTCTAGAGTTCATAAATTCAAGCACCTCATTTCGTCTCGGCCCGCCTAGACCAGAGCCTGGGCGCCCCTTCTATTGCCACCGTGCCCAGCGGCTATCTGCCCGTGCCGGCCCCCATAACCTTGGACGACACCTCCCTGGCCAATCTGCCCGGCCCCCGGCTCTACTGCGAGGGCCTGGTCATTGTCGATGCCGACACCAGCGCCGAAACTCTCGACACGGCCTTGGAAGGGCTGCGCGGGGCCCGCTTGCTGATTGCCCCAGAACGACTCAAAGGGGCCCTGGCCAGCAAGTGCAATTTACTCGATACCAAGGCCATTTTTTACAGCGGCGAATTGTGGCATATAGAAGAGGATAGCGAATTATTGGCCGGCCGCTTCGATTACCTCGACGGCCAGCCCACCCTGGTGGTACACGGCGAATTGACCATTGCCGCAGATATCGCCCCCGGCGTCTTGGCCGAGCGCCTGGCCAAGATCCACAATTTCGAGACCATCGCCTGCACCCCCGAACAAATGCCCGCCGTCCAGGCGCGCCTGGGGATTAACGAAGGCGAGCTGATCGACTCGACCCAGGAGGAAGAAGAAGCCGAGGGCAACGACGGCATCGGCAATGCCGGCCATCTCAAATTATAGGCAGCTCTCAGCGACGGGTGCCCTGAAGGCTGCTCGTCCGCATCTGTCCCCCCCTTTAAACCACAGGGCCGAGATATCAGCCACAACCGATATCTCGGCCCTTTTCCATTGGCGGCGATTAGCCCCGAGGCACAGTATCCATCCAGGGCCGAACGCCCCCTTGGCAACCGTTGGCGGTATATCCTATATCTATATCAGCTTCAGGCTCATCTCCGGGTACGCTGCATACCAATGCTGGTACCCGACGGACCGCATAATGCGCCGCAGAGGGTCATAAACCCCAGCCCCGCCGTACCCATACTCCGCTCCTAGCCGCACGTATTCTGCTGTCGCCAGATGAAACAGAACCTTGCCGATCCCGCGCCTTCGATATGAGGGCACCACGCGCATATTGTGGGGCCCGCCTGGAGGCGCCATTATCTCCGGCTGGCCGCTCCGGCACGGAGTGTGGCCTGTCCACCCGACCAATTGACCATCGCACAAGGCGACAAAAAAGAACTCCGTGTCGCTTTCGTCGATATCGGGCGGCTGTCCGGTATCCTGCCGCCGCAATCCCTGGACCTCCGGCAATGTGCACTGCCTGAGGGTGATACCCTCTCCCCGCAGGCGCTCAATCTCCCGATGCATCTCCTCTCCGACTTTGAAGTCTTTGATGGGGCCTCCCATCCAGATTATGTGGCCCGGATCAGGGCGTGTTCCCAGATCCTCTTGGTCGACGATACGTACCCACTTCTCGGCACAGGCAAACCCCGCGTTGAGCGCAGCGATATGCAGAGGCGACTCCGCCTCAAGCGCGCCGCTGGCCCCCAGAACAGCCTTCTTCATCCCCATATCACAAAGACGACTCAGCATCCGGTCCAAGAGAGCCTCCGCAACACCCATGCCCTTGCTGTCATGGCCCATAAACCCCGAACGTATGTATCCTGTCTCCTCTTCCTCCTTTATCGCCGCCAAGATAACGCCGCAAACTCTTTCGGCCTCCACCGCAAGGAGTATCGTTTCTGGAGAGACCTCTCCGCCCCAGTGCGAGAGTTGGCGCCCCCCTAAAGCCCCCTCAATCTGGTCGACAAAAGTATCGCGCCCAACGGATGGCGTTTTTGGATGCTCATACCCATCGGGGCGGACCAGGTATGGTCGCCCGTGGTAAAGCTGCCACCAAAAGGCGGCACAATCGTTCAGTCTATCCTCGCTGTATTTGGTCACTTGCATTCTGTTTCAAGCCTCCGGTCAGGTTTTGATTTTGCTTTTCTTACCACAATATGGTCTTTATGCTGCATCAGAATTCCTCCTTATTTCGTCTCGGCCCAATTCAAAATGGCCCGCAAATGGTTGGTGAGACAGCCCCGAAGTTCTTCGGGCTGTCTGAGATTCACATTGAAATGGCATTGGTCAATTGTCTCGGACAGGATGCAGAGAGGCCTGGCCAGTAACAGCGCTTGGCGCAGGCGCTCTGGCGATTCGTATTCCGCCCACAGAGCCAGATATTCCTCTTCCGGTATCGACTGCATCTCAGAGTCCTGAATAAATCCCCAGGCATCCAAGAAAGGATGCGTCACCCGGCCCTGGCCCCAGTCGAAAAACATATAGGCCCCATCCCGATGGGCGACATTGCCCGGATGCAAATCCCCGTGTCCCAGGGTATTGGGCAGATTATACCCGGCAAGCTCCCGCGCTATGTCCCGAAAGCGCGGCAGGGCTCTGCGCACACCTTCCAATTCTTCTTTGCCCAGGCCGGCGGTCGCCTCATCGAGCTGGACGATCGCTTCAATCCCCGGCTCCAGTTTGTCCAGGCGCCGATCAGCGCAGCCCAGACGCAACAGCTTGTCCACATGCCCAATAGCCTGTCGCTGAAGCCGGCCAAATGCAAGCAACGCCTCCTTCTTCATGTCCTCTGTGGCCGCCCGAATCGGGTACCCTAGATCGGGCAACAGCATCCATCGGCGTTGAGCATGGACACGGATGGGGGCCGGAACAAATTCGGGGAATTCCGCGGCCAAATAGCCGGTCAACCGGGGCTCGTCCACCAGCATGGGCAAGAACGACGAAGCCTTCATATAGAATTCGCCGGCGGAGGTTTGTGCGTGTATCGTATTGGCCAGACCGTGTCGATAAAACCCCCAGACCGGCTGCAACAACCTGCAGCCCATTTCATCCAACTGTCGCAGCAACCACGCCTCCGCCTCATCGGCCCACCCCGGACAACTCCAGGGCGACCGCCGATCCGGCTCGGCCACCCCCTCGACCTCCTTCAAGCATTGTTCAGCCAACCCTTTATGTTCTGGGACGGCGAAGTCCAGTTGCTCTATATCGGCCCTGTAGCACCAGCGGCCATCGGTCGTGACCGGCTCATCTCCACGATGCTCAAAATGACAGATCAGCTCCCAGTGCTCTGCCCCATCCTGGACATAACTCAAGCACTCAAGACCCGATACTCCATCAGCCAACAGTCGGCGCACCTCCTGGGTCAGCGACTCCATATCGCGCCAGCCGAATCGTTCGTCCGAATCTACGCAGACTAAGTGCCAACCGTCCTCTTTCTGTATCAGCAGCAAACGGGGCCGGGTGGGATGTAGCAGCAGAATGTGGAATCGCGTGCGAATAGCCAAGTCGACTTTGCGGCCCCAGTAAGCACCCATTTTATCGCGCCACTTCGATAGCGTCTGACGAATTTCCGGCAAACTGTCTTGGCCATAGGAGAGATGGTCGAGAAATTCAATCATATCTTCCATCTTCGCCCCGGCGGCAATCCCTTGAATAAGATTGAAAGCGACCAGGCTTGTAGGAGGCCCGTCTATTTCGTCCCTGTGAAATTGGTGGATCAGCGTGTCAATAAGGACCATCTTTCGACCGGCTTGGCCGACCCGCGGGAACGCCTTCACGAAGGTCTCGTAAAAGGCTTTCTCAACCGCAATCTCAAAACTCAATCCCAGGTGGTGGTAGGTCGCCTGGAATTGCGCCCAAGTGATAGTCCACCCACAGGCGGGGCATGTAAGCACCTCACGGTTGTCGGCGGCTTGCCCCCAAGCCGCCAAACACGCCGGGCATTCGTATTGGCCTTCTATGGCCGCAGCGACGGTCAATATGCTTTGGCATCGAGCCAGCAGGGCAATGCCCACTTCGTCTAGCAAATCCGTATCATGGATGCCGCCAGCATCCATACGATACAATTCGGCGATTTTTATTTTCGCCACCCGGGGCACCCAGGCGGGTAGACCCTGCTCGTCTAAATAGGATATTCTGTCTTTCACTGCTCTTCCTTTCTTTTAGAAAATCAAAAAAGGCCACGCACCCCATGGGTGTCGTGGCCTTCGTCAAATAATCGCTGTAGTCGTCTAGAGGACGAGGTCGCAGCTATCAGCCAGTACACATTTGGGCATACAAAAAGTCCTTCGCTTGGTGGCGAAGGGGCTGATACCAGCAGCTACGAGTAGCAGGCAGACAAATGCAAGGACGCTGGGCTCTCCTCTCTGTTAGAGGCTCGCCCCGGAACCAAACCTGCCTGAAACCCGCTAAACTATGTGCCAGCCCCTCCTCAGGGCTGGGGTTTCACTTGGAACATACCCACCTGCATTGTTTATCAATCCTGTAAAATACTGCCTCTGGACATAGGGTCGGCTATCCGTTTAACAGTCACAAGCACAAATTACAACTGAATACGAATATAACCAGCCCCTTCAGACATCGCCCCTCAATGGATATCGCGCCGCCGTTAGTCTTGCAAGCTACCGGTCCCGCCGGCAATAATACACCGCCCGCCCTTTGGTACCGCGCAGTACCTCGACGGCAAAATGGGCTTCCAACAAAGGCAGCACCGGCGCATCGAGGCGATAGCATAGTAGCAGGCAGCGCACATTGGTTGCCGCCGCCGCCTGCTCCAGAAAGGCCGGCAAGGGACCAAAATCGGCGTTGTTGCGGCCGTCTTCCCCCGGATGCGAATAGGGCGGGTCGGTGACCAGGGCGACCTCCTCTTGCAAAAATGCCAGCCGCTGGCCAATGCAGGTGGCGTCCTGGCTGAACAACTCCACCTCCATATCGATCCCCTTGGCGTGCTCAAACATCAGCCGGCAGCGCTGCTGGGCGAACTCCTTTACCTCGACATCCTCGGTGGCAAACGATTCGATAGCGTAGAGCCGCTCCTCCAACGCCTTGGCGTCATTGAGCCACTGCATATTGCGCCAGCTCGAATCCATCGCCAACGGGCTCAGGTCCGAGCCGATAATCTTGTCCAATTGCTCATTAAACAGCAGATAGGCCGTATGTAACAAAACGCCATTGCCGCAAAAGGGATCGTATACCGTGGTAATGCCCTTTTCGGCGGCGAATAATTCGTTGAGCATGCGGTGGGCCAGACGCGAGGAAAACCGGGCCGTTCCTATCGACGGGGCGTGGTAGAGGGTCTTGCCGACCTCGATATATTTGTAGGTCACCGGGCCCTGGGGCAAATTGAAGCCCCGGCCCCGACTGGTGAATCGCTTCATGGTATCAAACCAATTGTGGGGTGAAGATATCCGGCGGACGGCCTTTCGCTACAGGCGGGAAACATCCGGCCATTTTGAAGTCAAGCAGCAAAACCTCGGGGTCTATACTTGGACGTCCGGGGCATTATCGGACACTGGGAAGCTTTATCGAGGAGTTCGCTCCTTCCCATACAGACGGTTCGGACTCGTCCAATAGGCCACCATTATATGCCACCCGTAGGTGCACAATCAGGGCGATATTATTGTTTTTCCAGCGCTCGAGCACATTCGGGGTGAGGAGCCCGTTTATGTTTTCAGGATCTACGCGGTTTTGTGTGGGTTGATATCGGCATTTCTGGGTAGTGGTGGAAGAAAAGCGGCAACGATTTTCAGCTTGAGATAGTCTTCATCTCGATAGCCATAGGCCCTTCGTTGTAGGACCCGAATTTTGTTGTTGATCCCTTCGACCAATCCAAGGCTGACTTTATTGTCTGGGTGACAATAGGAGGCAATGCCCTCCCAATGGGCTTCAATCAATTCGGCAAATTTCCGATAGGGCTCCAACCGCTGCCATTTCAGGCTGTCTTTCCAACGCTCGAAAAAAGCGCGTGCGCCCCGTTCGGTGCGGTAGTCCCAGAGTTGCCCAAAGCGTTCCTTGAGGACATAGGCCGTGTTCAGACGCCGGTTGGCCTGGAGCAATTTTTTCAGCGCGGGTCTTCCATCCAGATTCAAATTTTCGCGTCGAGAGAGCAAGGTATACCGCTGGCCTTTGATGTATCGCCTATCCTTGCCAGTGAGTCGTTTATACTCACGGCGTCGGACTTCATCCAAAGCCTTTGAGAGATGACGCATGATATGGAATTTGTCGAAAATGATGCGGGCCCTGGGCGCGTTCTTTCGTACCGAATTTCTAAACGCCTTCCACATATCCATAGCCGCCAACTCAATACGGGCGCTCTTTTTTTCGCCCACCGCCTGGAAAAACAAGTCAATATCAGCCTCTTTACGGCCTTGGCCCCCTACCCAAATAGGACGCCCTCGTTCCAGATCGCTGACGATGACCCGGTAGTTATGTCCTTTGCGGATGGCGATCTCATCAATGCCAATAGCCCGGGGGGCAGGCTGTCCTGCCAACTCGATTTGTTTTTGCATGTAAAGCGTGTCCAGCGCTTTCACCGTGCTGTGGTGCAAGCGTTCCATCTCGGCGACACGTTGGTTGGGCATATCCCGGCACAATCTGCCCACATGCCTAGCAAAGCGTTGCGTATAGCGCGGATTCTTTGCCAACCAGTCAAGATGTTCTACATGCACGCCGTGGCACCTTGGACAATGAACCCGCCAGCGTTTGAATTCCAGATAGATGCGCCAGCCGGCCACCGAGAGATCCCGTATTCGCAGGACCTTTTGGTCATAACGGCCCCGGCAACGATGCCCACACTGCAAACAGGTAGCTGTTTTTTTCGCCGCTTGAGTTGGATGACGCAAGCATACCGGTCACCAAACACACCCATCAATTTCGACGAGGGAGTAAAACCGGGAAAGGCAAAGAGGGATCGGATCGACGTAGGAGTTTCCATCGCGTTTACCTAACTGAAAAATAAAACCGTTTCTTCCTGTCACACTATGGGTAAATCTACTACTATTTCAGGATAATGCATTGACTCATTACGGGTTTTTACCCACACGTTTCCGCGTAGACCCATATAAATTTACTGACGAGCACGCCGTTTTTAGTTGGTATGCCAACGTAACGGAACATTAATAGTTCTTATGAAAATGAGATAAACTATTCACCACAGACCTGTTTGATCCTATATCCTATTCCCGTCGCAGAGCCTGCACCGGATTGCGCAATGCTCTGCGCAACGCCTGACCACCCACCGTCAGCCAGGCGATGAGCAGGACGGCGATGCCACTGGCAAAAAAAACGAATAAGCTCGGATTTTGCCTGTAGGCAAATTGGTCCAACCAGCGATCCGTGATCCAATAAACGACAGGCCAGGCGACGAGATTCGCCTTGAGCACCAGGAAGGTGAATTCACCGGAAAATAGGATGACGATATCGTAGACGGAGGCCCCCAGCACCTTGCGCACACCGATTTCTCTGCTGCGGCGTTCGACCGTGTACACCCCCAGGGCAAAGACGCCCATGCAGGCGATGGCCACCGCCTGCAGCGAAGAGATGCCGAGGATATAAGCCAATCGCTCTTCGGCGCGGTACAATGATTATACTACGGAAAATTCACCTTGGATTATGAGCAAAATAGGATAAATATTAGTAACCGTTCACAGCCTTTGTGATTGACACAAGGTATCTCTTTTTCGAATCTTTCCCCATGCAAACGCCTTCTCCTACTCCAGCCTGCCCCGACTGCACAACGCTGCGCGCCGAAGTGGCCCTTCGGTATGTGTCAAGGGGTTTGAGACACTTTTGTGGATGAATTTAGTGAAGATTTTTCGGCGTTCGTCTCGGGCTCTTTGGGCGGATTAATCCATACGGCCTCCGGGAGGGGTTGGACGGTGGGTGGCCCGCCGACAAAACGGTCGGGCTGCTTGGCAAAAGCGGCATTGAGCACAGCTTGGCGCTGATCATGGACCGGTTGGTGGCGCCCTTGATGGACGGCCGCCGGGGTCAATAAGTCCAAGCCGGTGTGATAGTGGTCTTCGTTATACCAGCGGAAAAAAGATCGGCTCCAGGCCCGGGCATCGGCCAGTGAGCCAAAGCGGTCGGGAAAACCGGGTCGGTATTTAAGGGTTTTGAAATGGGCTTCCGAATAGGGATTGTCATCACACACCTGGGGCCTGGAGTGACTTTTGACCACCCCCAAATCGACCAATAACTCGGCCATCGACTTGGCCGTCATGGGCGCGCCCCGGTCGGCATGGAGGGTGAGTTGCTCGGGAGCAATTTTCTGCCGTTGGCACGTCGTGTTGATCAACACTTGAGCTAATTCGGCCGTTTCTCGGGGGGCCACCATCCAGCCCACGACATAGCGGGCAAATAAATCGAGGACGACATATAAATAGAAGTAGACCCCTTTGGCCGGCCCCCGTAGTTTGCTGATGTCCCAGGTCCACACTTGATTGGGCGCCGTGGCCATCAGCTCAGGTTTGGTGTAGGCGGGATGCCGGCGCTGATGGCGCCGCTCTTTGACTTGGGCAAAGGCGTCGAGGATGCGATACATGGTACGCCAGGAGCACAGATAGCGGCCTTCATCCAGCAACCGTGCCCAGACCTGTCGGGGGGCTTGGTCACAAAAGCGGGGCCTATTCAGCAGATCCCGTACTTCAAGTTGCTGCGCCTCATTCAGGGCCCGGGGGGGCCTGGGCCGTAGGCTTGGTGGCGAGGACACCCCGGGCCTCTGCCCTCGATACCAGCTGCTGCGCGGTATCGTTATCACCTGGCAAGCCCGGGTAGCGCCTACCTGAGACGCCAAGGCGTGAGCGTGGTCCATCATTTCTCGTCGGCCGGCGGGGTCTCGGCGACGGGTAGTCCAAAGAGGGTGCAGAGTTTTTTTTGCACCTCGATGATGGTTTCGGCCTGGGCTAATTGGGCCTGCAGCCGCTCATTGTGCCGCTTGAGCCGCGCCATTTCTCGGGCCTGGGGATCGGCTTTTTGGCCACGTTTCTTCGTGCCTAACTCGCCTTGATCGCGCTGGCGACGCCAGGTGGTCAGATGCGAGGAGTAGAGCCCTTCGCGGCGCAGCAGCGCCCCCAGTTGGCCCGACCCACGACAGGCATCGGCTTCTTGAAGAATCCGTTGCTTATACGAGGCACTAAACGTGCGCCGTTGGGCCTTGGGCTCGACTTCCGTCGGATCGGAGACCACGGGAGGAACCGCACCGTTGGAGGGATTGAGGGAGGACGGCGTCATGAGAAATTGACTCCTTTGCCCTGGGAAAACTACACTAATCTAAACAAGCAAAATGTCTCAACCAATGATGCTGTTGCCGAATTCTACGCGGCGAAAGCGGCCAGCGGTGATGTGCGGGTTTCGGCCCGTGGCTTTTCCTCCAGCCAATTGAAGACCCGTCTCAAATTCATTGCGGCGGCCGTAGCGACATGCTGGAAATGGACTTTCGCCCGGCCGCGATACCGGGTCCGTCGCATACCCAACCCGCCCACCGCTTGGGAGAGCGTCCCTTCGATCCCGGCTCGAGCCTTATAGCGCTCTTTGAAAGGGTCCTCCTGCTGGGCCTGGCGCGTGGCTTGGACGGCTTCATGCTCGGCCTGGGGTTGCAGACTTAAACTGCGGCCTACCGTACTGTGGGTACACTGGGCACGGACCGGACAGGCCGTACAGCTTTGGGCGGGGAAAAGGACCCGGATCACGGGGTGCTCGTGCCGATCTCGAGCCCACTGCCAGTAGCGATTGGTGTGGCCTTGGGGGCAGGTCACCCTTTCCTGGGCCCAATCGATGTGGAAATGGGTCAGGTCAAAGCCTTGATCGGCTTCGGCTTGCCAACTGGTATCGGGTCGG
>WLWD01005200.1_pt1 | contig 25541 bp, 12 predicted proteins | sample 6712731 | NCBI WGS metagenome assembly WLWD01 (sample SAMN12718690, study PRJNA576275) | sponge metagenome | isolation source: marine sponge | host: Mycale hentscheli | place: New Zealand: South Island, Marlborough, Capsize Point | collected 2014-11-01 | reverse complement strand
CAAACTTGGGGTTGATTACGGTAACATGATTATGATTATGATTACGATTACAGTATGATTACGAAACATTGATTACGATTATGATTACACAGTCAAATATACGATTATGATTATGATTACGATTACAGTGTGTTGATTACGATTATGATTACGATTACAATGTCAAAAATTAATGATTGTTGCAACGAAGAAACATAAGTTTTTTAACAAATGTTGTGCTTTCTAGCATTCAGTAAGCAGCTAGCTCTCAAGGCATTCAGAGCCAGTCATGAATGATAAAATGATCCACCTCCCCACCATACACACACACACACATACATACACACACACAAGCACAGTTAGACAAGCTCTCCCTTGTAGACTATTAGGTGTCAATAGAACACTAATCAACACTGTAAAAAGTGGTATTAGTTAAAAACTGCTGTGTCACAACTAATTATAGCAAACACTTGCTGTTCTACTTCACTGCTAATATTACCAGTAAGTTCTATGGGTTTGATTACAAAAATATGATTATGATTACGATTACGATTACACCCACAATTAGTCACATGATTTTGATTATGATTACGATTACGCAAAACCTTGTAATCGATTGTAATCGATTACGATTGTAATCATAATCAACCCCAACTCTGGTTGACGTCACATAGTATACCGCAAGCTTGCTGGAATGTGATAATTAAGCACCCTTTTTGGGGTGCTGCTGAACATGTTGTTGTATTGTATGTTCCCAGACCCTTTCCTTCCGCGCGTAGCGGTTACAGTTGGTAAAGGGTCTGGCTACGCGAGACTAGTCAACACTATTTCTCATACAGTAAAGCTTAGTTAAAGAGACATCAACTGTTGAATATATTATTGTATATATTAATTTCAAAAGAAAAATGGCTTATAGTTTTCATTAAAAAATTCCTCACTAGCAAGTACAATACAGTTATGGTGCAACAATGAAGACCACAGAAATTTGATTCAGTGGCTAATGGGCTTATTAGAAACTGCAAAACAAAAATGAGAGAAGGGTACTAACATACTTGCCCTATGCTACTTGAGGCACTACTGAAGAAATACCAGTCTTTGAATTGACCAATACGGTTGTTCAGTTTTACACCGCTTTAGTCTAGTGCGGACAGCAACAGAGTACACTATAAGCGTACCAGTTGTGTTTTCACTCACCGTGATAAAAATCCATGAACGCCAGTAAGAGCAGAACCAGAAGAGGAGATACACAGGCGTATTATCACTCTTGCTGTAGAGAACTTCTGTGGTATTAGCAACCCTTTACCATTTCTGATCTGGTGTTTTAAAATTAAACCCTTTACCAATTTCGAGTTTGAAACCTAGCACTATCGACCTTTTACCTCAGTAATCAGGAGTGTTATAGAAGAGGTGGTGGTAAAGGGTATCAACACAATATGCGTGCCGTACACGCGGTGGTGGGCACAGTGAAGATTAAGCTAATTTCTGCCTTGTGTGATCTTACTAGACTGATTTACAGGCTGCGACAGCAAGTAGAGAGCGCGGTGTTGTTCAATTTTATTGAGTAAGTATGAAAACGTTAATTAGTGATATCTAGGTGATTCTTTTAAGTGTTATTGGATCTGTGGATGTAGGATTGTAATTTGTAGAAGTCATTGATCACCAATACTAGTGTTTGAAGTATTACCGTTGAGTTCACTACCTTGTTTCTTTGTTAATGCAGGAATGAACTAAAGAGGTTGCAGAGATGAACTTGAGATATTGCAGAGATGGAGCCAAAGTTCAGGAACTGTTGACTGATGCATCATTTTTTTCATTTATTTGTACATGGTCATAATTATTTATTCATATTCTGGTAACAATGGATACATTTTGAGTTGCACAAAAAGTGCAGTTTAACTTCAGGATTGCTGCAGGAAAGGTGTGTGAAGAATAGTTGCTTTGTGTAGGAAAGGTGCATAAAAAGTGCAGTTTTTGAGTACAGGAAATCTAAAGGAAAGCTGCACATTTTCGCACAGACAGCTACCTAGAATGTACAGGAATAGTTCAGTTTTTATTCAGGAAATGTGAAGGAAATGTGATATGATATATGCAGTACAAACCATATGGCATGTAAAGGAAATAGTGCAGTTTATGTCAAGGATATGTTCAGGAAATAGTGAAGGAAAGTACGCCCTATACAGTACCTGAAATGGTTACCACCAGCTCATCTGTCCTGAAGTTGGAAATGTGAAGGACATGTGATCTGTGAGATAGCTATACTTAACCTTTCCTATAGCAGGAAATTCCACTTTTCTTCCAGTGTATGAGGCAGCATCCGAGGGGGTTGAAGATATTCATGTTGTGGCTTACAATACTTTTTGTCGGTTGTGGAAGTCACTGCTACCAGACATTATAATGATGCGTCCCATGTCAGATCTCTGTTGGCAGTGCAAGCAAAACAGTCACCTCATCTTACGTTCGGCAAATTGTACAGACATTGAAAAACATCAAACTTTGCAGAAAGTTTTGGACCATCTTCAAGTTGTTGCTGCTGAACGATCACTGTACTGGAAATTTGTGAAAGACTGTGCTACTTCACTCCGCTCAGAGTTCACTTCGAATGGCTTGTTTCAACCTCCACCTTTGTCTTGCAGAATCCCAGAGAATTCAAAAACAATACAGGTCCACTATTCCTTCGACTATGCGCAAATGGTATGTGGTTAATACATTATCACACTGTTGAAAATAGGGTGTCAGGGAAACAAAATTTTAATGAATTTTATTAATTTTCAGGTTCATTATCCGTCTAGTCCACTGCAACCAGGCCCCATGTACTTCCTTGTTCCAAGAAAATGCAGCGTTTTTGGCATTCATTGCGAAGGAGTTCCCAGACAAGTGAATTACTTGACAGATGAAGTGTTTGATTGTGGTAAGGGAGCAAACATTGTCGTCAGTCAGTTGCACCATTTTTTTGAGAATCATGGGTTTGGAGAAAATGAAGTTTGTTTGCACGCAGACAACTGCTGCGGACAAAATAAGAACAACATCTTGGTGCAGTATCTGTTGTGGAGAACTCTAACCAATAGGCATACCAAAATTTTGCTCTCCTTCCTCATAGTTGAACACACTAAGTTCTCACCAGACTGGTGTTTCGGGCTACTGAAACAAAAATACAGAAAGACTGACATCGGTAGCCTTGATTCGCTAGGGAAGTGTGTTGATGCTTCTGCTGGTTGTAACCACACCCAGTTTGTTGGGATGTCAGATGGAACTTTGATTGTTTCCATATTTGACTGGTCGTCCTATTTTGCCGTGCACTTCAGGCGACTACTTGAGATCACGAATTATCAACACTTCCACTTTGACTCCTCTTGTCCAGGTGTTGTTCATGTTCAGGAACGTTGCGACTCTAAGAAAATTAGAATTTCACTTCTGAAGGATGATTGGATTTCACCTCCATCAACATTACCACAGCAGATTTTTCCAAAAGGATAGTTGCAAGAGAGAGAGTGGTACCTGTGTTTGGGTCTCCCAAACACCAAACTAATTATTATCTTTGAATTCATTAACATTACTTTTTTTTTTCTATTTAACTCACACCAGCGTGCGTTTTTTAGAATCATTCTGTCACATGTACTGATTTTGAATGAATGAGTTTTCTGTAGACTGAATCTCTGTGAATCCTGTGTGTTGAGAGTGCTAGTAGCGGTAGCTAGTGTGTCACCCTCCTGCATTTTAGTTGAAGAGCAGTTGAGGATCTACTCACATAGGAAACTAATAAAGTCACACACACCTAAAACAAGGCTAGTCTGTGTGTGTGTCCTCTGACTAGCAGAGTGGTCCTTCAGAAGGAAATAATATTTGCTGCTTGTGGACTTAAACCCCACAAACATTTGGTCCTTCGAGCCGGATCTGGCATTAGTGAAGGGGAGGAGTGAGCCAGCGTTTTAGCGGAGCTGTTGAAGGAGAAGAAAGAAAGTCACAAACAACTGTGGAACTGTACAAGTTACTGCAGAAAGTGGCTACAAGACGAAATCACGTGCTAAGCAGTGGAGCTGTACAAGTTTATCGCAGCAAGCAGTGGAAAGGCAGAATTAAAAACCTGCTACTGAAAGAAAGTGGAAATAGTTATTTGAAATTGGAAATAGTAATAGCAATTCTACTGAGCTAATTAACACCGCAATTGCAATTGAAATTATTTCTGTACAAGAAGTAATAAGAAAAAGAAAGATAATGACTGACAGCAATACACTCAAAGGAAAAAGATCAACTTGCAGAGCCAAAATCACCAAAGCAGTTAAGTATGGAATGAAATTGGTTGCTGAAGATTTGACAACAATCAAAACAAAGGAATTGGAAGCAAAAATAGAAATTATCAAAAGAGCGTTGGAAGAGCAGAGTGAAATGCACCAAGTTTATGTGGGTGCATTACAATTGGAAGGAAAATCAGCTGCTGAAATTGAAGGAGAAAATGAAGGGAATGAAGCATTAGAAGAAGCTCATGATGGAGAGCTGGAAAAGCTAGAAGAGTATGCAGTCTTGGGAAACCTGTGTCAAAGGAATAGCAAGATACAGAAGAGTTCATCACTCTGGCTGAAAACCAGCATCAGTGGATCAGCAACATTTAGCGTTGATGGTAATGCTCGTCGAGAAGAGTTGGAGGCATTGATTGGAGACATGACTCCATATAAAGCCAATGCCTACATTGGAGGACAGCTGCACAGAGCTGAGCAGCTGCATGAAGAGCTGTCTACTAAATTGTTTGCCACAGCAGAAAAAACAGTGGCAACAACAACAGAAACTGTGCCAAAAGTTAGTGCTGTATCTGCTGCACCACCACCATACAAAATCAAGCCACAATTTTTCAGTGGGAATCCAAGAGAATTCCATGTATTCAAGGAAAGATTTACCGCCATCATGGATGTGCACAAAGAGGACTACTCAGACTCTGACAAACTGTGCATTTTAGCTGAGGCAATGGAGAATGCTGAAGCAAAGAAGATAGTGCTGGATTGTCATGCCAGTGGCTATGCAGCAGCAATGGTGGAGCTACAATCCAACTATGGAAGGAAAAGTGTCATTTTTCCACAATTGGTAGATGAGCTTGTGAAAAGCAACAAATATGATTATAGCAGGGAGAGCATGAAGATGATTATTGACAGGACACAGAGAGTGTTGGGGGAAATGGAGAAATTGAAAGCCAAAGATATTGAAATGCTAGCAGTGGCATTGGTGGTCAAGGATTTTGATGCAGAAGTGTTGAATGAATGGACAAAGCATCTTGGTTGTGATGACACATTGCCTAACCTCAAGACCCTCACATCCTTTGTGACTCCATTGTCACTGAATCTGCCAAAGAAAAGCAGAAGTGCTGCAGCACAGCAAGTCACCACAGCAGCACCACCAAAATTCCATGGAAAGCAGTACCACCAGCAGCATGTGCACCACAATGTTGAAGCAGCACCACAACAAGCAGCAACAACTAGTGCTGACTCAGCAAACAAAACTGACACACAAACAAAAAAATTGTGTCCTGTGTGTAAAGATGGGCAGCATCCCCTGTACAGATGCAAGAAATTCAAAGAGACAACAGTGAATCAAAGATGGCAATGGGTAAGGCAATACAAGTGTTGCCACAACTGCCTACACAACAGCCATGCAGTTGCCAACTGCACATCAACTTATGTTTGCAAGCATTGCAAACAAAAGCATAACTACTTACTACACAAAGAAGAGGAAATGAAGAAGAATGGCATATCACTCACTGTGGTGACAAAAGAAACAGCAGAAAGTGATGCCGTCAATGGTAGCATCAGCAGCAAGAATGTCACAACAACACTCGGAGCAGGATTCATACACACTGCCTTGGTGACACTGTCAGCAAAAAACAGGAAAATTACAGCTAGGGCTGCATTAGACAATTGTTCCACCCACTCTATTGTGTCCGAGTACATTGCCAGTTATTTGCAGCCTGAAAGGAAACCTGTGGACATTGTAATGAAAGGGACTGTTGCTGAGAGTAAAATATCACACTGGGCAACTTTGGATGTTTCAACTGTCCATCCGTCAGCTGTGTCAATTCCAGTTGGAGTTGCCATTGCTCCAACGTTGCCTGCTGCCACACCACCAGAAAAGCCACAAGAAGTAGCTAAACACAAGTTGCTGCAAGGACTGTCACTTGCCGATCCACAGTTTGGTGGTCAACTTGATGTCATTATAGGCACCAACGACTTGCCTCTTTTTTGGACTAGTGATGAGAAGAAATTTTGTGCCGAAGCTAGAATTACTGCCATAAACACCATCTTTGGATGGTCAGTATCTGGTCCAGCTGCATCAAGCAACAAAAATGAAGAAATGGTGTCATTGAAAGTGGAACTGACAGAAGATGAAGATGCAAAGCTGTTTCAAACAATGTATCAGCTGGAAAAGGTGCCCACAGCACTAAAATTGACACAAGAAGAAAAGTCAGCTGTGGAACAATTCAACAGCTCTGTCAAGCAAGGTGATGATGGCAGGTACTCCTGCAAATTGCCACAAGTAGCAGATCCACCAAGCCTTGGTGAGTCACAGAAAATGGCCAAGGCCAGATTCTTTCAAAATGAGAGAAAAATGGCAAAAATTGGAGCATTGGAACCATTCAATGATGAGCTCAACAGTTACATCACCATGAAGCATGCAGAGATTGTCCCACAAAATGAAATGGAAAGTGGAAAATTTTATTTACCTGTACAAGGTGTGCTGAAGCCTGACTCAACGTCAACAAAAACAAGACCAGTTTTTGATGGCTCAGCAAAGTCATCAAACGGAGTTGCTGTTAATGATTTGTTTTTGGTGGGCCCAAATCTCTACCCATTGATTGCTGATGTTCTGCTCAAATTCAGAAGCAACAAAGTCGCACTGACTGCAGACATCAGCAAGATGTATAGGGAGGTGGAGCTACATGCTGATGATCGAGAATACCACAGATTCTTTGTGAGAACAAGTGATGGAAAAATTGCCACAGCCAGAATGACAAGAGTCACTTTTGGAATCAGACCCTCACCATTTGTGGCTACCTCTGTCATCAGGTTGCATGCTGAAAGAAACAAAGACAAATTTCCACAAGCATGTGAAGAAGTGCTGCACTCATTCTATGTGGATGACTTTTTGTCAGGTGCTTCAACAGTTGATGAAGCAATACAATTGCAACAATCACTTTGTGAGCTGCTTGCTGCAGCAGGAATGACTCTAAAGAAGTGGAGATCATCATCAACAGAAATGCTGAAGTCAATACCACAGGAATTGGTTGAGAAAGAAGACAGAAAGTTGTTGGTGAGACATGATGCCCTGAAAACCCTTGGAATACATTGGGATGCCAGCATGGATTGCTTATTTGTGACCACTCCCACTTTGCCACAACATGGTGAGGTGACAAAGAGGGTGGTGGCTAGAGTAGTTGCTGGGGTATATGATGTTTTGGGGCTGGTTGCACCTTTCGTAATCACTGGAAAAATAATTTTGCAGTCTCTGTGGGAGAAGCAGGTTGGCTGGGATGATGTTGTGCCTGATCAAGTATTGTGTGAATGGAAAAAATGGTTGTGTGACATTAATGTGGTAAGGTGTCATCCCATTCACAGATACACTGGAGCAGTCAGTGATGTGGGTAAGGTTACATTGCATGGCTTTGCTGACAGCAGCTGTAAAGCATTTGCAGCAGCAGTATATGTCAGGATACAAGTCAGCGACGACACCACTGTGTCATGTGACCTGCTGTGTTCCAAAGCCAGGGTGTGTCCTCTAAAAGCTAGAACACTGCCTGAATTAGAATTAGAAGGTGCCAAACTAGTAGCTCAATTGCTTGCACACACTGCTGAAGTGCTTCACATCCCATTGACAAATTGTTTTTGTTGGTCAGACAGTATGATTGTGCTAGCATGGTTGCAGAAGCCACTCAGCAAACTCAAAGTATTTATTGCCAATAGAGTTGCATTAATCGATCAATTGTTGCCGCAGGTGAAATGGAAGCATGTGAAAAGTGATGACAATCCTGCTGATCTTCCCAGTAGGGGTGTGTCAGCAAATGATCTCATACAATCAAGGTTGTGGTGGCATGGCCCTGAATGGCTGCGTGAAAAAGAGGTGTGGCCTGATGTTATTGTGTCTATCCCTGATGACCATTTACCAGGTATTAAAAAAGAATCAACAGTGTTGGTTACCATGGCAACTACTGAGAGTTGCAAGCTATGGGAGCTGTATTCTTCCTATACAAAGTTGACCAGAATTGCAGCCTGGCTGCTAAGATTTGTCAATGCCTACAAACACAGGAAGCAAGCCCCATCCACTGTCCCACCCAATCCCACACACTTGCGTTTTGATGATTTGCAGTGTGCGAAGTATGCTCTAATTAGAGTGCAACAAAAGCAAAGCTTTCCTGCTGAATGGCTTTCATTGTCTAAAAAAGCTAAGTTGGCAAAGGGCTCACCCTTAGGGGGGCTGTGTGTCAGCATGGATACTGACAAACAAATTATTGTTGGCCATGGAAGAGTGGGAGAGAGACAGCTGATTCCACTAGCAGCAAAGCACAGGTTGACCAAATTGATGTTGGCGACATGTCACAACAACTACAAGCATGCAAGTGTTACCACACTAATTGTGACAGTCTATGGGAAAAGGGGGCACTTCACGCAAAAATTGAAATTGAGATATAGGCTCCAGAAGTAAGTCATAGGAAAAATTCTTTCTTTCTCCTATTTTTGTTTTTTGCAGAATTAGTCTTAGTGACCCTTACTCTAAGTCTACGCCAAATTTCAAATGCCGAAACAACTTAAAAGACCCCAAGCTTGCCGTGGAAAGACAAGCTACTTTTTATTCTCTCTCGTTCTCGAAGTACAATAAACGGGGAATGGGCGGAGTTTCAAACAAGCAGCTAAAAAAAACGGCATAGCTTTGAGAATAGTGCATGCAATCTACAGCTTACCTCTGGTTGAAAGTTTACCACTACATGGAGTAGAATAGCCAAGGATTCCGACAAGACAGGCTGTGAGACGCTCTGAAAGCAAAAAAGAACTCTACGCAAACTTCGTTAGTCGCCGTTAAAAATCGGCTGTACGATTTAATTGCGTATGCGGAGTACGCCGTTAAGTATACGGAAACATTATTTATACCGGAAGTGGAAATTCAATTTATGTTTTCTCGATTTCTAGTTCAATTGCTTTGCTGAATACAGCCCAGTTCAACTGCCAGTTTCTCTGCGCGTCGAAGGTTTTACCCTCCAGTATTTTAGCACTAAGTTGAGATAAATTGTAGCTTTTTACTAGCATAAAAAACTCAATTTTTTTGGTTTGAGTGAAGTGCCCCCTTTTCCCATAGACTGTCACAATTAGTATCATTGGAAATGAGTACTTTATCATTGGCATCAAGAATCAGCTAAAGTGGATTGCCAGAAATTGTGCGAAGTGCCAGCAAGTGAATTTAAATCCATTGGCACAACAAATGGGAATGCTGCCCCCTGTGAGAACAACATTGCAGCCACCATTCATGGTGACAGGAATTGATTTTGCTGGCCCAATTACATTAAGAGAGGGAGCCACAAGGAAGCCAGTATACTTCAAGTGTTACCTGTGTCTATTTGTATGTATGACAACCAGAGCCATGCATTTGGAGATATGCAAATCATTGAGTACAGATGACTTCATTGCTGCCCTTAAAAGATTTGCTAATAGAAGGGGCTGCCCAAGTGACATCTACAGTGATAATGGCAGCAACTTTGTAGGTGCATCAAATGAGATAAAGCAGTTACAGCAGGTGATGGCCAAATCACAGCAGCAGTTGACAATGTCACAAGACACACAACACATCAAATGGCATTTTTCACCACCCAGGGCACCACACTTTGGTGGGCTGTGGGAGGCTGGTGTCAAGGTAATGAAGAAGCTGATAAAAAAGATAGTGGCACCACACCCATTGAAGCTGGATGAGATGATCAATGTAATCACAGAAGTAGAAGCAATCATGAATAGCAGGCCACTTGTGGCAACTGACAGTGTGGAATCAGAGGATGGCTTGGTCATCACACCAGCTCACTTCTTGATACACAGGCCCTTCAAATCACCACCAACTCCAGCAACAACAACAGCCAAAATGTCATCATTAAGGAGATGGCAGCTGGTACAAAAACTGTGTCAAGAATACGAGACTGCCTGGAAGGCTGGTTACCTGCAGTCACTTCAATCAAGATGCAAGTGGAAAATAGAAAAGAAAAATCCACAAATCAATGAGATAGTCTATGTGAAGGATGAGACATTGATGAAAAACAACAGATGGCCATTGGCAAGGATTGTGAAAGTCTTTCCTGGAAAGGATGGAATGGTTAGGGCTGTGGAAGTAATCAGCAATGGAAATGTATACAAAAGAGCTGTGAACAGATTGATTCCACTGCATTTGGAACATGAAATTGAGAAATAAGGATAATTCACAAGTTTTGCATTTCCTGCCTGGCCCCCCAGTATGTTTGGGTCTCCCAAACACCAAACTAATTATTATCTTTGAATTCATTAACATTACTTTTTTTTTCTATTTAACTCACACCAGCGTGCGTTTTTTAGAATCATTCTGTCACATGTACTGATTTTGAATGAATGAGTTTTCTGTAGACTGAATCTCTGTGAATCCTGTTTGTTGAGAGTGCTAGTAGCGGTAGCTAGTGTGTCACCCTCCTGCATTTTAGTTGAAGAGCAGTTGAGGATCTACTCACATAGGAAACTAATAAAGTCACACACACCTAAAACAAGGCTAGTCTGTGTGTGTGTCCTCTGACTAGCAGAGTGGTCCTTCAGAAGGAAATAATATTTGCTGCTTGTGGACTTAAACCCCACAAACAACCTGTATGACCATATACGTTGTACTTTTTGTCCAGATTCTGAAAAAGACACAACATGTCCTCTACCTGCATTTCCGAAACCAGTTCTCGTTCAGGAACTCCCAATCCAAATCCAGTAGCTGCAACTAGTGATGGGCTTGATTCTGTACCTGAGTCTTCAGTCAGTCCTAAAGCCAAGCGTCATTGTGGCCTTTGCAGGGAACCTGGTCACAATGCCAGAACATGTCCAAATAAATAATTTTAATTTCTCATCTATAAGTTCATCATAGTCACAATAGCCATGCATTTACTTTTATCATACAAACCTTAACCATTTCTTTATTATTCATGTAAACATTCTAGACAGTATAAAGAGTTTGAGCTTGAACTGTATATTTTTGCCATGGTAATAACCGCCAGGACATCACACTGTACACACTGGCAAATGTCAACTAAAATGCATAGAGACAAAGTAGCCAGCTTAACTAGATTTCTAACACCAAGGCACTAGCTTATAACAACACCGGATTAAAACTATGGCTAGCTTAGCCAAACTATCAAATTCCCTTTCTAAAACTACCGCTAAACTAGAGCTGCTACGTCTTACCTTTGCTTTCGAAAAAGTCCAACGCAAACAAGAGCCGTTCTGCCATGCTTACTTCTTTCCCGGCAAATGGTAGCCACACCCAGACTGAAGCCCAACCCATCTGTATGCAGGGAAAACCGGATGTTGTTAATCACAACGAAAGCTCAACTTTGACGGGCGTTTTCTCGATTTCTTTTGGAAAGCGTAATCAAGAAAGCCGGGTACAAAAACAGTCGTAATTCCGCTTTCAATGAGAATTATGAGGCGCTTAATAGCTCATTTTAAAGCTCATGAAACGAGCTTTGCGTTAGTGCAACTAACTAAAAAAAAAAATTTTCCGCGACAAGGACCCTTTTCACAGAGACGGTCCCTCCCCTCCTCCCCCGCCTGTAAAATATGCTACATGAAATCCAAAAGACCTGAAGGCTGGCCTAAGTTACTTCTGCAGGAATGGTTGGGCATGTGTAAACAGTTAGCAGTAGTAATACATTAAAAAATGAAGAAGTTAATTTTACTCATTAGCTACTGGAAAGGTATTACGTCAGAAAATTAACTTTCACTATTAAACTTGTCTATTAAGTGATATCAGATCTTATGGAGAAATATCATAAGTTTCCTGAATTTGTGAACCTAGACAAAAACTCTCAGAGTAAAGTTTTTTTCCTAATAGAACCAATTTAACAACCACCTTATTAACACAATAAACTCATGGTAATATGAAATGATAAGAAAAGAAAATTGGTTGGAGTGACAGAATAGTGAAGCTGCTAAAACTAAGTTGTGTTAACTAAATCCAATCAGCCAGCAATCAAAATAGCAATAGTTACTGCATTAACAAGTCTAAACTATCTGGTCATTTATATATATAGCTAGGTAATGCCTTCACTAATAGCTAGATTTCAGTGAGTGTAACTTACATTGTCCATTTGCATAAGTTGCTATGTCCAGGATTACAATGAACAAGAAGAGTACTCTGGTCATGCTTGTGATGCAAGAATCACTGTACAAGAATTCACTTATCGATACAAGGCTAGCGCTTCTACCCAGGATGTAGGAAGTAATTTCGTGAGCGGTAAAGTATGTAAACACTGGGGAAGGGGTGGGGTTAGGGGGCGGGCTGATACTGGGCGTAATGCGGCTGTTATCAGGGGTGAGCCATCCCGCAGTTCTTATCAAAGAATTCTTCTGATTGGTCCCCTAGCCCTAGCCCTAGCCCTTGCGCGGCGCTATAATTGGTCACGCGCGGTGCTATAATTGGTCACATGATTTGATTAACCAATGAAATGAGTTTTTTGATAAGAACTGCGGGACTGTAGTCAGGGGTAGCGCTTCTATCACGGCTAGCGCTTTTACCACTATCATGGCGTAGCCAGAACCTTGGCCGGGAAAAGTGTCTGGTAGACTACATTGAGCAGTTTGTTCTTGCTTAGTCAGCAAGTGGTTAACTGTAGCACAGTTTCAAGCATCAAGAATAATAAGTTCATTTGAATCCTCCTTAAATGGGTTTCACATGGTAGTAAATTGTTCACTTGTTTTTGGAACAGTATTTGAGCAGAATGACTTTGCTCAAGCTGCAGATGGTTTGGTTTTCCTGGCTTAACAATTTGATTTTCAAATTCATTTGTTATTCTTGCTTGCTCTAGACCAGCTACCATCCACCTCTGAAATGCAGATGGATTCTCTGTCCATCCCTCAGCTCCACCAGACCCTTTTACAATAATAAGTTCATTTGAACTCTTTTGGTATAACTCATAAATGCTAATTGTTCCTTGGCTTGAGCTGAAAGAGCTTTCATGTCTCTAAGATGAATAGGTATCCATCTAGCATAGTTGGAATGATCTAATACAAAAAACCATCCCCCATATAAAGGTAGAAGTACAGTTATTACTAGGAAAATTACTGTGTTCTATAGTATCTAGAGTAGCATGAAACGCTGCCCTGGATAAATAATCATCGTATGCAAGAGTGTTCTTTGATAACAAATGAATATTATGTTGAACCCATTTATCCCCTTCAACTTTATCCTCTTCAACTTTATCCTCTTCAATTTTATCCTCTTCAACTTTAGCACTTTCTAGAGAGCTGGTTTGTCATCAAAAGCAAGTTGGGATACACAGAGTTTATCAGTTTTGCAAGACATAGCAGGTACATTGCTAAATTCATCTGGAAGAGCAGTTATGTGACGGAAAGAGTTGCTTTCAATCAGGATTCAAGAGATATGCTCAAGGAAGTGGTAGACTTTTGTGATTTTGAGGCAGAAACACTGGCAATGATTAAGTTGGTAAAAGTACTTAAAAATGAAATCATGGAATGAAAATCATTTTAAATTACTGGAAGATTTCACAGGACTGCCAAAGTAATGCAGCACATACTAATATGAAGTTTGTTGTTGTTGTTTTTTCCTTATTGATTAATGGTTCCAGTACCAAAAGTAAGCTTAACCATGACACTCAAGCTTCCCTAACCACAGCACAATTACTATATTATTTTAACACCAAGTTCAATACAAGTTCTGTTAATCTTCGACATACCAGGCTCGTAAACCACCTCTTCCTGTGTTTGTAGGGCTACAAACTTATACACAAGTAAGAAGCAGGAAGATGGTAGACACTACAAACTAGTATTAGTATTAGCTATAATTGGGTGTTACAAATTGAAAATTCACTTGCCAATTATACATTTCATATATATATAATTGCACAGGTATCATCAGAGATCCCCTAGTTATTGACGGAGCACTGCTAAAAGAATTTTCCCTTGCCAATAAAGCGATCTAGTATTTTTCAATTATATTCTAATTATATTTCTATCACTAACACTACCAGCCTCCAGACTACCAATAGTCACTAAGTTTCTGGTTATTTTATTTATTAGCTTTCGTAGTAGATTATAACTATAAATAGTCAAAACGTTTCGACCCGTAGGTCTTCATCAGTTGACAAAAAAACACAATACTGAAAATGACAAAAAAACAAAACCAGTTCAATAAAATGCAAAAACCCTGAGGATGCACTAGTTATAGTGACGCTATAATTGGTTGCCATGTTGGATTTAACTCCAGGCCATTGTCCAAGTTAGATGTTGATGGCAGGCTTTGGATCACTACTGCTTCAGTAATCCTTCTTCTGGTGTAGTTCTCAACTCTCTCTTTCACTTTGGCCTCCAGTTGAGAACTACACCAGAAGAAGGATTACTGAATCAGTAGTGATCCAAAGCCTGCCATCAACATCTAACTTGGACAATGGCCTGGAGTTAAATCCAACATGGCAACCAATTATAGCGTCACTATAACTAGTGCATCCTCAGGGTTTTTGCATCTTATTGAACTGGTTTTGTTTTTTTGTCATTTTCAGTATTGTGTTTTTTTGTCAACTGATGAAGACCTACGGGTCGAAACGTTTTGACTATTTACAGTTATAATCTACTACGAAAGCTAATAAATAAAATAACCAGAAATTGTATTACGTAGTAATGAACCTATACAGCATCAGTCACTAAGTTACTGGTCGTAGATTCTGTTCTAGTATGAACTCCATTACAATAGTATTATTCTATGTAACTATAATATTATATTTACTGATAAACTATTGGTAGGTTGAGAGAAGGACAGAGTAGCTGATGTAGCAATCACTGATGAAGATATCGTTGGTTGTAGTACATCTGTAAATATACACATTAGAAACATGTGGTAATTCTCTCCACCACATACTAGAGAACACACACAATACTGTAATAATCCAGCATAAGTTTCCAGTTTAAGATGAAGATATCATTGGTGATATAACATCTGTAAATAAACATTCAATTACAGAAATGATAACTGTTGGCATAATATTGGAAATAAGTTAAAAACATTGAATGTTAAATATAAACCATAGTGACGTTCTTCATCTTTATTTTAGAAAAGAAACACAGACAAATTTTTAAGACATCTTATGGTTATGCTGCCATTATAGTTAACAGGCAGAAATAAATCTTCACCTCTGAATGTTGTTCACAAACAGGTTAAACACAATTTGGCAGAAAATTACAACAAAAAATAACAGAGGACACAATATTTTTCTTTGGTCTGTCGGTCAGTTGATTGATCAGTGAGTCAGTGAGTCAGTTACTCAGTCAGTCAATGCTTATAAGAAGACCACGTTGCAGCATGACACAAGAAATACCTGTGCCATCATCACTGTTGTAGAATGATCAAGGGGTTATCTATGAGAGGTAAGTACACAATCTCTTTCTTGAGTTAAAGAATGGCCTTGTTCCCTGGCATGTTGCACTTTCTTTTAATTAAACACCTGTCACATATCTGCAAAACATTATATATAGATCAGCTAACCTTGGTTCAGCAATCATCTAATTTTTTTTTTTTTTCGAAGATGGTCATGTTAGCTTTACTCATGCCGATATGAGAGTGAAATTTTGTCACAACTAAAGTTTTCTCTGCACTTCAGGTAATTATGGAGTTAGTAATGCCAAGTGTAAACAAATTGCTCTCACAAAACGTTTATGCAGAAAGAATAACTTGCCATACACTGAACTGTGTCAGTGTGGCACTGTATGCAAAAGAGAAAGACTGTAAACATTGAAACTGAATCTGTTGCCAGTGGTAACAAGTTCATATACACTATATAATTATGTTATGTTGTACCCTACATCTAGCACTTAATTCTAAATAGAATGCACCCATCCACAGGTATACATACCCGTAGCCAGGGGGGGTTCGAGGGGTTCGGTCGAACCCCCCTTTAGAGTGACCGGAAGTAAATATTTTAGCCACACCCCACATATAACTTCTGGAATTATAGTCATCTGTTCAATCGTGCTGAACCTGAGCTTGAATTATCTGCTGTTTCTGGCTTAGTCTGAGTCCAAGTGACCTAATAAACATTCAGCTCCTTGGATACAAAATTTCACTCTCATATCGGCATGAGTAAAGCTTCTATTCTTTATAAAGTGTAACGTAATGCACTTTAGTAAGAGTAATAGCACCGGCAGGCGTGCGATTCGATATTAATAGCACAAGCAACGGATTTTTTTCAACAGATTAGAAAGGGAGCCGTCGGAAGTGTCTGAGAAAGTTAAACCTCAAATATACAGATAGTAAGTGCACTATCTAGTGTAGCTACACTGCAAATGATTAAAAAAAAAACACTGGCCTACTACTACTAGCAAGTGATAGCACGGGTAACCTGTTCTATTAAGGATCAGTAGCGCTCGCAAAGCTATTGAAATAGGACTCGGATTTGCCTCGTGTTATTTTAATCGCGTTGTTCATGCTATTAATCACGAATAGCACGGTTCACACACTAATAGTAGGCCAGCTTTATAAAAGCTGCACAAGACTACAGTAAGCTAAAGATCATTTACAGTGTGGCTACTATGTATAGTGCAGTCACTGTCTCTGTACTTCAGGATAAACTTTCTCTTGAACTTTGCTTTAATCGATGGCTCCTCCTAATTTGTTGAAAAAGGGTTATAGCTTCTGCGCTAAAGAATGACGTTGTCTCCAACTAGAAACTACAACTGTACATTTCCAAGGCTAGAGTTGCATGTTTGCGCACTTACTCTAACTTAAGCTACCGTGACATTTCACTTTGTCCAGTGCTATTTCACTCATTTATAGCGATTTTCCAATACATTTGGAACGGGCAGTTAACACGCCGTACTATTAAATAACTTGTAGTACGAATAAGGCGAATTAATGTTGCACTGTTTAGATACAGCTCACCGTAGTGGTTAGAAGCCCGGTTACACGAGAATAATACCGCTTTTCTCTCGAATATCAACAGTGTTTAATGAATTATAGTTTTGAAGTAGAATACCTAGAACAAATTATAAGCTTCAGTGCACTTATCTTTCGTTTTTTAGTATTGTAGAAGAATTAACGAGGAAACAAAAGTAGGTGTGGCTTATTGCGTCTTAAAATCCGAACCCCCAATGCGAACCTCTGGCTACGGGCCTGGTATAGCAACAGCAATGTGGTTGCAAAGTTGGAATCAGCAGTTATTGTTCTTGAGTTATCTCTTAGAGTGTCTGATAGTCACTAACAATGCTGTATACCTATTATAAATGATGAATAATTATCATGTTCATGATGAAATTCACACTCAAGTACTTCATGTTCGCAATATAAAAACTTTCTGTTCGCAATATAAAAATAATGCTTATTAACTCTTAAAGCAAACAACTTATTTGTGAAGGTAAAGTCATTGTTCTTGGTTCTGAGATTCTACTGTAACTGATTGTATTGAATCCTCTCTAGCTATTACTCTGACTTACTTTAATAGTGATAAAAATTTTAAATAATTGCAAATTTTTTATTCTAACAGCCAATACATGTTAATTGAATCTTATCCCAATGTTTCAAATTATTGTCGAAGTCCTCTTCAGGGGTCAACATTGGGTTAAGTTTTAATTAATAGCATGAGAACGAGAAAATTTGCTATTATTATAATTTCAGCTGAGAAGGACTCATTCACATTAACAGAATTTAAATAGTTGTACTAATTATCAAATAAAAGAAGCTTACAATTGAAATCCTATAAAGCGTATGAAGTAACTCATAACAATAATTTAATATCTGCTCAGAATTGTTAATCTAATATTGGCTTATCTGGCTGTCTCCCTGATTCAAGTGGACTTCTCATACTCTCAACACCTCACACACAAGTTTAATTTTTTTAAATTCTCTACTTATACGAAAGCAAAAATTGGACAGGTAGGTCATGAAAATGACAGGGTTTCCTCAGACGAGAATTGCATAAGGCATTTGTGGGTCACCAAGGGGTCATATCCAGCATCATCTGCCAGGCAGGACAGCTCATCAGAGAAAGGGTTAAGCAATGCATGATATGGAGTTAATAACAAGTAAGTGAGAATAGATATACCACTGGCTTAGACCAGTGATCCCAGGTAAGAAGTTTCGTCACCTTAACAACAGGGCGAGTAAAGATACTGCCACTTCATGTCACCACATGCACTATTCCATCTTTTCCCAGATGCCATTAGAGATATAAGAGTTTCTGACACAAGTGCCAACACTTGACAGGCAAGCCACAATGATCTGATGTCTCAGGATCTGACAGCACATGCAGTGACCTTCACATAAGGAGGGTTCAGGCACAGATGTCAGAAATGACTCTTCCGAAGTTTGCATTTGCAAAAACTCTTATGGTCATTGAGCAATTGTTTCACTTCCACAAAGTCTGACTGCTAATTGTTTTGTCCCCATAAAGGTTTGACCATGTTTCATGAGAAGTGGGCCAGCATAATCAATATCCACCTTAGCGAGTCTGGGGTTACTCGTACCGTCAGAAATTGGCCCATTTGAGGAGATTAGGACTAGCAGATTTTTCTGCATGGGAGACAGCTTCGAGTTATCTAATTACTGTCCTGGTATTCCCCAATGAAGAAAACAGACAATCATGGGACATTAGCACAATCCTTGGACCAGCATGGAGTGAGCGTACATGTTCATTACATATGACAAGTTGATGACAGGATATATCTCATGCAGTAATACCGGATGTACAAAACTTCAAATTTGAGTTTTGCTGCCTTCCACCAATGCAAACCATACCATTGCGATTAATGAAAACATTCACATTGAGTATTGAGCTTGACTTATGGAGTTCCCTTGTACAGCGATAGGATTGACACGGTTTAACCAGTAGGGACTAGCTTCATCAATTTTGCTGCCTGCCAAGCATACTGACAGCTTGTCATCTTACGAATGAACCTCAAAATCCAGGAAGTGATCCTAAGCAGTCACGTGAAGATTGAAAGCTTGTCAAGACGGATGATAGGGTCAGATGAACCAGTCATGATTATGACAATGGATATTTTTGGCCTTGTCAATTGTGGGCTGGGTTGAGGAATCTGGACGAGTCACAGTCCTCAACTCTAGCTCGCACCTGGAGACAGCAAAGTTAGTTGCTGCCACCAGAGTCAAGGCTTGCTTCTCTAACTCCCAGCCTGCTGTAACCCACCCTTGGGTTGAGTTGAAAGAGTTAAATTAAATCTTAATTTAAAAACTTGAGAAAGCACACACAACGAATTGAATGGACAACCAAGACTGAAGCACATGGCACAAAACTCAACTATATATACAACACAAAAACCACACCTACAAGTCACACGAAAGGCTGCAAAGTTCCTGCTCTGCCACAGACAAGCTAACACACAAACATTTACAACACCAATTAACTCGTGACTTACACAACTCAGACAAACAATTTGTAACATGATACAGCATATAACACAACCACACATACATACATAAATGTTCTCTTGCCCTTCATTCTTCATGTGGGCACTTCTTCATGTGGGCTGGCCCACATCAATACCTGATGATTTGGTGATATCTCTGGAGCCCGAGGCAAATAGTAAAGGAGGATTATTCTAACAAAGATTGTAGTTTAACAATTCTGATAGTGGCAGACCACAACAGGCCAATTATCATATTATCAGAACTGTTTATATGATGTCAATGGGAAGATTCCACTAGTTCATTGGTCTCAATGAAAGTTTTTAAGACTGGGACTGCCACACAACCAGTTTGCACCAAGATTGCAAACCCTCAGCATTAGTTAAAAAATGCAATAATTTGCAATAGAAGTCACTACTGTTGAATAACCAAGTTTTTCAATTTTCAGCTCATAACAATAATACAGTTTTGCTTTATTTAGCTATGAATATAAATTGTAACTTGTCTTGCTGGGGCTTTTTAAATTGGCTGGCTTTCATCTCTGGGATTGTTCAGGTATTTCAAGGGTTTTTTATGGGCATAAACATTTAGAACAAACCCTTATACACACCTGGGACTAATCCATACGTTCTAAAGTGGTTTACGAGCTTGATACTCAGCAATACGGGTTTTTACGACTTTAGGACTTCATAGAATTCTAGTTTAACCTTGTCTAAAATAGCCACAAGAACATTTTGACTTTCTGACATGCACGCTACACAAACACTTAGTGCACATTTTTTGGAGAGCAGATATACTTACAGAATCGCACCTCCAGCAGAAGAGACTTCCCAATACCAGACAAAAGAAGTTAAGCACTGGAACTACAGAATGCTAGCAACAAATCTGAATTGGGCGCAGTAAAATTTGTATGCTCACATGGGTGTGCATGATTTTAAAAGGCAGCTAAATGATTGAATGGGCATAGCCGTATACAAGCACTTGCCTTAGTCTGCCATTTCTCTCGTTTGCTCAAAAACTAAGCTGAAATTAAAACAAAGTGGCAAATTAAATCATCATCATGTCAAATTCAATCATCATCATGTCAAATTCCTCTTCTCTCAAGGCATAAAAAGTTCGCAATCTTCAAGATCCGTTGTTGATAGAGTGAATGAATGAATGAATGACAAACAGACTACTGTAACCCTCATGCAAGCGCATGCTGAGGATTAATGAATGACAAACATACTAAACGCTCTCGCGCATGCGCGCAAAGGTTAATTAGTTCACTATTGATCCAGGTAAACAGATCATCTAAATCAACTCGGCGATGTCTTGACAACAGCGCTGTAGCTGTGTAAGTAGAAGAGCACCAAGTTCCACAAGAGGAATTGAGAGCTTTTTGATGGGTGCCCTTTTCTTCTTCCCTCAACTAATGCTGTTTGTATTAGACCTGAGGTGTCAACTTGGCAAAGGTACATATCATACCAGCATACGCTCATTCCAAGGAATCTAAGAATCCATGGATTTGTTGATATACTATCTTCACTTCCTTGAGATAATAACACATTGGATTATGTTTGTCCTGAGCAGGACCAATTCATGTCTTCATTTAAGCCATTAGTTTCGCAAAGCCGCTGGGACCTCTTCATCCCACTCAACACTATCCACCCATAATTAACCCTATGCCAGCCGTTAGGGGCTTTTTTGACCCTGTCGGAGATGGGTCCTTTTGACTCGCAATAAAACGTTACCAGTTCAATTGACAACGCTTTACCGGAGATCGTTAAATAGAGCACGCTCGGAGCTTTCGAATGAATGCTAAAAGTGTATAGGTTGCTATAAGAGTGCTAGGAGTTTTTAGCTGTTGAAGTTATGGCTGCCAGGTATACTGCTCTTTAGGTAGCGGCTCTCCTTGAACAGAGAGATGATTTGTGAGGATGAATGTTTAGAAGACTTAGATAATGAAAGTGAAGGTGAATATCAGCCTGAGGGAGACTTTACTGGTTCTGACGGATGCCAGATTTTGGTAGACCCCCTCTTACTGGATAGTAGCAGTGCCCAGATGGTCGCCATGTTGGAGAGTCTTCCTGATTCAGCAGAGAGAGATTCTGCTCTGCTTCTTGACCAAGATCTTTTAGGTATGTCTTTAGCTAGATAACCAGCTACTTACTGTCCAGTAACTTGCTGACTAACTTCAATTAGGTGCCACTACTGTTGATTTTAGCTGATGGGGTATAATACTGTATTTTTTGTCCCCGCAATTCGGCTGGCATAGGGTTAACTAGTGGTGCGCTCGAATAGCGCAAATGCATGGCGAGCGAGCAGACTCTTTTTACAGAAAAATAGGAAAGAAATTACATCTAACTGTAGTGCACAGTGTAACCCTTTCCATTCTCAGTTAGCATCAGAGAATCTAAAGTCTCTGATCCCAGACTAAGTAAGTGAACTTATTCATTGTAGTAACAATAACAGAATTACCTGAATAAACTTCGAAAGCAGTGGCAAAGAAGCGCAGCTTGACAAAGACTTCACAATTGTTTCAAGAAGAGAGTAGCTATAAACTTTTTGGTTGAAACAAAGTTGTGTAAGGCAGTGCAGCAAGATTCTCTTTGAAAAATACTGGAACTGTGAACGCTTTACCTAACTTTGACGTACGTATACATACATATATATAATTGGCGAGCGAGCGTAGCTAGCGAGACACTTACAGGGGTAACACAATTGAAAATCGGGGATGTTTGTTTATTGGCGAGCGAGCGAAGCGAGCGAGACAGTATTAGGGGTGGATAATGCAAAATCGGGTATATGTTATATATATATATGTATATATATATATATGTATGTATGTATGGATTGTACGTATGCTCTTTAAACGCGCGCGCGGGGAATGTTTTTTCTTCAAAAAACGCGGCTTTTTAGGCTTGACCCCAGTTTATTCTGAAACTACAGCATTAAGCAAGCCTTACTTTATACTTAAGCTCCAAAGTGTGAGAAAATTCCTGCGAAAACGCTTGCTTTTCAAGAAACAAAAAGTTGATTCGATCGGTTACTATGACATTGAAGACCCTTTACCAGATTTAAAATCAAAACTTCGCCTTTTTTCCGGCTAAGTGCGGCTTGTTACTAGTTGTCAAGAGCCACCTGTAGTCAGTACTAAGAGAGCTATCATTACTTCTGAAAAGCGTATGTAAGCACATAAAGTATTAATGCTAAGGAAGCTACTACTACTCGAGGGATGCCGAGGTAAGTACGCAATTCCATATTTGTTAGCTAAATATGCAAAATAACTCTGGCCTTTCTTTTTTATAGCTAAGAGTTGTCAACAGTGACTGGTAAATTCAAATAGTCAGAAGGACTCAAATTTGGTACTACAAAAGTTACCACTGCTCAAGAAAATGAGGTAAGAAAGTAATTTGTATTTGTGTGCTAAAATTGATTGTCTTTGTTTTTGTAGGTGAGGAGCTTGTTGTCAAAGAATTCAAGGTAATTCAGATGGCCAAAGTAACTTCAATGATACTACAGAAGTTATCGATACTCAAGAATGAGGTAAGTAGTAATTCCATATTTGTTGGCTAAAATTACAAATAATAACACTGGTTTATTTTTTATCGTAGCTGAAAGCTTGTTCAAGAGATACTGGTGATTGAGATTATCAGAATGGCAGATGTTTGATACTACAAAAGTTATCATTAATCAGGTAAGAGAGTGATTTTGTACTTGTTTGCTGAAATAAAAGGTCATAACTGCTATTATAGTGTTTGCATGAACTAAGCTAAAACATAGTAACAATACAGTATTGTAAAGTAACTTTTATGTTACCTAACTATCAGGCTCGCTCGCCATTTGTGCTCAAGCACACCACTAGTTTATTTGTATATATGTTTGGACGTACGTATGTCATTTTGTACTTTGACCCTCGCGTTTTTGTGTTAGTTATGTGGCCGACCCCGTCCCAAATTGCACTAAACAGAATCCTCTGGTTTATCGATCAGTACCCGTATCACCCTAGAAATTGAATTGTTTTTTACCGTTTTGAATTCTTTTGCGGGTGCAGTTAAAACTTGAAAACTTAAGGGACTTCCATTTCTATTCGAGTTAGTGGCGGTGGTAAGTTCAATGCGCTCTTTGTCATGGTTATAAGCCGTGCGCAACAGTATTTACTTGAAAATACATTGTCCACTAGACTACCGCTAAGGTAAGTCTGTGTAGGTGCATGTCCAGTTGTGTCAAAACATTGTGTGTTACAACCACTACTTAGCTAAAGAATATCACAAAGAAAACGTTTAAATAACGTGTATTGTTTTGTTGTTGTTTTTCCTTCAATTCAAGCAATTGAAGCGAGTTGTTACTATGGCACTGCCTTTACCGTGTATGCGAAATTTAAAAGCTGGACCTTATTTTCAGTAGCTTCAGTGTTAGAAGTCAAAATCAAATAGTATAGTCTTTAGGCTCGCTCGCCATTTGTGCTCAAGCACATCACTAGTAGCTACTCTCTTCTTGAAACAATATTGTTAAGTCTTTGTCAAGCTGCGCTTCTTTGCCACTGCTTTCGAAGTTTATTCAGGTAATTCTGTTATTGTTAACTCTGCCTAATCATTGCTATTATTTAGTGATTTCCTTCACAAATCATCTTTACCTATACGTATGGCATGTGTACTTTGACCTTCGCGTGTTTTTGTGTCAGTACGGTGGTCGACCCCTTCCCAAACTTTACTAAACAGAATCCTCCTGTTTATCGATCAGTACCCGTATCACCCTAGAAATTGAATTGTTTACCGTTTTGAATTCTTTTGCGGGTGCAGTTAAAACGTGAAAACTTACGGGACTTCCAGTTCTATTCGAGTTAGTGTCGGTGGTAAGTCAATGCACTCTTTGTCATGGTTATAAGCCGTGCGCACAGTATTTACCTGAAAATACATTGTCCACTAGACTACTGCGAAGGTAAGTCTGTGTAGGTGCATGTCCAGCTGTGTCAAAGCATTGTGTGTTACAGCCACTACTTAGCTAAAGAATATCACAAAGAAAACTTTTAAATAACGTGTATTGTTTTGTTGTTGTTGTTTTTTCCTTCAATTCAAGCAGTTGCAGAGAGTTGCTACTATGGCACTGAAATCCCTTTACCCTGTATGCTAAATTTAAAAACTTGACCTTATTTTCAGTAGCTTCAGTGTTAGAAGTCAATAAAAATAGTATAGTCTTTAGGCTCGCTCGCCATTTGTGCTCAAGCACACCACTAGTTGGCGAGCGAGCGAAGCGAGCGAGACAGTATTAGGGGTGGATAATGCAAAATCGGGTATATGTTATATATATGTATGTATGTATGGATGGTACGTATGCCATTTAAACGCGCGCGCGGGAAACGTTTTTCTCCAAAAAACACGGCTTTTTAGGCTTGACCCCAGTTTTTTCTGAAACTACAGCATTAAGCAAGCCTTACTTTATACTTAAGCTCCAAAGTGTGAGAAAATTCCGGCGAAAACACTTGCTTTTCAAGAAACAAAAAGTTGATTTTACCGGTTACTATGGCATTGACGACCCATTTCCAGACCTAATTTCAAAACTTCGCCGTTCCTAATTTCAAAACTTCGCGGTTTTGGGGATACGGAGTGCAGCTTGTTGGTTGTCAAGAGTCATTGGTAGTCAGAATGCCGTAGTATTAATGCTAAGGAACCTACTACTACTCGAGGGGAATCTGAGGTAAGTACGTAATTCCATATTTGTTAGCTAAATATGAAAAAATAACTCTGGCCTTTCTTTTTTGTAGCTAAGAGCTTGTTGTCAACAGTGACTGGTAAATTCAAATAATCAGAATGACTCAAATTTGGTACTACAAAAGTTACCACTGCTCAAGAAAATAAGGTGAGAAAGTAATTTTTGTATTTGTGTGCTAAAATTGATTGTCTTTTCTTTTTGTAGGTGAGAGCTTGTTGTCAAGAATTCAAGGTAATTCAAAGTAACTTCAATTTGATACTACA